>OJBS01000126.1_pt1 | contig 32922 bp, 27 predicted proteins | sample 1590941 | NCBI WGS metagenome assembly OJBS01 (sample SAMN05416785, study PRJEB24817) | seawater metagenome | isolation source: Sea water | place: Canada:Atlantic | collected 2013-11
CGCCTGCCTTGCACGCAGGAGGTCAGCAGTTCGATCCTGCTTAGCTCCACCACTTTCCTACTCCTTTCTCAAATATATTCTTTACTTCAAAAACACCCTAATTCATTCATTTTATTTTGTTTTTCATTTATCTCTATTATCTTGAGTCTTTATCAATTATTAGCTATACATACTTGTATATCTATTAATGCATTAGGTAAATCATGGACTCTCCAAAACGCTCAACACTTAAAAAACTTGCAGCTATAGGCTTAACTGCAGGCGCTATAACGCATGTTCCTTATGTTTTTGCTCGAAATAAGGTCACAATAAGAGTGCTTGGCACACATGTAACGTTACAAGATGCAATTCGTAAGCAAGCCATGAGTGATTTAGGCATTAATATTGAATTTACGCCCGCTGGCAGTGCCGCTGTTTTGCAAAGAGCCTCAATGGACCCCAGCTCATTTGATTTATACGAGCAGTGGTCAAACAGTATTAATGTGTTGTGGAATGCAGGTTCAATACAACCCATAGAAAAAAAACGCCTTACTTATTTTAACGAAATAAATAGCCTTACAAAAACAGGAAAGTTATCAGAAGATGCCAATATAGGTGCAGGTGACGCTCCCTTCAAAATATTAAACGTACAACCCGATGGCACACTCAGTGAGCAAGAAAGCGACTTAATAAGCTTTTTACCCTATGTTCATAATGTTGACTCTTTTGGTTATAACACTGAATTTATTAAACCTGGTATTGCTTATGAAACAGAAAGCTGGGGATGGTTATTGGATGAGCAGCATAGGGGAAAAGTAGGTATTGTAAATGCACCAACTATTGGTTTATTTGACTTAGCGCTTGCAGCTAAAGCTAAAGGGCTTGTTAAAATTAACAATATTGGAGCAATGACTCGCATTGAGTTAGATAACTTATTTAAGGTATTGCTCGACTATAAACGCCAAGGCCACTTTAGCGGTTATTGGAACTCAGTGCCTGAATCTGTTCAGTATATGAAAGATGAACGTGTTCATATTGAAAGCATGTTTTCACCTGCGGTATCTGCGCTAAATGGCCAAGGCATAAATGTGCGCTTTGCAGCACCTAAAGAAGGTTACAGAGGCTGGCATGGCGTAATGTGTTTGTCATCACAAACGCATGATAGTGTGAAAGATGCCTCTTACGATTATATGAATTGGTGGTTATCTGGCTGGCCAGGTGCGTTTATTGCTCGCCAAGGTTATTACATAAGCAATCCGCAGCGTTCTAAACCATTACTTTCACAGAATGAATGGGACTATTGGTATGACGGCAAAATCGCAAGCACTGATTTACTAGAAACAAATGGTAATATTGCGGTTAGAAAAGGCGAGCAAAGAAATGGCGGAAGCTATACTAAGCGCTTCAGCAACGTTGCAGTATGGAATACCGTTATGCCAACCTACGACTACAGTTTACAAAAGTGGTATGAGTTAATAAGTCGCTAATGCGTTCTATTAAATCAAAAATAATTGCGACCTTAGCGGTACTAGCTGGACTGCTTCTTTTACAAAGTTATTTATTTAACCACTTGCAAGAGTCGTTAACCAGCCTGCAAAACATTCAAAACAATGCTATTAGTAAAAGTGAAGCTGTCGTAAAGCTGGAAAGAGATGTCATCGCCTTACAAAGTCATGCAGTTGCATTTATTGATGACGCTAATAAAAATAATATTGCAAAGTTTAAAACATATTTAGACCAAGCAAATATTCATTTAGGGCAATTAACATTAAACACGCTAGACAAAACCCCTGAATATAAAAATATGCTTACTCGCCTCAGCGAGCACCTAAAAAACTATGAAACAACATTTGAAAAAGTAGTTATTAACAGACAAAAGCGCGAGCAAATATACTCATCTGGATTTAAACAGCCCATTGAAGAGCTACAAAAAAAGGTAATGGCACTTGAGTCACTATCAAATGAAGATAAAAAAATTCTCTACAATGATATTTTACTAACCATTAGTAACCTTAAGCATGCAGCTGTCAGCTACCTTTATAAACCTAATTTTGATGAAGCTCAAAATGTGAAACAAAATCTAGAGTTTTTGCACACAAAAATTAACCGTATGTCAGCTATTAATGACTCCTTGCTTGATAAAACAATTAATCTTAAAAAAACACATAACCAACTAATACTGCTAACACGTAGTTACACCTACTCTGTGAATGTTGTGCTGACAGGGATCGAAAACGAACTTTTATACCTAACTAATAAAATTAAAAGCGCTGAAGAAGAAAAATTAAATTTGGTTAAGTCGCAATTTAATAGTGAATTAACGAAAAAAACCAAGCAAAGCAGCCTATTTACCTTTCTAATTCTGATTATTATTTTGCTGCTTTGTTATTTTATTGTTGCTTTTGTTATTAAACCCCTATCACAGCTTACCTTGCTACTTAATAGTATGAATGAAGGTGAGCCAATTACACTAAAAAATAAGCATACAAAGCTGAGCGAAATTGCATCTGTGTTAAAAGCGGCTAATACACTTTATTTAAAAAGTGAGGAAACGAAGCAATTACTTGATGAAACACGCGCTTTAAATGTAAAAATGGAAGCCATGAATACAGAGCTTACTCAAGCAATAGAGGAAACAAACAAGGCTAATAAAACAAAAATCGACTTTGTGGCAAATATGAGCCATGAACTTCGCACACCAATGAACGGCATATTGGGTATGCTTCAGCTGCTACAAACAAGCAATATGCCAGTAAAGCAGGAACAATATGCTAAAAAAGCATTTTCTAGTGCGCAGAGCCTGCTGCAAGTTTTAAACAATATTTTAGACTTTTCAAAACTCGATTCTGATAACCTCAAACTTGAGAAAATTCCTTTTACACTCGATACGATCGTATCTAACGTTGAAGATTTATTTTCGATTAATGCACAACAAAAAGGACTAGCTCTAAATTGTGTTGTGCATGCCGACAGACACCTGACTCTGTTGGGCGATCCTATACAGCTAAATCAAATAATTAATAATTGCATTGGTAATGCCATTAAGTTTACTGAAAACGGTGAGGTGTCATTAACCATAGAAGTCATTTTTCAAAAAGAAAATGAAATACAGTTACGATTTAGTATCAGTGATACTGGTATCGGTATGACGCAAGCCCAATCTGATAGGGTGTTTGAATCATTTGCTCAAGGCGACTCAAGTACAACAAGAAAGTACGGAGGCACAGGGCTTGGCCTAACGATTAGCAAACAGCTAACCAAATTATTAGGTGGTGACATACAAGTAAAAAGCGAACTTGGCAAAGGAAGTGAGTTTTTATTTACTCTTCCATTCACCATTGCAGAACAGCAATTAATTAATAACACTGCTAGCAAAAATAACCCTTTACCTGCAAAGGTAGACCTGCCAAAACTAGCGGCCTATAAGGCACTTGTTGTAGATGATAATAAACTTAACCAAGAAATAACCTCTGCAATGCTAAGTAAATTTGATATTAATACAACAATTGCAAACGATGGGCTAGACGCTATAGATAAAGTATCGGCTCAACATTTTGATATTGTATTTATGGATATACAAATGCCCAATATGGACGGCCTTGAAGCCACTAAACAACTAAGAGCTAAAGGTAACAATATGCCTATTATTGCTTTAAGTGCTGCTGTAGAGCCCAGAGATAAAAAAGCAGCCGCTGATGCAGGTATGGATGACTTTTTGGTTAAACCCATTGTATTTGACGCGCTTTACGAAAGCTTAGATAAACACCTAAAAAGTAGAGATAATTTGCAAACAATAAATTTAGTAAAAGCAAAGCAAAACGTTGATAACAATGAAACCTTACTCATGACATTGCTTACTCGGTTTATAGATGGTAATAATAACTTTTCAGCGAAGGCTGATTTATTAATAAACAATAATGATGTTGCTACTTTAAAGCGAACGGTGCATACACTGAAGGGGTTAGCGGGTACATTAGGGCTAGAGAAGCTGCAAAAGTGTGCATTAGAGACTGAAAAAGCACTACTTGAGGAAAGTTCGCTTAATATAGATTTATTAAAAGAAAATTTGGCAGCAACGCTTTTTTCTATTAAAGAATTATTAGCGACACTCAATTTGGAAAATATAGAGCCGAAACGACACAATCTCGAAGATGAGCTGGTAGTGATAAATGAGATTCACTCACTAGCATTAGCGTCTCGTCCTATCCCAAACGACCTAAAAAGGCATTTAGAAGCGAATAGCTATGATACTGAACACGGCTTATCAAAACTAATAGAGGCGATTAATAGTTTCGACTATCCGTCTGTAATTTCGATTATTGAAACATATAAAGCAAACACAAAGCATTAATGATTGAGTGATTCAGAATTTAAATACTATGTAAAAAGGATTAACAGTGCATTTAACTCATTCCACCATAAATAAAAGTGAACAAAAAGCGCAGCGACAAAAGCCTTTAATTCTAATTGTTGATGACGAACCAAGTAACTTACATATTTTGGTAGAAGGGCTTTCAACCGACTACGATGTTCGAATATCGACAAGTGGAGAGCAAGCTCTAACGTTTATTGAGTCTACCCGTCCAGATTTAATTTTACTCGACATAATGATGCCGGGAATGAATGGTTATGAAGTGTGCACTATACTAAAAGGGAAACCCAAAACAAAAGGCATTCCCATCATCTTTGTTACGGCGCTTACAGAGGAAGAGTCAGAAGAAAAAGGCTTTGCTATGGGCGCCATAGACTATATTCACAAGCCTTATAAATTAGCCTTAGTCAGAGCTCGCATTCGTACACATATAACAGCACAAGGTATGCTAGACCGATTAATAGAGAAAAACTTTGACCTACATGACAAGCTGCTTGAAATAGAATCTTTAGCAATGGAGCTGGATGTTAGAGAAAAAGAATTAAAGCAGTTATCATCTAAACATCAACTCTTTTTTCACGCACTAACGAGTACAGCTGACGGTGTTGTGATAACTAACAGTACAGGCAAAATAATCGCGGTTAATCCTTCTTTTTGCCGCATCACGGGTTACGATGAAGCTAATTCGTTAAATATGCATATTCACGATATCAAACAAAATAACCAGCCAAATATAAACTTTGAACAAGTATGGCAACACGCAAGTGAAGCCGGCTACTGGAGTGGTGAGTTAGTTACCCGACGCAAAAGTGGTGAGTTATACCCTGAATTGCTAACGTTGAGCCTTGTAAAAAATGAACACGATACCAACGATCACTACATCGGGGTATTTAGCGATATATCAAGCCTAAAAGTGACCCAGGAGCGAATAGATTACTTAACTTGGCATGACGAATTAACCGCCCTACCTAACCGTAACAGCTTCTTAAAGCAGTTAGAGCAGCAATTACAAAGCTGTTCCACTGACAAAAATTTTGCCTATATTTTTATTATCGATGTAGATGGGTTTCACTCATTTAATGATGGAATGGGCCTGCTAGCCGGTGACCATGTCCTAAAAGAACTAACTAAGCGTATCCATACAAATACTGATAATAATGATATTATTGCTCGCTTGGGAAGCGATGCCTTTGCAACGTTGTCTGTCCTAGATAAAGGCATTGGCAGAGCAAGAGCTCAAATTATTGCAGAGAAAAAAGCACAAGAAATTCTTACATCCGTAAGACTGCCTTTTTTTGTTGATTTAAAGGAAGTTAGCCTAACAGTAAGTATTGGTATGTACATATTCCCGCAACATGGGCAATGGGAAAGCGCTATCGAGACTATCAGAAACTGTGAAGCTGCCTGCTATAAAGCAAAAGAGAAAGGGGGCAACCGAGTTACATTTTTTGACACCTCATTTGGTGAACAAGCAAAAAGACGTTTCGAAATTGAGCAAGACCTACGTAAAGCAATCGCTTATAACGAGTTATCACTTCATTTACAGTCTCAATATGATAGTGATCAAATTTTAAAAGGAGCTGAGGTTTTACTTCGTTGGCAACACACGACAAAAGGCTTTATTAGCCCCAGTGAGTTTATTTCTATTGCGGAAGAGTCTGACGTTATTTATGACTTAGATTGCTGGGTATGTGAAAATGCCTTAAAAACATTAGCTAAGATTAATCAAACACACCCTCACTTAAGTTTATCAATAAACATAAGTGGTCGACATTTCCATGAGCCACGCTTTTTAGCCTTTTTAGTTGAACAGCTAACAATTAATAATGTTATTGCGTCGCAACTCACTATAGAGATTATTGAAGGTACGCTACTAAATAATATGGACTCTGCTATTGAAGCTGTGCATAACCTCAAAAAGTTGGGTGTAAAAGTATCAATTGATGATTTTGGAACTGGCTATTCAAGCCTCACATATTTAAAGCAATTACCAATTCAAGAGCTTAAAATAGACCGTTCTTTTGTGCTCGAAGCGCCAACAAATAAAAATGACAAACTAATAATAGATATGATTGTGAGTTTGGGACGTTTATTTGAATTAGACGTTGTTGCAGAGGGTGTCGAAAACCAATCACACTTCGATTTACTACAGGAATACCCGGAGGTGATACTACAGGGTTATCACTTGCATAAACCTGAGCCAGTAAACGATTGGCTAGCTAAATTAAAGTGATTTTTATCAAAAATAAAAAGCCGAGCTATGCTCGGCTTTTGTAAAATTAATATAAAATTTATTCGCGAACTTGGCCTTCGCCATTCACTAAATATTTTTCTGTTGTGAGTGATTCAAGCCCCATAGGGCCATACGCATGAAGCTTAGATGTAGCAATGCCAATCTCTGCACCCAATCCTAACTGTGAACCATCAGAAAAACGAGACGATGCATTCACCATCACAACTGACGCATCTACACTACGTTGAAATAACTCAGCTGCGGCTTGGTTTTTAGTACAAATCACTTCTGTGTGATTTGAGCCAAATTGAGCAATATGATCAACAGCGGCTGAAAACGTAGGTACTACGCGTATCGCGATTTCTAAATCTAGGTATTCTTCACCAAACTCATCATCAGCTAAAACAGTTGCATCATCAAAGTATTTGGCAGCAAAGCTATCTGCATTGATCTTTACACCTTCTTGACGAAGTACTACCGCACATAAGTTTAGGAACTCATCTGCGATATCTTCATGTACAACCAAACCTTCAAGTGCATTACATACACCCGTTCGTTGTGTTTTACCATTAAGTAATAAATTAATCGCAACCTCTAGGTCTGCGTCTTTATCGACATACAAATGACATACGCCTTTGTAATGCTGAATAACAGGAATGGTACTGTTCTCGGTAACAAAGTTAATCAACCCCTCACCGCCACGAGGAATGATTAAATCGATGCTATCACGTTGCTGCATCAACTCCATAAGAAGTGCACGATCGGGATCTGGAATAACCGAGATTAATGAAACGGGTAAGTTGTGCTTTTCAAGTACACTGTGCATTACACTGGCAATCGCTTGTGAGCTTTTGAGCGCCTCTTTACCACCGCGTAAAATAACGCCATTACCCGATTTAAAGCACAAAGCACCAGCGTCTGCGGTCACATTAGGGCGTGCTTCATAAATCATACAAACAACACCAAGTGGTACGCGCATTTTACGAATTTTAATACCATTAGGTCGTTCGGTGATTTCACGAAGCTGACCCACTGGATCATCCAGGCTTACTATAACTTCTATCCCTTCAGCCATCGATTCTATGCGCTCATCATTCAGAGTTAGACGATCAACCATTGCCGCAGGCAAATTGTTGTCGCGCGCAGCGCTTAAATCACTTTCGTTTTCTTGAATTATAAATGCTTTTTGCTCTCTTAATGCCGCAGCCATTTCTGTTAACACTTGGTTTTTTGTCTCGGTGTCGAGTAAAGCAAGTGTATTTGCAGCTTTAGCTGCCTGACGCGAAATATCCGTAATTAAACTCATGACTTCTCCAATAATGCGATATCTTTTTCTGAAATAACAGGTCCAATAGAATCCTGCATTTTTTCACTAAATTCACTTTGTTCGTTGTCTGCAATGAAATTCAACAAACAACTACTGTAATTTGCGGTCGCTTTAGCTAAACGCGTACCATCTTCACTTCTAACGAGTATGGTGTCGCCAATTGCAAACTCACCATGTACTTCAACAATTTCATCGCCGCGAATTATGCCTGTTTCACCTTCGATTGACTCATCAAATGTTCCATCTACCACAACTTCACCTTGCTCATTCGCGGTGTGTGTCATCCAATGCACCGAATCTTGCATTGGTTTTTCGTATGGTAAAAATATTGTTCCAGGGTTGTCACCCTCTAATAAACGATTAAATGTCTCTTCTTTAAAACCATTAATTATATATGTTGCGATTCCGTGTGATGTTGCTTTTTCTGCCGCTTCTATTTTAGTTTTCATACCGCCAGTACCTACCGCGCTAGTAGCACATCCTGCCATGGCGTAAATAGAATCATCAATTGATTTTATTTCAGGTAATAAAACAGCATCGTCATGAAGATTTGGGTTTTTATCGTATAAACCATCTACGTCTGAAAAAATCAGTAAAGCGTCTGCATCAGCGGCTGCTGCAACCATTGCTGATAAATTATCGTTGTCACCTACTTTAAGGTCATCGGTAGTTACCGCATCATTTTCATTAATGATAGGTAAAACACCATGCTCTAATAATGTAAACACGGTTTCACGAATACTTTGATAACGCTCTCGGTCGCGCAAGTCACCATGAGTGAGCAAAAGCTGGGCAGATGGAAAATCAAAAAAGCGGTCCCACATAGCAATCATTTCAGTTTGACCAGCGGCGGCCATTGCTTTTTTTAATACAACTGAACGGGGTTGGTCCGAAGGGAATAGGTGCGAACCTGCCGCAACAGAACCTGATGAAACTAAAATCACTTCAATGCCGCGAGCACGACAACGAACAATAAACTGTGCGATAGTAAGTATGTAACGAGAACGACAACCGTCTTGATCTGGAGCAATAAGTGCGCTACCTACTTTTAAAACAATGCGTCGCCAATTTAACTTTTGCATAAGTCTTCTACTTTCCATTTTATCTGTGCTCAGTGTTAATGAGCTAAACTAAATAGCTACCAATATATGTAGCTTCGAATTTGTGTTTTTTGGCAACACTTTTAAACACACACAAGAAAGCCAAAATCTAAAAGCGAGGCTTTAAATTTAAGCTCAGATATAAAAAGCAGATACCTTGCAATGAAAGTAATGCCTATAAGAAAGTTTAAAAAGTGTTGTTTATGCATCGCTGTAAAAAGCCTTGGTGACTTTTTTATTAACAACATACATAGAGCCTCTAAAGTCTGGTACACCAACAGATAGGGTGAAGACTAAAGGACCGAGATTTAACCGCCACGATGGGGGTTAAACATTGAAAGATATCAATTCAACTCAAACTTTAAATGCTTGAGATAAACCGTATCAAGTAATTAAATAAATTATATTTTAGACGTTCAAATACTGAACTAGCTTCTAAATAACGATTATACCTAGCAAATATGACCGTAACATTAACGATGAATTTATTTTCCAGATAATTTAATTAGATACCTAATTATTCGAACTCGAAGTATAATACGCTAAATTAGGTCGTAAGATCAAGGCTAAAATTCAAACGACCACATTGAAAAGCGTTTAGTAACAAACTTTTTTACCTTCAAATCATGAAGATAGAAGGTGTTATTGATAATTTATAAAATATTTAGCAACGCTAACCATAATTAATACGTACTAATATTTTGTTAGCGGCTAAAATTAAATAGTAATAGTTGATTTTCCCGTGTATACCCCTTTAATAACAACTAAAATCGTTATACTTTAAATAAAATCATAATAAGGAATTCTTAATCTATGTCAGCAATTTACATAGCCGGTATCGCACTCTGCTCAGTGCTTGCCCAATGGGTAGCGTGGGCATTTAGAGTACCCGCTATTCTTTTTTTATTGCTCACTGGCCTGTTACTTGGGCCATTTAGTGGTGTTTTAGACCCTGATGCACTTTTAGGCGACTTACTCTTCCCTGTCGTATCATTAAGTGTGGCTGTTATTTTATTTGAAGGCGCCCTTACCCTTCACTTTAGGGAGTTAAAGGGAATTGGTAAAGTAGTCAGAAACCTATGCTCCATTGGTATGATTGCAACCTGTGTTGTAATTAGTTTAAGTGCCTATTGGTTACTTGAGCTCAATTGGCGGGTTGCTGCTGTGCTCGGCGCAGTGCTTGTGGTAACAGGCCCGACAGTAATAGCGCCTTTACTAAACTCCATGCGCCCCACACAAGACATAGACCGCATTCTACGCTGGGAAGGGATTGTTATTGACCCTATCGGGGCATTGTTTGCTGTACTGGTATTTGAAGCAGTAATGTTAGTAGGCCAAGGCGAGGTACTAAGCCATACTATTGTTGCTTTAGTTAAAACTGTTGGAGTTGGTCTAACAATAGGGGTAGCAGCAGGCTGGGTTACAACTCAATTAATGCGCCGAGAATGGTTGCCATTTGAATTACATAAGTTTGGTATTTTAGCGCTGGTATTAATTAGCTTTTCTGTATCAAACTACTTAAGCCATGAGTCAGGCTTATTGGCCGTAACGGTATTTGGTATTTGGCTTGCGAATCAAGATGACCTAGAAATAGACTCTGTTTTAGAGTTTAAAGAAGACTTGTCGATGATTCTTATATCAACGCTTTTCATCTTACTCGCAGCCCGTTTGCAGCTTTCCGACTTAATGATGTTAGACAGTGATGTATTTATTTTTTTAGCGATTGTGTTATTCGTAGCACGCCCTTTATGTATTGCTATCTCTACCTTTGGTACCGACTTACCAATTAAATCTCGCTTAGTACTCGCCTGGATTGCGCCAAGGGGTATTGTAGCAGCCGCTGTTGGTTCAGTGTTTGCACTTAGCATGATGGAAGCGGGTGTGGCTGATGCAGAAAAAATGGTTCCACTTATTTTTACAGTTATCATTATAACTGTTGTACTACAAAGCCTAACCGCAATACCTGTGGCTAAGTTACTAGGTGTACGTCAACCATCACCTAATACTATTTTAATTATTGGGGCTAACCATGTGTCACGTGCAATAGGGCGAGGTTTAAAAGAGCAAAATATTCCTGTCCACCTTTCAGATCCTGCCTGGGAAAACTGCAAAATGGCACGTATGGATGGCTTGCCTTGCTATTATGGTAATCCGCAATCAGAGCATGCTGAACGATACTTACCGCTTACAACTATCCGAAGTGTTTTAGCGCTTTCACCAAACAGGCATCACAATGCATTAGGTGTGCAGTATTTTTCACATTTACTCAATGAAAAAAACGTGTTTTCGCTACGCTCATCAACAACACACGCTAAAGCCAACAAAGACAGTGCGACATTTTTATCGCGTCAAATATTATTTGGGGATGAAGGTTCGTACGCTCGCTTAAGCAGTGTCATTGCTAAAGGCGGAAAAGTAAGTGCTACACGTATTTCAGATGAGTTTAGCTGGGAGCAATACTTAGAAATGAACCCTGAGGCTATCCCTTTATTTATTCTTAAAGGAGATAAAGACAACGATGACGATACACCAGCTAAAGTAACACCATTCACACTTAATATGGACAAACCACCTCAAGAAGGTGAGCGTATTGTGGCACTGCACCCCCCAAAAATGTCGTTATTAAAAGACCCTCAACCTAAAGACAAAGAATAAAGTTAACTAAAATAATGCTCACAAAAAAGCCCTAATTTTATTAGGGCTTTTTTCTAAATGTACAGCAACTCGCTTAATTAAAGTTTATTCTTGATTAGTATTACATAGGTAACCGAGCGCGCTCTACTACACTATCAGGCATTTTTTGCGCAAGCTTAGTTAGGGCGTTTTCAATTTTTTTATGCGTTGCTTTATCTGCTACCATTGCATTAAACAACCAACGATATGCATCTTCAAAATCCCGTGGGCTACCGTAGCCATCATTAAACAACTTCACTAAACGTAACTGCGCTTTTAAGTTACCTTGTGCAGAAGCTTCCCGTAAATACGTAATAGCCATGGCTTTATCTTGCTGAACTAGCCTTCCGGTATCGTAATAGCGACCTAACTGCTCAAGCGCTGCCGCTAAGCCTTGCTCAGCAGACTTTCTCATGTAATACACGCCTAGCTCTACATTTCGTTCAACACACACATTATAAGCAAGCATATCGCCATATAAAAATTGATAGGATGGCAATGCCATTTTATTGGCTCGCGCTTCAATATCTTGAACTAGCTGGCAATCATCTGCCTTTACACGCTGCAAATGCACATTTTTATTTATTAACGCGATAAGCTCTGATTCAGTGTATAGCGGTACTGCAGCAGGTGATTCATCTGCTAACGTATTGGAAGATATAAATAAAGACACTGACACTAAGGGCACAGCTAATAACGAACTTTTTAAAAATAGGCGCATGTTCACCACGTACAAAAATTATCTTACTAAATAATATACAAAGATCGTTCCAAGGTGAATTTTAGACACAAAAAAAGCTGCATTTAGCAGCTTTTTTTATATTTATGGTAATTAAGCAAATGGATTGCGAAGTACCATTGTTTCTACACGGTCTGGACCTGTAGAAATAATATCAATTGGAACACCAGTAATTTCTTCAATACGCTTGATGTAATCAATTGCAGCTTTTGGTAAGCCTTCAAGTGAAGTTACACCCACAGTATTTTCAGACCAACCCGGCATCTCTTCATATACTGGTGTTACTTTCTCGTAACCTTCAGCAGCTAATGGTGTTACGTTTGTAACAGTGCCATCTTCAAGCTGGTAGCCAGTACAGATTTTCAATGTTTCTAAGCCATCTAAAACATCAAGCTTAGTTAAACAAAAACCTGAAATACTGTTGATTTGAACTGCACGGCGCATTGCCACTGCATCTAACCAACCAGTACGACGAAGACGACCTGTAGTAGCACCAAACTCATGACCTTTGTCACCTAAGTGCTTACCAACTGGGTCTTGCTTATCAAGGCCATCGTAAAGCTCTGTAGGGAAAGGGCCTGAACCAACACGTGTTGTGTACGCTTTGATAATACCTAACACGTAGTCAAGGTTTAGTGGACCAAAACCAGCACCAGTTGCAACGCCACCAGCGGTCGTGTTTGACGAAGTTACATAAGGATAAGTACCGTGATCAATATCAAGTAATGTACCTTGCGCACCTTCAAATAAAATGTGCTCACCTGCTAAACGTGTTTGGTCTAAAAGCTCAGTTACATCTACAACCATTGCTTTTAAGATATCTGCAACAGCCATCGCATCATCAAACGTTTTTTGGAAATCTACAGCGTCTACTTTATAGTAGTTAACTAGCGTGAAGTTATGGTACTCAAGAACTTCTTTTAGTTTAGCTGCAAATAATTCAGGATTAAATAAGTCACCTACGCGTAAACCGCGACGTGCTACTTTATCTTCGTACGCAGGACCAATGCCACGGCCAGTTGTGCCAATTGGCTTGTCGCCACGGGCTGTTTCGCGGGCTACATCTAATGCAACATGGAAAGGCAAAATTAGCGGACATGCTTCACTTATTAAAAGACGTTCGCGTACTGGTACGCCTCGCTCTTCAAGCATGCCAATTTCTTTCATTAGCGCTTCTGGTGATAAAACAACACCATTACCAATCACACATTTAACATTGTCACGTAATACACCCGATGGAATAAGGTGTAGAACCGTCTTTTTACCTTCGATAACTAAAGTATGACCTGCATTGTGGCCACCTTGATAACGAACTACTAAAGATGCTTTGTCCGTAAGGAGGTCAACTACCTTACCCTTACCTTCGTCACCCCATTGGGTGCCTAATACAACAACGTTTTTACCCATTGTAAATTCACTTAGAGAAAATTAGGACGAGATTTTACCAGAAAACCCAAGTAAAGATCACCCCTGTTCAGCTTATTTTTTCTGCGAAGAATTATTAAATTAAAATATGAGTAAATAACCACATATATAACAGTGGTTTAAAGTTGTAGATTGGATTAAACAAAAAGCCCCGCAAGTGCGGGGCTTTAAATTTTAAAAGTACAAATATAGTCTACTGCGCTTTAGCGCCTTTCATATATTGGAAGAAGTCGCTGTCTGGTGAAAGCACCATCACATCTTGCTTACCTTTAAATGTTTTCTTATACGCTTCTAAAGAACGTACAAAGCTGAAAAACTCTGGATCTTTGTTATATGCATTTGCATAAATAGCGGCAGCATCTGCATCACCTTGACCACGCACTGAGCGTGAGTTACGTTCAGCGTCTGCAAGCATAACTGTCACTCGACGGTCAACGCTAGCACGAATAGTCTCCGCTTTTTCCTGACCCTCAGAGCGGTGCTCTTTAGCAACGGCAGTACGCTCAGCACGCATACGTTGATAAATCGAACTACTTACTTCTTGAGGCAAATTAATTTGCTTAACACGTACGTCTAGCACTTCAATACCTAACTCGCGGGCACTTTCAGATGCTTGAACTAATGCTTCTTCCATAAGCTCACTACGCTCACCCGATACAATTTCACGAATTGTGCGTGTACCAAAGTTAGTACGAAGTCCGTTATTAACCTTTTGCTCAAGTAACGTTTCAGCATATTGCTTGTCGCCACGTGCACGTAAGTAAAAAGCACTAAAGTCGTTAACACGCCATTTAACAAACGAATCAACAATTAAGTCTTTCTTCTCACTTGTCACAAAACGATCTGGCGTTCCATCTAGCGTTTGAATACGTGCATCAATACGACGTACTTGGCTAAAAAATGGGACTTTCAAATGCAAACCTGGGCCATAAACAACCGCTTGATCATCGTCATCTTTTTGTACTTTACTGAACAATAGCACAATTGCTTTTTGCCCTTCAGGTACAACAAATACCGATGAGAAAGACATCACAATGGCAACTAGTAGTATTACTAAACTAAAATTTTTCATTATGCTTATCTCCCCTAGTTAAAGCGATCGTTGTTAAAGCGGTCGTTGCTGCTATTAACGGTGCTGTTACGTGATGTATTTACTTTGTTTCTTAAGTCTTGAATGTCACTTGAGCTTGGTAACGCAACACGTGTTGCAGTGCCTTGCTTTTCCATGATTTTATCAAGAGGTAAGTACATCATGTTATTACCACCCTTCACATCAACTAACACCTTAGAACTGCTACCTAACACTTCTTCCATTGCATCAATGTATAAGCGTTCACGCGTTACTTCTTTAGCCGCTAAATACTCAGGTAGTAGCTTTTCAAAACGAGCAACCTCACCTTGTGCCTCTAATGTAATGCGCTCTTGGTAACCTTCAGCTTCTTGCGTCATACGTGTTACTTGACCACGTGCACGTGGTTCAATTTCACGCGCATACGCTTCTGCTTCACGAATGAAACGCTCTTCATCTTCTTGCGCTGCAATCGCATCATCAAACGCATCTTTAACTTCAGTAGGTGGGCGAGAATCTTTAAAGTTAACATCAGTAACAATTAAACCAAGATTGTATGGTTCGATTACCTTGTTAAGCTCATCCCATGTATTTTGACGCACTTCTTCACGGCCGTTCGTTAAAACTTGGTCCATTTTTGCATGACCCACAACATAACGCAGTGCACTGTCTAGCGCTTCTTCTAAACTGCTATCAGCATTCGTTACGCTAAACTTGTAAAGGTATGGGTCAATAACACGGTATTGCACCTGAAACTCAACACTTACCACGTTTTCATCTTCAGTAAGCATAAAGCCAGACGCCGACAGTGAACGAACGGCTTCGATATCAACTGGGATAACCGTTTCAATAAACGTCATTTTCCAACGCAGGCCTGGTTCAGCAATTCGGTCATATTTACCAAACTGCAAAACAACACCACGTTCGGCTTCTTTAACCGTATAAATACCACTTAACGCCCACACAATAGCGGCGATAATGAGGATAAATGAAATACCGGCTCCGCCAAGTCCGCCACCGCTTCCATTGCCGGATTTTTTACCGCCAAATAAGCCGCCGAACTTGTTACTAAACTTACGGAACACCTCGTCTAAATCAGGTGGGCCTTGATCACGTCCGCCTTTATTGTTCCACGGATCTTTGTCATTGCCATTATTACCCGGTTCATTCCAGGCCATAGCTATACTCCATTGTTATCTAAATAAATTAGGAAATTGTGTTAAATCTATCAAATCTACTGCGTTTCTCATACAAAAACCGACATTTAAACGTCAATTTTTAATCTCGGTTGATAAAACCAACAATTTCAGGACCAAATTCTTTAATTAAGCGATTCCATTCAACCATTGGCATTCTTACATCTAGTAGCCAATTGCCTTGTTCATCAAATCGCTCTTCATGCACCGCATTTAAGCTAAAAAGTGAAGCCCTTAAACGCCCGTATAATGGGGTTAATAAAAGCGTTTCACTAAACATTTTTTTAGCAAGCAATTCGCTAATGGCTTCGCTTAGTAATTCACACCCTTCACCCGTTTGTGCAGATAACCATACTCTTATAGGTTGACCTTCACTATCTCGATCAATACGCGGAGCAACATTGTCAAGCGCATCAATTTTATTATAAATTAATAGCTGTGGAACGTCATCGGCTTCAATTTCTTTAAGCACCGATTGCACTTGTTCAATATTTTCTTTAATCCGCGAATCAGCAGCATCAATTACGTGTAACTGCAAATCGGCTTCACGTGTTTCGGTCAATGTTGCTTTAAATGCAGCCACTAAATCGTGAGGCAAATGACGGATAAAACCCACGGTATCGGCTAAAATCACTTGGCCAACATCACCCAACTCCAGTTTACGCAGTGTTGGGTCAAGCGTCGCAAAAAGCTGATCGGCAGCATAGACCTCAGAATCTGTAATACGATTAAATAATGTAGATTTACCCGCATTAGTGTAACCCACTAACGACACCGTTGGAATTTCATTACGGTTACGCGCGCGTCTACCCTGCTCACGCTGGACTGCCACTTTTTGTAGTCGTGCACGAATACTTTGAATACGTACGCGCAGTAAACGCCTATCGGTCTCTAATTGAGTTTCACCTGGTCCACGTAAACCAATACCGCCCTTTTGACGCTCAAGGTGAGTCCACCCTCGGATCAGCCGAGTAGACATATGACGAAGTTGTGCCAATTCAACCTGCAATTTACCCTCATGGGTACGTGCACGTTGGGCAAAAATATCAAGAATAAGGGTCGTTCTATCAAGCACACGGCACTGACAAACGCGCTCTAAGTTGCGTTCTTGTGACGGTCTGAGTTGATGATTAAAAATAACGACATCTGCATTGTGGATTTTGACAATCTCAGCTATTTCTTCTGCTTTACCGGTACCGACGAATAGTTTCGGATGTGGTGCTTGACGGCTGCCTTGCACAACCGCCAAACTACTAACACCAGCAGAAGATACCAACATCTCTAATTCATGAAGATCTTCACGATCCCCTTCTTTAGGTAAGTCGATATGAACTAAAATTGCCTGTTCGCCGGATTCATAGCGGTCAAACAAGCATTACGCTCCTAATTAAAAGTTTCCAGCTTCTGGTTCTTCAGTGTCATCGCTCCCTTGAACACCTTGGAAGTTGACTGCGCGAGCAGGTACAACTGTTGAAATTGCGTGTTTGTAAACCATTTGGTTTACCGTGTTTTCAAGTAAAATAACAAATTGATCAAATGACTGGATTTTACCTTGTAATTTTATGCCATTAACCAAAAAGATTGATACCGGAATGCGCTCACGACGTAGTGCATTCAAAAATGGGTCTTGTAACGATTGGCCTTTTGCCATGTTATTCTTCCTTCGTTCTAGGTGTTATTATAATTAAGTGGCTGAACTCATTTAATAAAGCTAAATCATATCCAACTACTACTAGCTTAGCGAACTTACTACATGATGCAAGTTTTCTTCATCGCCGGTTGTTAACCAAGTAACATCAGGCCAACTTCTCAACCAAGTTAATTGACGCTTAGCCAATTGCCGGGTTGCTGCAATACCTCGAAATACCATTTCATCATGACTTACTTCACCCGCAAGGTAATCCCACATCTGTCTATAGCCCACACAACGAATAGAAGGCATATTGTGATGTAAATCTTTACGTAGATATAAGGCCGAAACTTCATTTTCAAACCCCTGATCTATCATTATTTTAAACCTTTCTTCAATTCGTTGATGTAATTCACTTCGCTCTTGCGGCGCGATGGCAAATTGATGAAAAGTATACGGTAAAGGTGGCTGCTTTTGCTTTTGCAGTTCAGTCATTGTTTTACCGGTTAATCGATATACCTCCAGCGCACGGTTAATTCTTTGCGAGTCGTTTTCACTCATTTTTTGTGCCGCTTGTGGATCTATTTTTACGAGTTCTTGATACAAGTGTGGCCAGCCAAACTCACTAGCCTCTGCTTCAAGTTGAGCCCTTATAGCTGGGTCTGCCTCAGGCAGAGGCGATAAACCGTCAATAAGTGCCTTGAAGTACAGCATTGTACCTCCAACTAATACAGGTACTTTACCTTGTTGATGAAATTCATCAATTTTTTTTATTGCATCACGCCTAAAATCTGCAACAGAATACGTTTCACTCGGGTCAAGCAGATCAATAAGATGATGTGGAGCGCGAGCTAATTCTTCTGAATCAGGTTTTGCAGTGCCAATGTCCATACCTTTATACACTAATGCTGAATCGACGCTGATTATCTCTGTATTTAAATGCTCGCACAAAGAAATAGCCAATGCTGTTTTACCTGCAGCAGTGGGACCCATTAAAAATATAACTGGTAATTGACTCAACACGAACACCCTAATTTAATTGCGCTAAATACTGACTTAGCTCTATTTTAACTGCTTTTTCACGCAAGCGTTCAATAGTTTGCGGATTATTTTGTAAGCGCATTTGTTGAGTTATAAATACGTTGCTAGCATAAAAGCGCGGCGGTATACATTCTGCCTGCCATTTTAACCAACCTTCTATGTTTTCAAGCTGCCTTTTACAGGCGCTTAGTAACTCGTTAACAGCATTACTTACATCAAGTAAATACAAACATGATGGCAGCTTTTTAACCATAACAAACTGCTTCTCAATCACCAATTCAAAGCCAAGCAGCGTGAACCACGATTGCTGCCCTTCGATTAGCAAACAGTCTTCTTTTGATAAATTAACCCTTACAGGTAATAACAATGCTTTACCTTCAAGGCTACCTTGCTCTTTAATTTGCTCATGCCAATCATCAACTATGGCGTATTTAAAATGTGAGCAAAATAGCTCCTGCTGCGCACTAAAGACACAGTTTCCATCATGCAAACTAATAATAGACACCATATTTACAGCACTTTGATCAGGTACTGATGAATCTTGCTGAGTGGTTTGCGCCACGACATCAAAGTGCGCAGCATGTTGTTCACTCACTCCTTGATAAAACGCATTCACGTCTTGATGGTTTGCACTTGATGATGCTCTGTATTCGCCACCACCACTTTTTGCACCAGTTGAACTTGAACTACCTGAGTAATTTGGTTGTAACTGAGATTTAGGATAATCGTAACCGCCGCTAGTCTCATTTTTAGATGTCGACGGATGCATGGCATGAGTAAATGCAGGTAAATGATCATCAGCTGTCGTTACCGCTTCATTGTTAAACTCACCTTGCAATGGCACAACAACTTGCTTGATCGCTTGTAAAATAAAGTCATGTACTAAGCGACCTTGATGAAAACGTACTTCATGCTTTGCTGGGTGTACATTTACATCAACTTGGCGTGGGTCAATATCAATATAAATTACAAACCCTGGTAGCTCTTGTACCCCACTAACTTCTTCAAATGCCTGACGAATAGCGTGTAAAATGAGCTTATCGCGCATCATACGATTATTTACATACGTGTACTGCGTTGTATTTACAGAGCCTACCGGTAAAACCCACCCATGTAGTTGAAGCCCTGCTTCCCCTGATTGAATATGAAGTCCTTGCTCTGCAAACGCCTTACCCGCAACTTGTGCAACGCGAGTTATGGCGTGAGCGGGATCTGTTTTTGCGCGGTATTGCCTAACTACTTTTTCGTTATGAGTCAGCGTAATCGATACATCAAACCGGCTAAGCGCTATACGCTTAATGAGCTCATCAATATGGGTAAACTCTGTTTTTTCGGTACGTAAAAATTTGCGCCGTGCAGGGGTATTAAAAAATAGATCTTTAACCTCAATGGTGGTGCCATCAGGGTGAGCAACCGGCTTAACTTGCACAGCCATATCACGGCCTTCTGCAAATGCTTGCCAAGCAGCGTCTTGAGTCTTTGGTTTGGAGCTGAGGGTTAATCGCGATACTGAGCTAATTGAAGCTAATGCCTCACCCCTAAAACCTAGTGAACAAATATTTTCTAAATCATCAAGCGACTTTAACTTACTTGTCGCATGGCGAGAAAGCGCAAGTGTGAGCTCTTCTTTACCTATACCCGAGCCATTATCACGAATACGAATAAGCTTATGGCCACCACGCTCTATCTCTATTTGAATACGAGTAGCGCCAGCATCTAGGCTATTTTCAACAAGCTCTTTTACTACCGACGCTGGACGCTCAACCACTTCACCTGCGGCAATCTGGTTGGCTAAACGGGCAGGTAGTATTTCAATATTCATGATATTTCCTAGCAAACTGCGTGCAGATTTATGTAATTAACTTTGTGGTATGTCGAGCTCTTGACCAATAAAAAGCGTGTTTGAATTTAGTTTATTTACTTTTTTTATTTTACTTATGCTGATCCCATAACGGCTTGCCAACATACTTAAAGATTCACCCGGACGTACTTTATGTTTTGTAGGGTATTGCGACTTTAATTTTGCAAACAACGAATCATCTGGTGGGTTTTTCAAATAGTAATTTTTGATTGAAGTGAACATAGCCTTGGCTAAACGCTCTTGATGACTTGCACTTTTCAATAATTTTTCTTCTCGCGGGTTAGATATAAACCCCGTTTCGACCAAAATAGAGGGAATATCTGGCGACTTAAGAACCGCAAGGCTAGCATGTTGCGGGTCTTTTTTATGAAGCTTTGCAACTTTCCGTAGCTCTTTAACTACTTCTTCTGCAACGTTTAAGCCGGTTTTCATTGAATGATCCATCGACATATCAAGTAATGCTTGCGCTAAGTATTTTTCGTTAGCCGCATCTTTCATTACATCGGCTGCACCACCGAGCAACTCGGAATGCTTTTCTTTATCTTCTATCCATTTACCGATTTCAGAATTAGCTCTTCGTAATGACAACACCCATACCGATGCACCATTAGGACCAGGGCTTGTAAATGCATCTGCGTGAATAGACACAAAAAAGTCGGCTTTTTTCTCTCGTGCTCTGTTTGTTCTCGTATTAAGTTTTACAAAGTAATCGCCACTTCGTACCATACGCGAAATCATGCCCCGCTCAGCGTCTATCATTCGCTCAAGACGCTTAGCTATTTGCAACGTAACCGTTTTTTCATACGTGCCTGATGGCCCTATTGAGCCAGGGTCCTCTCCGCCATGCCCCGCATCGATAGCAATTACAATATCGCGTTCTTGGCTAAGTTGACGTTTTTTAGCAGCTTTTTGTGCAGGTGAAGCCACTGGTTCTGGTTCACTTTTATTATATAAATCGACCACAAGCCTATTTTTGTATGGACCAGTAGGCGCAAGCGCAAATAGCACTGGTTTTACGGGTGCGCTTAGCTCAAATACTAAACGAACGCTTTGCTTATTTTTGGGCTTTGAGTAACGTAATTTGCTAACAATTTGGTGCTTAGGTGGCACACCGGGTAGTACTTTAAGCTCTTTGGTGTTTTCTAGGTCAACCACTAAGCGGCTTGGGTTTTTTAGCATAAAATAACTAAAATCGGGTTTATCGTCTAAATCAAATACAACGCGTGTACTATCTGGAGATGGCCACACACGCACACTATTTATCGTGTTTTGTGCCCACAAAGAAAAGCTCATGATGAAAATCATAAGAAAAACTGAGAGTTTAACTGCGCCTCGATTCATTTGATAATTACTGCCTTCACTATTTTATTATTTATTTTTTTAGTTTATCGACAATTGCTGCACCACGTTCACTGGTACTTTTGAACACAATTTTACGCTCGTCACCTACATAGCTTAGCGTTATATCTAAATCGGGTACAGGAATAAACTCTCCACCCTTTTCTGGCCATTCAACAACACAAATAGCCTGCGGTGAAAAATAATCGCGTATACCCATAAATTCAAGTTCTTCTGGATCACCTAAACGATACAAGTCAAAGTGATAAACGTTTGCACGGTCAAGCTCATAGGGTTCAACCAGTGTATATGTTGGACTCTTAACTTTACCTGTATGACCAAAGCCTTGCACCACACCACGTGTAAACGTTGTTTTACCAGCGCCTAAATCACCATGTAAATAAATCACAGCACCTTGCTCAATAATTGCTGCTACTTGCTTACCCATTGCAACAGTTGCAAGTTCATCATTTAAGTGAGATTCAAAACTACGGGTCATTATTACCTCAAAATTAACTTAAAAGCGCATATTAGCTAATCATACCAGATTATTTATTTATGGCGATAAATTGAAGTTTCAGGCATAAAAAAACCGGCAAAAGCCGGTTTTTTTAATTTAGGAAGATTACAAACCTAACTTTTTCTCAAGGTAGTGGATATTAGTTCCACCATTTTGGAAATTCTCATCTGCAAGAATACGCTTATGCAAAGGAGTATTAGTTTTAATTCCATCAATAACTAATTCGTTTAGTGCATTACGTGCACGGGCAATAGCCACATCACGGTTTTCACCGTAAGTAATTAGCTTGCCAACCATTGAATCGTAGTGAGGTGGTACAGTGTAGTCAGCATAAATATGGCTGTCCCAACGAATACCTAACCCACCAGCGGGGTGAAAGCGTGTAATTTTACCCGGTGACGGGATAAACGTTTCAGGGTCTTCAGCATTAATTCTACACTCAATCGCATGGCCACGAATAACGACGTCGTCTTGCGTGAACGATAATGGCTGACCCGCTGCTATTTTTAGCTGTTCTTTGATTAAGTCAATACCCGTAACCATTTCTGTTACTGGATGCTCAACCTGAATACGGGTATTCATTTCAATGAAGTAAAACTCGCCGTTTTCGTATAAAAACTCAAACGTACCCGCGCCACGGTAACCAATTTCAATACACGCACGTGTACAACGCTCACCAATAAACTTACGTGTTTCAGCTGTTATGCCTGGAGCAGGAGCCTCTTCAACTACCTTTTGATGACGGCGCTGCATTGAACAGTCGCGCTCACCTAAGTGAACTGCATTACCTTGTCCGTCGGCTAATACTTGTACTTCGATATGACGTGGGTTTTCAAGGTATTTCTCCATGTAAACCATACCATTACCAAAAAACTGTTTAGCTTCTTGCTGCGTTAGTGAAATTGAATTTACTAATTCAGATTCATTGCGTACTACACGCATACCACGACCACCGCCGCCGCCAGCTGCTTTAATAATAACCGGATAACCAATGCGCTTAGCAATTTGCATGTTGCGTTCGTTATCGTCTGTTACAGGACCATCAGAACCCGGTACACATGGAACGCCAGCTTTACGCATTGCGGCAATAGCAGATACTTTATCGCCCATTAGACGAATTGTGTCGCCTTTTGGTCCAATAAATACAAAACCACTTTGCTCAACTTGGTCTGCAAAATCTGCGTTTTCTGCAAGAAAACCATAACCTGGGTGAATCGCTACCGCATCAGTTATTTCGGCCGCAGCAATAATGCGCGGTATATCTAAATAACTATCTGTTGCTGATGGCTTACCAATACAGATGGTTTCATCTGCAAGCAATACATGCTTAAGATCGCGATCCGCCGTTGAATGAACAGCAACCGTTTTGATCCCAAGCTCTTTGCAGGCGCGCAATATACGAAGTGCTATTTCACCTCGGTTTGCTATGACTACTTTATCTAACATTAGAGTTGGCCTTTTACGTTATGCTATTAGTCAATGATGAATAGAGGTTGGTCAAATTCAATTGGCTCGCCATTTTCAGCTAAAATTGCGCGTACAGTACCCGCTTTATCAGCTTCAATTTGGTTCATCATTTTCATGGCTTCAATAATACACAGTGTATCGCCTACATTAACTTTAGAGCCTACTTCTACGTAAGCAGGTGCCTCTGGAGAAGATGCTGAGTAAAATGAACCAACCATAGGTGATTTAACTTGATGACCCGTTGTTGCAGCAGGCGCAGCTTCTGCTTCAACTGCTACAGGTGCTGCAGGGGCTGACGCTTGCTGTGCAGGAGCTGGTGCATATTGTTGTGGTGCAAATTGTGGGTAAGCTGGACCCGCACTCATGTTGTTACGGTTTATGCGTACCGACTCTTCACCTTCAGTGATTTCTAGTTCCGCAATGCCCGATTCTTCTACTAATTCGATAAGTTTTTTTATCTTGCGAATATCCATTACACGACCCGCCTGTTAGTTTGTTAGTGTGTTAATTTTTAAATTAAATTGCGTTTTGCGACCGGTTAACCGCTGCATTTAATGCTGCGTGGTAACCCATTGCACCTAATCCACATATAACGCCTTGTGCCACATCTGAAAAATAAGAATGATGGCGAAAAGCTTCACGTGCGTGCACATTGCTCAAGTGCACCTCATAAAACGGAATATCAACACTTAACAATGCATCACGTAATGCAACGCTTGTATGCGTAAATGCTGCGGGGTTAATAATGATACAATCAACCGCTTGCCAAGCATTATGAATTCGTTCTATGAGCGCTTGCTCACCATTACTTTGAAAGTGCGTAAGTTCAACATTCAGACTATTAGCGGTATTTGTTAGTTCGCTCATAATCTCGCTAAGTGTTTGCGTACCGTATTTTTCTGGCTCGCGCTTTCCTAGCATGTTTAAATTTGGACCATTAACAACTAAAATCTTTAATTTTGCAGCCATAATACGCGATATACCCTCTAAGTAATGAGTTAAGCCATTGCTAGCTATTTTTTAACTTTAAACTAAGCATAAAAAAGCTAAATTGCAACATTTTCTCACGTTAGCTGGGTATTATAGTGATTTCGACGTAAATAACAGCAAAATACTGGTCCAATCACTATTTAAGGTACATTTTGAAAGGTATAAATAACAAAGCCACTTAGTAAACTTAAGTGGCTTTATTGCACTATTATTGTGCGCTGGCACGCACTGTAGCAAGGTGTTTAGCAAAATCCTCAGCATTTAAAAAGCCTGTCACTCGCAACGTGCTTAGCTCTTGCCCTTGAGTATTAAAAAACAAAATACTCGGTAATCCGAACACGTCATACTCTTCCATTAGCTCAATAGTTTTACTATCACTTTCAGTTAAATCGATTTGAATTAACTGATAATGGCTAAACTCCTTTTGCACATTTTCATCGGGAAAGGTGTAATGTTCAAACTCTTTACACGCAACACACCAATCGGCGTATAAATCGACCATAACAAGTCGACCTTGTTTATTGGCATCATCGACCGCGACTTTTAGTTCGGCTAAATTGGCAACGTGTTTAAACTCGTTTTTTTGTGAGTTTACTTGGACTTGTACAGGCCAAAAATAGTCTTTAGCTAAACTAAATCCAGTAAATACCAACAACATGGCTGCAAACCATAAAGCTGTTTTTAATTTACTTTGCTGCTGATTACTTTGCCAATGGTGTAAGTACAAAGCAGCAGCTAACGCCAATATACCTGCCATAAGTAATATAATGTTGGCGCTAATCAAACGCTCTAACAATATTAGCGGAACGACCAACATTACAAAGCCAAATAAGGTTTTAACTTGCTCCATCCAACCGCCTGCTTTAGGTAGCAATTTACCACCCGATGTACCAAGCAATAATAAAGGTAACCCCATACCTAAACTCAATACATACAACGTTAGCCCGCCCACTAAGTAATCACCACTTTGCGCAACGTATAATAAAGCGGCTGATAGCGGCGCCGTAGTACAAGGTGATGCAATTAAACCGGATAATACCCCCATCAAAAATACACCAACATAGTTGCCACCTTTTTGATTATTACTTACCTGCGTGAGTTTATTCATCACACTGCTAGGGAGTTTTATTTCGTACCAACCAAACATCGACATAGCCAGTAATACAAATAATAAGCTAAAGCTAATAAGTACATAGGGGTGCTGTAAATACCCTTGTACTTGTCCACCTAATGCTGCAACAACTAACCCTAATGCTGCATAAGTTACCGCCATGCCTTGTATGTATACGAACGAAAGTGCAAAGGCTTTTTTAGTTGATAAATTTTGTTGCCCAGCAATTAAGCTCGACAAAATAGGAAACATCGGGAACACACATGGTGTAAAAGCAAGCCCCACGCCCACTGCAAAAAATACTAATAAGTTAATAGCTAAACTTTGACTTGCCAGTTGCTCAGTAAAAGAAAGATCTTTTTTAGTGATAGCAGCATCCGGTTGCGATGTTGATTCGGTTAATGCGCTTGCAGCATTAGACGGTGTTGCATTTTGCGATTGCTCGCCTGCAATCACACTCAATGGAATAGTGATAACTTCAGGCGGGTAACAGAGTCCAGCCTCAGCACAGCCTTGATAACGCACTTTGACTACGGCGCCTTCATTTACGTCACTCAGCTTACTGATGATACTAACGCTTTGAAAAAACACCTCTGTTTTACCAAAAAATTCATCTTCGATAATCTCGCCATCACCTAAGCTTCCTACATCAATGCTGGCATCTTTAGCGAGTATCTCTATTTTTTGCTTATATAAATAGTAACCTGGCGCAATATCCCACCCTATAAACAAGGTGCGACCTTGCTGATCAAAGTCAAACTCAAACGCTTGTGTTACGGGTAAAAAGGTTTGCTGCGAGGGCGCTAATAAATCATTAAGCACATTATTTGATGTAGCCTTTGCAGGGGCTATTAATAATGTCACTAATAGCAAAAACAAAAAGCGCATTAATGTAATACCTCATCCATCCAGTTAAAATAAGCCAAGTTCCCGGTTGTTATGTCAATAACTTGTATCTCAGGTACTTCGTAGCTATGCATCGCTTTTATAGTTAAAAACACATCGTTCATTTTCTCTGTTTTGGTTTTAACTAGCATTTTAACTTCTATCATTTCTTTTACCTCACCCTCCCACATATAAATAGAAGACATTGCTGGTAAAATATTGACACACGCGGCCAGCTTTTTTTCTACCAAAGCTTTACCAAGCATGCGTGCTTCATCCTCGTTTTTACAGGTAGTAAAAATTAATTTAAATTGTGTATTCATTATGAACCTTTACTTGTTGAACGATGTCTAGCTTCATAGTATCTGATAGGTAAGCCAATGTGTAGAAATCCAGTTAAATGACACTACCTACGCATTAACCTTGAAAAGAGACCTATTAACCCTCACTTATATTTCATCAACTCTTACGAGTACCTTATTTAGAGAGCATTATGTTTAGATTTTTATTTGTGTTGTTTATTATCATCCCTATTATCGAAATCGCCTTGTTAATTCAAGTAAGCGACGTAATAGGGGGTGTAGCGACTATTGCACTAGTGGTTATTACCGCAATTTTAGGCGCTAAGATGGTGAAACAACAAGGTATGGGCGCGCTTCAAAATGCGCAAACGCAAATGGCGCAAGGCCAGATGCCTGCTAAAGAATTATTCACGGGAATATGCGTTATTATTGCCGGTGTACTATTGTTAACGCCAGGCATCATGACTGACGTTTTTGGCTTACTTTTATTAACCCCTGCAATTCGTAATAAATTAGCTGCAGGCCTTGCAAGTCAGGCAACCGTGAGAATGAGTGCGGGCATGCAACAAGGTCCTTCCCCATACGCGCAACAACCGCACTCAATGCGTGACCAGCAACAAACCGAACAACCAACAACCATTGATGGTGAGTTTGAACGAAAAGATTAAAAATTTATCATTTTTTCTCTTGGAATTTTTTACTCTACCCCCATTAATGAATGCAAATTAGAAAAGCTTTTTTCTGTACTGTTCAGAAACTGTTAGGAGAACTAAAAAACATGAACATTCGTCCTTTACAAGATCGCGTAATCGTTAAACGTCTAGAAGAAGAAACAAAATCTGCTGGCGGTATTGTATTAACTGGCTCTGCAGCTGAAAAATCAACTCGCGGAGAAGTAGTAGCCGTAGGTAATGGTCGTATTTTAGATAACGGTGACGTTAGAGCTTTAGAAGTAAAAGCCGGTGACACTGTGTTATTTGGCTCATATGTTGAGAAAACTGAAAAGATCGAAGGTCAAGAGTACCTGATCATGCGTGAAGACAACATTTTAGGCATTGTAGGCTAAGCCTACTTTTCGTTTAACACACATTTAAGAATTTAGAGGAATTTAAAAAATGGCAGCTAAAGAAGTACTTTTTGCAGGTGACGCACGCGCTAAAATGCTAACTGGCGTAAACATCCTAGCAAACGCAGTTAAAGTTACATTAGGTCCTAAAGGCCGTAACGTTGTACTAGACAAATCGTTTGGCTCTCCAGTGATCACTAAAGATGGTGTATCTGTAGCAAAAGAAATCGAACTTGAAGATAAGTTTGAAAACATGGGCGCGCAAATGGTTAAAGAAGTTGCATCTAAAGCAAATGATGCAGCCGGCGATGGTACAACTACCGCTACAGTACTTGCACAGTCTATTGTTAATGAAGGCCTTAAAGCGGTTGCTGCAGGCATGAACCCAATGGACCTTAAACGTGGTATTGATAAAGCAATCATTGCTGCTGTTGCAGAGCTTAAGGCGCTTTCTGTTCCTTGTGCTGATACTAAAGCTATTGCTCAAGTAGGTACTATTTCAGCTAACTCTGATAAAGAAATTGGCGACATCATTGCAGAAGCAATGGAAAAAGTAGGCCGTAATACAGGTGTTATTACTGTTGAAGAAGGTCAATCACTAGAGAACGAACTAGATGTTGTAGAAGGCATGCAGTTTGACCGTGGTTACCTATCTCCTTACTTCATTAACAACGCTGAAAAAGGCGCAGTTGAATTAGATAACCCATTTATTCTACTTGTAGATAAAAAAGTATCTAACATTCGTGAGCTACTACCTACATTAGAAGCAGTTGCTAAAGCAAGCAAGCCACTATTAATCATTGCTGAAGATCTTGAGGGCGAAGCACTTGCAACGCTTGTAGTTAACAACATGCGCGGCATTGTTAAGGTATCAGCGGTTAAAGCTCCTGGTTTTGGCGACCGTCGTAAAGCGATGTTACAAGATATCGCCGTATTAACTGGCGGTACTGTTATTTCTGAAGAAATTGGCCTTGAGCTTGAAAAAGCAACAGTTGAAGACCTAGGTACAGCTAAGCGCGTTGTTATCACTAAAGACGATACAACTATCATCGATGGTGCTGGCGAAGAAGAAGGCATTACCGGTCGTGTTTCTCAAATTAAAGCACAAATTGAAGAAGCAACATCAGACTACGATAAAGAAAAACTACAAGAGCGTATGGCTAAACTTGCCGGCGGTGTTGCAGTAATTAAAGTAGGCGCAGCAACTGAAATTGAAATGAAAGAGAAAAAAGACCGTGTTGAAGATGCATTACATGCAACTCGTGCAGCGGTTGAAGAAGGCGTAGTACCGGGTGGCGGTGTTGCTCTAGTACGTGCAGCTAGCAAGCTAGTTGAACTACTTGGCGATAACGAAGATCAAAACCACGGTGTTAAAGTTGCCCTTCGTGCGATGGAAGCACCTCTTCGTCAAATCGTAACTAACGCGGGTGACGAAGCATCTGTTGTTATTAACGCTGTTAAAGGTGGCGAAGGTAACTACGGTTACAACGCAGCAACTGGCGAATACAATGACATGATTGAAATGGGTATCCTAGATCCAACTAAAGTAACGCGCTCTGCACTACAATTTGCAGGGTCTATTGCGGGTCTAATGATCACAACTGAAGCAATGGTTGCTGAAATCCCTAAAGAAGAAGCTGCTGGTGCGCCTGATATGGGTGGCATGGGCGGAATGGGTGGCATGGGCGGCATGATGTAATCATCACCGTTTAAGCACCTATCTTATATAAAACCCAGCCTCGGCTGGGTTTTTACTTTTTAGTACTTTTTTATTGTTATTGTTCAATTTACCCCCAAATAGTAATAACGTATAAATTAAAAAACCACACCATGGACATACTTAACAGTAATGGAATTACTTTCATCGCAGTGCTTTTAACCCTAATATCTGCATTGCTGCTTTTAATAGTTTGCCTTTTTTTAAAAATGATTACTTGGGGTAAAAGTATGTCGACAGGGGCATATTTATTTTTAGCTTTTTTTCCGCTTATTTCCCTGATGCCTATTCCTCCACCTACCTACGAAAATGTTCAAAAGGCGAAGCAAGAGCAAAGAAAACGTAAGGAAGACTCAGGCGAACCGCCGGATGAAGAAATGGAATAAATGATTACGTTTATTAGCTAACAATAGACAAGTGCTTGCGAAACGCTGTACATTTATTATTAATAATTTATGAAGTTAATTACTAAATGCAGCAACGTAAAAAATTTAAGAACCCTTACATAGGGCTAAGAAAAGAGGATTTTGTTGAGTTAGTTGGTAGTGAAAAAGAATTACTTACGGCCGAAATTGAACTGGCCGACAGTAAAGGTGAGTCACTCGCTTACTTTAGAATCGATGGCGATTTTTTCTATGATGATATTTATTATTCGGCTGATATATTAGTTCCGAAAACACACTGGTTAAGCTCTCACGATGTAAATAAAAAAAAACTCTGGATTGCTGTTATTTACAACGTACCTTACGGTGAGTATTTAGATGCAGAGTTTGATTTTAACAAAGTTGATGACCCTAACTTTGGGGTAGTAAAACCTGTATTGGTTAGTGAGCTCAATGAAAGCGAGCTCGCCTATGAAAAAGTAAAACGCCTAGAGATGTTTGCTAATATCGAAAAAGCAGCGACTGAAGATAAACTCCTTCAAACAGAAAAAGATCTCATTCTGACCAAGCTTTTAAGCAAAGTGACTAAACACTAATCTAATGAAAGTCAGTTTAACAGCTGTCTCACTATGCTAAATAAATCGGAGGGTAGCATACCTCGCTGCCCGTCTCGCTCACTGGCGATATCACCGGCTTTAGCGTGCAGTGTTTCGCCATATCGCGCTGCTTCATCAATATTTAAACCTTGAGCCAGTAAGGCGCCAATAATACCAGTGAGTACATCGCCACTACCACCAACGGCCAGTGCTGCGTTACCGTCTTCACACACCCACGTATTCTCAGCATTATCAATTAATGTTCCGGCTCCTTTTAATACGCAAGTAGCGTTATAGCGCTTAGCACACAGTCGAGCATTCTCAAACCTATTTGACTCAACATCCACAATAGTTTTACTTAATAGCCTGGATGCTTCTCCTGGGTGCGGTGTAAGTACACATTGCTTTAATGTGTACGATGAGGCTTGCTTGGCTAATAAATTTAGCGCATCGGCATCAATAACCAGTGGCATGTTATTAGTTTGGCAGTAATATATAACCTCCTCAAAGGTTTTTTGTGCCCATTCATCCTGCCCCAGACCTTGCCCTATTACTACGCAGCTAGCCCACTCAAGCGCTTTTTTTAGATTAGTACTGGTTACCATTAATTCTGGCCTACCAATGCTTACAGGCACTACAGAACTTGAATGTGTATACACTTTTATCATACCCGTACCTGCTCTAAGTGCGGCCTCGCTGGATAATCTAATTGCGCCAGCCGTCCCCTCATTACCACCTACACAGTGGAGTTTACCATGAGTTCCTTTATGGCTATTTAGGTTACGGGCACCAAGCTTTTTAAAGCTCTTAATATTTATAAGTGTGCCGCTTGAAGTAGCGAGCTCAAAAAATGCAGGTCCAATATTTAGATCGTCAAATATTAACTCCCCGCAATGTTGTTTACCTATAGCCGTTGTTAGCCCATGCTTAATACCAACAAAGGTTATTGTTTTACTTGCTTGTATAGCAATACCTAAAGGTTGGCCAGTATCTGCGCTGATACCTGAGGGTACATCTATACTCAATACAGGTTTATTACTGGCGTTAATTTCATTAATAATTTTAGCAAAATTATCGCGAACCGAGCTTGTGATCCCTGTACCTAGCATTGCATCTATAATTAAATCACTTCGGTTTAATAACTCACTCGTATAAGCATTAACTTCACCACCTTCATCACGCCATAACTTAAACGCTTTTGCAGCATCTCCTGTTAGTGCTTTTTCAGGGTTAACGGCACACAAAGTTACTCGCTTACCCGCTTGCTTAATTAGGCTCGCGGTAATATAAGCGTCCCCAGCGTTATTACCATGTCCTACAACAACTAACGTATGCTCTGCATTAAAGTCTTGCCAAGCGTTGAATGCAGCGTGCCCAGCGCGCTGCATGAGGGTAAATAACTCACAATGGCTATTTTTAGCAGCCAGTGCCTCGTTATCCCTAACTTCTTTTGCAGTAAATATTAGTTTATTTAGCATGAAGACCCCTCCAATAAGTGACACCCTACCTTATCAAATACACATATCAAGCGGCTAGTTTTGTGAGCTTTTAATCGAGGTAAGTTCGTTAATTAAAACGCACTAAAGATCACATATTTATCCGGGTCAGATAACTGAAAAATGATCACTTTTGTTCAGGTATTAAAAGCTTAAACGCTAAATATTACCCATTGAACGTTGCTACAAAGCACCTACGCCTGAGGTAAGAGCGCCACCTTAACGTGAGGCAAATTGCAGGCATTAAAAAACCCGAGACTAAGCTCGGGTTTTTTTAGCATTAATTAACTTAAACGTTAACTATTACTCGTTGAGCGTTGCTACAAAGCACCTACGCCTAAGGTAAGAGCGCCACCTTCACGCTGTCTCTTATACACATCTGACGCTGCCGACGAATAGAGAGGTG
>OJBS01000128.1_pt1 | contig 32779 bp, 53 predicted proteins | sample 1590941 | NCBI WGS metagenome assembly OJBS01 (sample SAMN05416785, study PRJEB24817) | seawater metagenome | isolation source: Sea water | place: Canada:Atlantic | collected 2013-11
GTTGTTGTTCTAATTGTAACGCTGCGATTCTATCCGTAACGGTTTTCTTTTCTGCTGCTTCTTGTTCCTCTAATATTACTGCTAATTTCTTATTCGCCTCTATTCGCTCATCAATTCCTTTTGTGTAATCATCCCTAATTTGTCTTTGACGTTCTGCATCCCTATCTGATTGCTCTCTTACCCTCGTTTGTTGTGCTTCTAGTAATGCAGATGATTTAGTCAACTGTGTTATTGCATCAGCCGCGTTATATGTTTCTGTAGCGTAATCTATTGTAGCATCTACTAAAGCTGTAACACCATCCACAACCTTACCTACCGTTCCTTCTACACCTGTCAGCACGTCTACATAAGTTTCAGCCGCTTCACTTGCGCTATCCATCGCACCGCTAAAGTCACCACTAAACACTTTTGTAATTGCATCACCTAACAGCCCAAAGGTTTTAATCAATGCATTAAACCTAACCTCTAAGTTTTCATAGATAGCCTGTTTAACTTTCTCTAATGTAGCTGGTATGTCACTAAATAAACCTGTTACATACTCAACCGCAGGTGTGAAGTTATCAGCTATCAAACTAAACAAATCATTGAATATTATACTGACAGCTGTAGTTGCTGTGCTCAAAGCATCCATTACAGACTGATTATTACCTAGAGCCTCTTTAAGAGCTTCAAAAGCAAAAACCAATACACCAACAATACCCGATGCTTTACCTAGATTAGATAACGACTTACCAAAGCCCTTAGTACTCTTCTCTGTTTTCTTTGCAGCCTTACCAATACCTTCTACACCATCTTCTGCCTTTTCAAGTGATTTTACTGCACCGGAATCATCTACCTCTAACTTAAATACTATCTCTTCTGCCATTCTTAATTATTTTAAAGGTGTCTTTAATTATGCTACCCGTGTACTCGTACTTCCCCTTTGCTTGTGATATCACTTCATTATCTGAATTGACTACTTTAAGCATTTCTAGTAACTCTCTCATAACTTATTAATCAAATCAAACGTGGCTTTATTCGTTGTTAGGTCTACAGTTATTCCATCTATAAAGAACCTTACATTATTAATAACGATAGTATCATTGGTTTGTATACTCTTTAATTTATTATAGGGTATGTAAGCATTGATATTTAACCTTCTTACGTTCGGGTTATATATGCTCTCAATGTAGGATTGATAAAAATTAGTGAATAGTGTATTATCTAATAACACGCTCCCACTAGATTTAAAATCTAACTCTGAGTTGTATGATAGATTTAAATTGTTGTCCGATTGTAACGCACTTATAAAAAAGTTGTATATATCAGAAGTGCCACCTAACACCCCATCACCATCAACTACTTTATACTCTTGGTTTGATATAGTGTTTTTAAGACCGTTGTAATACATTAATCTAACTCCTGGATCAACCGCTGCGAAAGCATCGTTTATAGCTTGGGTACTTGCAACATCAGATGAATAAGAAATAGTGCCGTTGTTTGTTTGGGTTACTACCTCAGTCCAAATGCTAGGGGTAAATGGGTTTTTATTCTCGTATACATCACCTGCATACATACCTGTATTGTATCTACTGCCTCCGTATATTCTGTTATTTACACCTTTATATTCTACGTTTCTAAAATCCTTGCCCTCCTCAAATTCAAAACCAAACTCTTTGTAGAATGTAGGCGGTTTAATCTTACTTTTTGAGGTGTCTACCTCGTTAGTAATATCTACCTCCTTACCTGCTGTATACCAATCCTCTCTTTTCTGAATAACAAACTTTTGATTCTCTATGTCCCAATACATAATAGCGTTAAACGTCACTAGAATACCTCTAACAAACTCTATACACTTCATCGTAGGCATGAATGAGTTTGTAATAAAGTAATCTATTCCCGAAGTACTTGTATTGGATATGTAAGCACCTGCTCTGTTTATCCCAAAAGTACTATTTGGATCAATTACACTACCATTAAATACTTCAATTTGGATAGTATCACCACCAACCAACAAAGGCAAATTAGTTATCACCTCTGTATTATCTATCATGTTAACCCATGCGCTTGGCACTCCGTTTTTAACGTATCTCCATTGAGGCAATGCGCTAGGGTTTAATATAGTAAAGTTAAATTTAACGCCTAAATCATAATCTAAAGCAGCATCATTAGCAATTGTAAACGTATCTGTAATAGTAGATAGCATTTTCAATTCGTTTATAGTCTCATTAACTAAATCTAATCTTTGTGGTGTAGTGCCTATGTTTGCTTGTCCTGTATTAGTACCTCCTGCAAATTGATTAGCTACAGCTATAAACCTTTTACCGTTATGAATCCACATATACAACTCGCTATAGTAATCTTCTGTATCAAAGTCTACCTCATAATCAAAGCCGGCATCTGCAAATATCTTATCCATTACATCGCTAACAGGAATTGCAGGCCGAACCTCTGTATTCAATATGCCATCCTTGTTACTTTTTATCTGCCTAACTCCCTCGACATCATCAAAGCCTTCCCAACTCCAAAAATTATCAGTAGAAGCCATCACATACTTCAAACTAGTAGAACCTACTGCCCCACCTTCTAAGTACTCTAATACTTTCTCTGCATCTGCTAAATGATCTAACCCGCTCCATGATAATTGGTCTATTCCTTTGTCTCTTAATGCGCTCTTTAAGTCTATCGTGTCCGAATAGAATTGTAGTGAGTACTGCCTTGGCTCACCATTTATAACATCAATGTCAATAAGCGTTATTTGTCCCGTACTATACAACTCACCATTAACCCACATTTCTGCTTTATTCTCCGTAAATGGATTAAAAGAGTTTATTACTTCTGGTCTGTAGTAGTGTTTAAATATCTCGTTATTATTTGGGGTAGCGGGTATCATGAATGACTTACTGAAATCATTAAATGATAAATCCACCTTTTGAAAGTCCACCGCTTTACGTGAATAAACTACAGGCTCATCTTTAAATGATTCCATAAACTCACCATCTACAAATCTAAATTGTACACTCATTATAATATGTTGTTTAATAATGGGGTTGAAACTGTAGCATTGAAGCTATAATCGAATTTTTTATTCCATGTTCTATTAATCATTTGTAAAGTATTGGTATCTATTTGCACCGGGTAAGTCCCTTCGCTCGTTTCTAACCACACTAACTTGCTAACTAACAACTCTTTCACCATGTCGTTAGACTCTTCCTTTATCCATCCAGTACCTAATGTAAACTTAATGCTGCCATTTGATGTGAAAGTCTTATCTAAGTGGCTCAATGGGTTAAAATCGTAGTTAGTATCTAACATATAGTTTTGGTAGTTAACTTTTCTAACCACTATGTTTTCTTTGTTTATTCCATTCATAGGTAAAGTATCTAAAACCCCATTGAGATTAATATACTTTAACACCATTGGATCACCTTTACTACATTCTACGTTAATACAATACTCGTATTCGTTTGGTGTATCCCATGTTAACCCTGCATCATAACTAACAACGTGTTTACCACCGTAATTAATCGCCCCGTTCCAATTGTTAGCATGGTTAAATGTCTTTGTAGTTACACCGTTGTAAAATTCTATATCGGTAAATACAGAACTGCAAAATCTATCAGCCATTGCGCCCGCGTTTCTAGCCCCTAAGTAAAACGGTATATCGCTATAATCTATCCATGTATAATCAACATCTTCCATCGAATCAATTAAGACGCCTCCTATTTCTAAATTTAAAGTAGGTGGGTTTGTTGAATTATTATATACATGAAGCTCTTGGTATTCTGTAGGGTTTGGGTATTCTGTAGGCGTAACAACTGTAGTAGTCGTATCTTGTAAGTTCCAAGACTCCTCGTTAGCAAACTTTATTAATTGAAAAGGATTACTACCGCCCATTCCAAATGGACATTCGTTGCTTGTATAAAATGCTTTGAAGTTCATTTTAATATAACTATCAGCACTATTTAATAATGGCACAATACCTAAATCCATGTAGGTTTGGTTATCTGAATTAAAAGAAATACCATCTAGCGAAGTAGTTGAGCTGATAATACTAAGACAAATTTCATTCCCTGCTTCCCATTCACTTCCTAATATAAATTTGTTTAGAAATACATACCCTATTTGCTCGTTACTATCAATGCTGTTTAATGTCATTGATAAGTCGGTAGCTAATCCAATCACTTGGGTTTTTGTATCTAATGAAACGTTTGTACTATCATCACCCACATAAATAGGAATCATGTACTCTCCATTAGGATCAACCACTAAACTACGTGAGTGCCTCCCAAATATCTTCCCGTTCTCACTTGCTACCGTTGTACCTGGATTAGAACCATCTTCGATTAAACCCCTTCCACTTGTCGCTAATTTAGTTGCACTTGTAACGGGTAAGTTACCACCACCTGAACCTGTAGCTGATACCTTGTAATTGTACCAAACTGCAGCGCTACCATTGTACGGTATAATTCCGTTACTTGGCACATATTCACCTGCATTAATATAATCCTCTAAGTACTTACTAATCTCGAAAGTAACCTTTGTTTCATATCCTGACTCATCCTGTTGCACGAATACAGCAGGCAGGAATAATTCCTCTGTATTTGTTGTTGGTATAGCTGTTTTGTCTCCGCTCCATATCTTTAAGGAAATAATGAAGTTATCAGCTTGTGCAGGTGCATAAACATCTTTAGCCGTAATGAACTGAGGTGAACCCGCAAAGGTTATGTCTTTTGTATCTTTAGTTATCGTTGTTGCCATTTAACCTAGTTTTATATGCTTGTTCTAAATCTTTAAATAATACCCCTATCAACTCTTTCTCATACTTATTGGATGCGTCCTTTATAGCATCTGTAAGAAAGTTTGTTCTATCGCTACCTATCGTGCTAACCTTCCACGCTACGAACTTTGCGAAGTTCTCTATTCGTGCAGGTGTCATTTTAATAAACCCCTTAGAAGATGTTAAACGAACGGGCTTTGCTTTCATCCATGACTTAACTGCGTTTACACTTGTCTTTCTACGTGTTCCCTTATCAATATCATCTGCATAGTCCGCCCCATTAACTACAAAACCAAAGCTATTTTTAAATACCTCTACATCGTAGTCTAAAGAGTTTCTAAGGTTACCGGTAGAATCAATCTTACCCTTACGCATTTTACCCGTAATCTTAGATTTACGCTTACGGTTTCTATCGTTAATATTAATTTTAGCGAACTTAACAATGTCAGCACCCCAACTATCTAATAACTCTTCTGTATTCTCTTTGTTTAACATATCCCGCTATTAGGTATAGTTATCTCGATTGATATTGTATAACCTGCTAATCTGTTTTGTGCTACTGAATACCCTGGTTCTAATGTTATTTCATCAGGTAACTCTACAATGTCATTTACATTCTTCTTAATGCTTTGCCATGCTCGATTCCATTTAAACGAAAGGTCATGAAATACATCTTCCACATTTGAAATCAAACTTAATTCGTTTAGGCTCTCTCTTGGGTTATTACTATTATCATCCACTAAATCCAAAATATTAATACCGTAAGTAAACGTATTAATTTGCGATGTTTGTTTATTAGATGTTAAAGTAAGATGTGCGTATGGGTAAATACTTTGATCACTTAAATCCACCTCGCTATTAGTTCCGAATGTCACCTTATTAAATCCCTCTGTAGTCAATGCATCATATAATAATGCGTTAATACCGTATACTCCTAAATCGCTCATATCTTCTTTTTACGTTCCATTTCTGCTAACTGTCTTGCTTCTGCATCATATTGTAAGAAATACAAGGCAGCTCCATAAGAATCATTAGAGGCTGCATCAGGTGTTCTAAATGTTCCTGCTGCGTATGCTTTAAGACTTCCATACCATCCATAAGCTTTTGTGAACTGTTTTCGTGCCCCGCTACTTTCACCCCCTTGAAATAAACCTGCATAGCTTTCAATAACTCGATTCTTAAAGTCAAAAAAAAACGTATGCTCGTAGCATATATATCAGATGGGCAATGTTCCTGAAACCTTAACCAATGATCACTCTCTAAATACTCGTTTGTAAATGGTTCGATACTATAAATGTTTTGACCATTCCTAACTTCTACCTCATCAATTATAGGCCTCCATAAACAACTAAGAAATTTAAATGCATTCTCGTGAACCGCCTCGCCTTCTGCCAGCATAGTACCGAAGGTATCCATCTCTATTAACTCACCAAAACTAATGTTCTCTAGGTTTGGAATACGGCCATACTTAACCCCATCCAATTCGATTATTAATCTTTCCTTTGGTGTACTGTTTAAAGTCTCTGTAATTCCTTTGATTACCTTCTCAGCTACCGTGTAAGGGATTAACTGTAACGCTTCCTTACTTGTACTCGTGAACAACTCAAACGCCTTATACATGATAAGTTGTTCATTGCCCTTGTCTAACTTAGAAAACGTTAGTAAGTCTTTTAATTTGACTTCGCCTAATTCAGTTGGATATTTGATTTTGTAATTCATCTACTCTAATAACGAGTAAATATTAGTTTTGATTAGTACACATGGTAAATTCCCTGGCTCTTTTTACCAAACTGCATCATTGAAAAGTATCTCATTGCATCAATACTATGATTCATTGCATCAATAGGTTTGTTTAATGTGGCTCCTGTCTTGTCTTTATCCCAAGTGTAGCCCCTCAATTCTTTAATTGTGTTAACACTCCTAGATGTAACCAACATATCCATCTCCTGCATTACTCCAATGCCATATATAATTGAGTCCTTCCCTTTATCGGTTGGCTTAATATAGAATCCATTAGCTCTTATTTCGGCTATACTTTTTGGCTCTGCACTATCTGCCCATATAGTACCTGAAACCTCCTTAGACTTCATTACATTAACTATATCGCTATTTAATAACCCCTTGCTATATATAACTTCATCCCAAATTATTTGGTCATTGTATTTGTAACACGCTATTAATGTAGATGGATCGTTAGTAAATCCAAAATCCATCCCATAACCCAATAACCTAGCCTCATTTGGTAGCTTATCAATCTGTTTCCAATTCTCAAAGACTGCACCTTGTAAGTTTCCTATCTCACCTAGCCCGTAAACCTTCCACCAATTAGACCAATAGTCACTTGTAAGGGCTTTGTCTCGTTTACTTTCAATATCATCTACAATGGTTTGTGGTAACCCCTCATTGTCCTTGTACGTGAGTATTATTAACTCGCTATCATTATCAGGTACCACATCTGTATGTGCCCAAAATTGTGAGGTAGGGTTAAAATCTAACCAGATATCCTCTGAGGTTCTAATAGATAGTTCGTTGTATGCGTTTTGGGTTACGTTGTTTGCTTCATTAATGTATAAGATATGTCTACGTGCCCCCCTTAACTTATCGTCCTGGTCTGCACTAAAGAACTCAATGTAGCTTCCGTTATCTAAACTGTATTTCAATAGGGTTTTATTCCAATGTTCTGGTATCCATCGGTTAGTCCACTTCATTATCTTAATGAAATCTTTAATTGCACCCCTTCTAAGATGTGGAACTGATTCAGATACTACACTTATTTCTAGGTTCGGTGTTACGATAGCCTTATTAATAAGAATAGGGAGAATACCGAATGTTTTTCCTGCTGAAAATGACTAAGCCCCTCCAAATTAATGAAGGGGCAAAGCCGAAGTTCCACCCTGGACAATCTTTTTTCTTTTCCGAAGTCCTCGGAGCTTTTTAATAGCCGTTGTATATTTAAACATAATCTATTTTACCTTTCTTAACCCACCTGTAAAAAGTAGTTTTACCTATTTCTAATTTCGTTATACATTCTTCAACTGACTTGTAAACTTCACCACTAAACCTAACGGCTTTTGTATTATGTTTTTGGCAATTCTTTAATCCTTTATTCCAAGGCACCAACCCCTTCTTAAATGAAGTAATGTTCCCTCTGTTTGATGTAATGTTAGTCAATCTATCTAACCCATATATATCAATAATCTTTTGCTTTAGTGCCATTGCATCTGATTTAGATAGATTAGACTTTAGAAAAATAACATCTCTACCACCCTCACCATCCAATCTATCAATCCAATCTTGGTTATGCCTTTTATCATAGCACCTCCTTTTCTTGCCTGCTCCAATGTAAAACACTTCCATAGTTGTATGTCCTACGTGAGCATATACGTAATGTTCATCCATGGCTTAAAGATACAAAATACTTGCGTAAGTTCCTAATGTTCCCCCTTGGACTACCTTCTTACGGGCTTTTAATGCTCGTAGTTTCTTTATGGCTGTTGTGTATTTAAACAATGCTTTCTAAATATTTCTTCATCTCTCTAAGATGCGATGTATCTAACATATCTATCATTTCATCCACACAAAGAATTGCGGAACTTTGGGCTACATACCTTCTCTCCTGCCATTCTGTTTGGTATGTTACATTCATATCAGTAGTTAATTGTGACTCGTCTATCACACCTAAAAACTTTCTAAATAAGCTTTCCCCATCCTTTCCCGCTGCTTTCATATCTCTTTTGCTTTGCTACTGTAAAAAGTAGACTAAGTTAATGGTTATTAGGTAGTCTTGATTTTATTGATTTAATAGTATTAACCCATCCAAACCTACTTAAACTTACTATAAATATAATAATCCAAATACAAACTGTATAGCCAATTAAAATACCTGACCCCCATATTACAAAGTTTGCTAGTAAATTAGCTGCGTTATCAATCATCATCCCCCTCCTCACCAAATAATGGCTGCTCTACTTTCTGCGTGACTTCTGTCTTATCTGTAAGGTTGTTTAGACGTTGTGTTATGCTTGCGTTGTACTGTCCAACCATGCCTCCTTCGATTTGATCGGTTCTAATAATGTTCTTTATACGCGAACAGATAGGCATATAATCATCGTATAGCTTATCTTGATTCTTAAAGTATTGTAATGCTCCCTTGCTCTGTATTCCTTCCAATTCAAACACATAACAATCAAACCCTGACAAAGTCAAAGGCCTCTCTAAAGGCTTAATTCTTTCCTCTCCTTCCTTACCGTGAAACTCTGATACTGTTCTAGGTTTACCCTTAACGCTTTCTTTATACGCTAAGAATAACTCTAACATCTTCTCAGGTGTCTCTATTAGTTTAGTTCTTCCCATCTTAATAAGTTTCTATTCCTTCAAATGAATCTAATCCTAATACTGGTATTCCTTCCCACATTGAATTAAGCGGATATTTAAACATTGAATGTGTGCCGTCCTCTAGTATATCTAAGAACAGCATAGTATTCTTTTTACCTAATACTATTAGTAATGGTTCTATATGGTTAGATACCTTTTGTAGCTCTTCTATTATATCGGTCTTTTCCATAATGTTATTCTTCCCATCCATCTAAAATTGTTTCATTAATCTCTTTTTCTAACTTAAAGTATTGGAAGAACTCATACCATTTTAAAGCATCTTGTTCCTCCATTAACTTAATCGCTTTTTTAACATCCATTACTTACAGATTGTTTCACCCAATACAGGGATCACATAATCATTAAATGGGTTATCAAATCGTGTTGTATATTCTGAGCTTAACCCCGTGCAATTGTTTAACACTTTGAAGTCGTAATAGTCTAAATACAAATCTGTGTTAGTTGTATCTACTTCATGATAGTAGTCAACTCTTGTAACCTCTCCACAATCGCAGTTGTTTTCTGGTTGGCTTTCTTTTGTACATGATACCATAGCTGCTACAGCGATCATTGATAATAATACTTTTTTCATTTGTCTATTGTTTAATTGTTAAGATATATTTCACTCCTTCGATTTCGACTTCCTTACCTTCTAATGGTGAGGGTTTGGTTCCATATGTATACCCATCTGAGTCCTCCCGATAGGTTTTACCCCCGTTATCATCGTAAGTACTTTTAGACCAAGCCCCATTTGAGTTCTCCCAATAAGTTCTATTCCCGTTGTCATTGAAAGTACATTTAAGCCAAAACCCCTCTGAGTTCTCCCAATAGGTTTCATTCCCGTTGTCATCCTTAATTTTAAAAGGGAATTTAGTAACTCCTAGTTGTTGTGCAATTGTCTTTTCCATCTGTCTATTTGTTTTTGTTTTTTAAATAATTAATATACTTGTCTAATGCTATACAGTTTGTATTTGTCATAATTCCTTTGTTTTTGTTTCGACAAAAATACAGTAACTAATTCGTTGTGCTGCAACTATACATTCAAAGTGTTTAACTATTAAGTCAATTAGTATTCATTCATTACATCTACCAAATGGGTTAACGCTTCTTTGTTCCTTGCTGCACAACTTGGACACGTTCCAAACTTGAATTTATTAAGGTTGAATATCCTACTGTAAATTCTTTCTACTTCAAATTTTATATTACCTGATAGGTTTTTTCTAAGTACTCCCGTTTCTTTGTTGTAATCTAAATTTGTGTTTAGGTAGTTGTATTCTGTTTCTGTTAAGCAATTTACTTTATTGTAAGGCACTAACTTGTTTAACTTCTCTTGTCGTTCATCACAACCGCAATCTTCACCTAGAACAAATTTAACTACCTTATCTATTCCTGTTGCTTTGGTTACCTTGCTAAGTGTATCACCTAAACCAACACTTTTCTTTTTTCTTCCTTTAGCCATTCTTCTACTATTTTACGTGATTTAATTAAACTAGTCCTACTGATCGTTGTTTGCCTGGATAGTTCTGATATGTTTAATTTATCAATGTAGTAATATTTAAACACATCTACACAATGTTTAAACTTAATACCCTTTGAACTCATCTTTTCTAACGTCTCTAATACATTGTCGTAAGTATTACGCACGTCTATATCAAAAGGTTGTTCCTCTTCCTCTATAGCTAAAGATTCAATCTCCACAAATTTAGGATTACTCTTCCTTAGATAGTCATAAGCATAGTTGCAAATTACTGTTGAAAAGTAATATGTTAATATCTTTCCATCCTTGCTTATGTTTTCCGGCTTAATTGACCCATCCTTTAGCTTTAAATGTATTTTAATAGTGCAATCACTAATTAAATCATCTATAAATAAAGAATCTTTACCCACGATGTTTCCCACTCTACCTTGGTAGTATGTGTAGTTTTCGTATATGCTATTGATTATATTGTCTTTCACCATACAAATATAACAATATTAATCTAACAGTAGATAAACCCAACCTCATGGCTTGGCGTATGTTTTACGTTGGGCTTAATTTTATTTATTTTCACTAATTGTTTTAATAGCTTTAGCGAGGCTTAATTTCACACTTGCCATCTCATGTATCAATTCATTGTTAGAGTTCTTTAAATCGCTTAATTCACCCCTTAGTTTTGATTCGTTGTTAATTGAATCAATCACAAATTTACACGCATCATTAATTAGTTGCTCTTTCTCACTAGATTTTAAATATATCAATCTATTAGAGTAATCTGTTTTTAAACTCTCGTTAATTTCAACGGTTCTCAACCATCCGAAAAACTTATTTAATCTTTCCTTTGTCATTAAAATGGGGCTGCGTTATTTGTTATCTTTTCAACTACATCTGTAATCCTGTAGGGTAAATGTTCTTTATCGATTCCAAAATCTATATCCTCAAAAGGTATGTTTCTTGAATACTCACACGTAACTTTGGCAAATCCCGTTTCCTGGTCTGACTCTACAAATACAACTGTCTCTGCTTTCTTTAGGATAAATGATCCTACATGACCTACAGGTTTTTGCGTTCCAAAATTTCTGTGTAGCACTCCTGTAACGTGACAATTCTGCTCACTACTCCACTTCATTAGCTTATTGCTTAATTCGCTTGCTTGGTCTATGTTGTTAAAGTCAGTTACTAAATCAGCATAACCATCTATCGAAACTAAACCAATGTTACCAGAATATTCTGATTCATTTAATAACCATTCAATAAACTCTATTCTCTCAGGTGGTGTATATTCCCTTAATGAAAACCCTTTGTATAGTTCATGTTTAATTCCTGTCATTTCCTGCACTCGTTTAAATGTTCTTTGGCTATGGAACCTCGATTGCTCTGTGTCAATATCAATAACATACTTACCTACTGATTCATGTCCTACCATATTGCCAAAGTAGTTAATTGAATTACCACCAATGTACGCAGCGATAACAGCAGATTTAAAGAATGTCTTTTTAGATTTACTAGGCCCTACAATACAACTAATATCACCGTAGCTACCAAATGGTTTAGGGTATTCGTTCCCTCTGTAACTGTATGTCCCTATACTTATCGCTGTAGGTGGATGGCTAATAGTCTTGTCTAAGTCTATATAAGCTGATTCTTTAATCTTAAATGGATCAAAGCTATTCTTACCTACCTGCTTTTTATCCTTTGCGTTATCGAAAGGGTTATAGCCCGGTGTTTCTTCTTCTCCTATCATAATCTAGCTTGTTGTTTAGGTTGGGTAAAAGTTTTCTCTCTACTACTCCATGTTGTTAATCTTCTTTGGATACTAAATGATTTCTCTTTTTCAAACCTAAGTTTATAATCATTCTCTCCATGTTCAGTCCAATAAAAATAAAAGTTATTTAACATTGTCTTTCCATACGTATCTAAATATTTAGAGAGTGAGGATTGAAAATCCTTTTTCGCTTTCTCTCTTCTCTCTTCTTTTCTTATCTTATCTTCTCTTATCTTATCTTCTCTTAATAGTTGACTTTCTGTTGAACAAGAATTTAACACGTGTTGAATTTGTGTTGAACTTGTGTTGGTTTCTTGTTGAAGTTTAGTTAATCTCCTAGCCTCTGCACTAGCTTTGCCACCCTTGCTTCTTACTTTAGATTGCTCTAATCTTTCTTCTTGTTGTTCATTCAAGAACCTAATACATACATCGTCACCATCCACCGATATAATATCAGATTCTAGTAATGTATCTATCAATTTAGTATTGTGTTTAAATCGCTTCTTAGCCTTAGCCAGTGTAACATTACATTCTTGTGACCAATAATAACTACATAGGTTAATGAATAGTCCCTGAGTCTCCATGTCCTCTAGGGTAATATCTCCATCGCTCCACTCTGAGACGAAGAATTTAAAATACGGTAAGTCCTTAGCCATTACTCTTTGATTTTATTAATCTCAGTTCGTAATGTCTTAGCGAATTTAATCGCTGTAGATTTATCTAAAAGGATGTCAACATTATAAAGATTGCTATCAACTAAGGATATGAATATACCTTCTTTAGCAACATCTACCTCAGTGATTAAGTATGACTTATCATTAGTCATACAGTTAAATCTTAAATCTATATTTGCCATAATGTAAAGGTTTTAAGCTACCAGTAAACTATTAAAATAAAAAAGGGTTTACTAAAATCATGGCATCCACTCCAATCATTTAATAAACCCTAATGTTAATTTCTTTATTGTTCTATAGTGGATGGAACAATTGATGCAAAGTTAATTAATCTATTGACTTATCCAAGAATTTATTGGATATTTCTTTTTGTTTATCTTTCATACTCTCTATATTCTCCACTATCGGTTTCTACTTCTTTTTCTACCCAATAAACCAAGTCGCTAAACTCTTCATCTTCTAAATCTGAATGCTCATCTTTTAATTCAATCATTCTATTTGCCACATCATTAAAATCTACATAATCTTCTGTGGTTATGTTAATGTGATCCCAAATTTTAAATCCTAATACCATCATGTCTTTTTGTTTTTAATTATTTCACCTTTCCAATTATTGGATTTACTATATAGAGTAGTTGTTTTCCCATCAAAGTACTCAGCCGTCCAATCATCATCTCTGTAACTGATTCCGTAATCACCTTTCATTTCAAATGTTTGACTATAAGAATCTGGTAAGTCTTGACCACAACAACTGCATTTTAAATTATCTCCCATGTCTTTTTGTTTTTACAAATTTAATGTCTTTAACTCTATTTGATTTTAAATATAAATTCAAAGGTTTTAATTATTTAGTCAATTGATTCTATAAATTCTACCATGCAATAGTAACCAATATCTTTCAATTCAAAATGGTGGTGTATACTATTAATGTATCTACTCCCATCGCCAGGTATTACTTTAGCCCTTACCATGCCATCTAATATAAACTTTAACCCAAATGAAATATTATCATGGTCTTTACGGTTTGAGTCTTTATACCATGTAACTGCTACGTCATACTTAATAGGATCGAATGTAAGCCCTTCAACCTCCTTTAGTATAGCGTTAGTGTATTTCTTCTTCGCTGCTGCTGCAATGAACTTGTTTGATCGCTCCATATTAATGTACTCATTTAATGTAGGGAGCTTTGTTTTTAAAAAAATTGTTTTAATCATATTTATTTATTTGAGGCAAAGATAATATTTAATTTAATATAAAAAATTATTATTTATTATTGTGTAATTCAAAAGAATAGTTAACTTTGCCAAAACAAAAACGGATATTATGTTATTAGATAGAGTTAAAGAGTTAGTAAATTTAGATTTAGAGATTGAAAACGTAAACTTCCAACCAGATACGGATGCGGATTCTTATATATCAGGAGAGATCAGGTTCTTTAAGGATGAGAATACGTACTTAGAATGTGAAGCGCACGTAGAGGTTAGATACTATAAGATTCAAAAGGTGGTTAAACGTAAAGTATTGATAGGAACCGTTAAAGTAGATGGAGTTGAATTATACCTTAACCAATCCCAAGAGAATGAATTAATTGAATTGATAAAGAAAAAGTGTTTATAACGAATTAGAATATGAATTTTAAAAATTACGATTATGTTTAATACAAAATTAAAAGAACAAGTAAAAGAATTAGAACGCAAATTAGAATATCAAAAGCGTTGGAATTATGAAATGTACAATCTAACAAAAAGAATGTGTAAAAGACTTGATAAGATAGAAGCAGGAAGTAAGTAATTTTTATTATTTATATTCTGTGTTAGCAAATCGTTTTAATGTTTGCTAACGTTAAAGGCTATGATTAGTAGCGAGTAAATAAACCAAAAACATAGAGATAATGACAGAATTTGAAAAGTATTTAAAGCAAGCTAGAGAAGAGTTTGCTTATGAGGTAAGTAAATATACCGTAGAAAATAATTTAGCTTTAAGAACTGCATCTGACAGCTTGCTTATTGCCTTTGACCAAGCAACTGCAAAAGCTATTAATTATAGCCAGTGTTGTACGGAGTTAAAGGATAAAACAGGTTATAATAATATAGATGACATTGACCCTAGTTGGATAGAATATATTAATGGTAATAAAAAAACCCTTTAATTACTTACAACTTGTTATATGTGCATTGTTCTTTAAATATATACGTAGGATATTGAAAACTAAAAAGATATGAAACAAATGAAACCAATAGATGCAATTCACTTTATTAGAAAAGATAAAGGGGTTACTAAAAAATGGCTATCCGATAAGATAGGGGTGCGCCAAAATAACATTGATAGTGCTTTAAGTAGCAGTAAGAAAACGCAAAACATATTCAAGGCTTTAGATGCTTTTGGAATGGATGTAACGATAATATATAAAAAACAAAAAATCAAATTAGTATGAAACGAATTTTAGAAGTACAAAAGGAAATAGGAGTATTAGGGAAGGACTCAAAGAACCCATTTTTTGAATCTGCATACTTAGACCTAAATAAATTATTAATCCATGTAACGCCTTTAATGCATAAACACGGGTTAATATTAATGCAGCCAATTAAAGATGGTGAAGTTCAAAGCATTATTTTAGATGCAGAGAATGGAAATGTATTAGCGCAAAGTGGTATTCAATTACCAACTTTAAATGATCCTCAAAAGTTAGGCAGCGCAATTACATACTTTAGAAGATACACTTTGAAAAGTTTATTAAGTATTGCAGAAGGTGACGATGATGCAAATTTAGCAAGTGCACCAGAACCTATTGATTATGCTAAAGGATTAAAAGATGCTAAAACATTAGTTGAACTTTCTAAAGCATGGGTATCAATACCTAATAAAACAGATGATTTGGTAAAATTAAAAGATAAATTAAAAGGAGGTTTAAAATGATAACATCACAAGACTTTTACGAGGAACTACAAGAGGGTGAGGAGTATGTTAGTTTGCAAATAAGAATGTCAGACTATTTAAACATACCTACAAAATTAAGAGAAAAGGCAATTGTAACAGTAAAACAAAAATCATGTAAGTTCCTGGATGATCCAAAATACTGCGAATTAAAAAGCATAGCAGATAAAGCATATAAAGCAAGAGAGATTAGAGCATTTCAAATAGTAAATAATAAAAATAAATAATAAATAGTTATGAAAGTAGAAGTAAGAGCAACAATTAAAACAGTAGGAGAAATCACCACAACCGATTCAGGTGCTAAATGGTTAAACTTTAGAGCGGAAACAGTAGAGGAATACCCTACACTAATAGAGGTTAAAATTTATAAGAAACCAGAACACGCAGAACACGCAGATAATTTTGTTAAATACAATAAAGTAGGTGATTTGGTAGATTTAGAATTATCAGTTAGAACCAACGAATGGAAGGATAAACTATTTACAAGTCTAAACCTTTGGAAGATTACAAAAGTGGAGGGAGATAAAGCACCTACACCTGTAGCAGAAGCATCAGATGATCTACCATTTTAACATTAACTAATCCAAGTAAAAGCCTACTATTAATTTAGTAGGCTTTTTTTATGACGTTATATTTAAAGACTTTGACTCTATAGTTAATCATTAGAACCTCCTTGTTGCCGTATCTTTGTCAAAACAAAAACAAATAGATTATGAGATTAGCAGAAGTAAACGGAGAACTAAGTAATTACCTTAGAGGTTATGCGAAGAAAAGGCATCAATTAAAAGAACCTATGAATATCACTTTAGAAAAGATTAATTCTGATTTACACCCTAGAATCAAGCTAGATAAAAAAACTGCAGATTTAAGATGTAACACTTTTGGATTAAAATTAGTGTAACATGGATTATTTAGAAAACATACATACCACTATAAACAAGGTTTTAGCGGTTAAGATTGAGAAGAAAACAAGAGAAGCAGATTTTATACATGGTAGGAATATCTATTTTAAATTAGCTGAGAACGCAGGTATTAAAGCAAGTGCAGCAGCAGAGAGAATAGGGTTAGATAGAACTACTGCAATACACTCCAATAAGAAATGGCCTGTTAAAATGAGGGACAAGCTATTTAGAATGAAACTGGAGATGGTGGAAGAGGCGCTATCTGCTCCATCCAAATCAATATACGCTAAAACCCCGAAAGGAGTTAAGGGATTACTTGTTAAGATTAAGGATTTAGAGAAGGAGGTTAAGAGCCTAAATTATACTTTAGATTTCATGGAAGAGAGAGGGATGAAATGGTCTAAAGTTAAAGAGATATTGTATAACAGATGTAATGAGAAAGATGAAGATGATATAGTGTACTTCCTTTCTCAGATAGTAACCAGGTATAACATGGGAGTAAAAAACCCAATTAAAGACTAACAACATGAGCAAAAGCAAATCAGATTTTGAAGCTAAAAAAATTGACGATATTATTTACGCTATCATTAAATTAAAGGAACTACCTCCAAGTAAAGCTATTTTAGATAGGATTAAACAACTTGAAAACAAATTGAACTATGCAAAGTAAATGGGCACACCTTGAAAAAGAGGTTTTAGAGTTAATAAATAAAGGGGATGATAACTACAGAGAAATTGCTGATAAGATTTTATCGAATGCGAATGCGCAGGATAATTCAAGTTTTAGGAAATTCATTAAGAGAAGGATGGAAAACCCTTTAGAGGTAACGAGTAAAACAGTTACTACCACAAAGGATTATTCAGATAAACCAAAGTTTGTACTATCTGCATGGAGTGAACTCACGGGTGGTATGATGGATATTAACGAGTACTGCGATCACTACAGCCTACCTCGTAAAGATATCTCCTCTTACAAGCTAATTTCGCACACGGGTACACCTTACTATAATATCGTGTTTAAAGAGAGAATTGATTTAGATGAAGTGGATTTAGAAGATATTAAAGACTTTATTACTGAATTGATTAGCGATGATTCAAAGCCTATTGAAAAGGGTAAGATACCTACCGTATCAATTGCGGATAGATTAGTTTATACAGATACGCATATTGCAATGAGTACAGATATAGAAGGGACTGCAATGTACGCTACCCCTTGGAATAGGAGTGCGGTTTTATCTTCTCTCTATGATATGTGCCAGGAGGTTATAAGTACGCAAGAATCAGATATTTTGTATATAGATGAGTTAGGAGATTTCTTAGATGGTTGGGATGGTTACACCACACGAGGCGGTCACAAACTACCGCAAAACATGAATAATGTAGAGGCGTTTAAACTAGGTTTGAAGTTTAAAATAGATATGATTAGAGAGCTAATACCGCACTACAAACATATTACCTGTAATAATGTATGTAACGATAATCACTCTGGTGATTTCTCTGCTATTCTTAACCACGCTTTTAAGGAATACATAGATTCAAAATATGATAATGTAACTGTAATTAACTATAATAAATTCATTGACCATTATTTTATAGGTAATAGAGCAATAGTTTTAACGCATGGTAAAGATAAGAAGTCTTTAAAGTTCGGTTTTAAGCCTCAATTGGATTCTAAGCAAATAGAAAAGATAGATCATTATTTAAAACATAATTCAAAAGGTAATGTATTTAGAGAAGCAGACTACATACAATTCTGTAAAGGTGATTCACATCAATTCTTATTCGATTGGACTACGGCACAAGACTTCGATTACTTTAATTACCCTGCTTTATCTCCTTCTTCTGAATGGGTACAAAGCAACTTTAAAAAAGGTATTAGAGGTTTTGTAATTGAACATGTAAAAGTTGGTAGGAATAGAGTTAAATTTGATCCTATATTTTTATAACGCCTAGTGTAAAATGGCGTTTTAATGCATTTTAAACATTGTTGTAATTATGTTTAACGGATAAATAAAACAAAATGAAAAATAAAAGTAAAAGACCAAAAACAACATCAAGCATAAAAACAAGCGGAGTAGATGGAAATACTTTAATTATATGCTTTTTAATAGGGATAATGACATTTATCGCAATAAGTAGTAGTTAGATTAATTATAACGGAACGCAGGTATATTTAGTACCGACTTTAAAAACAAAAATTATGAATTGGATAAAAAGATTATTTAAAAGACAAAACATTGTAGAACCACAAACGCAGGGATTGAATACACCTGTTGTTAGTGGGCAAAGCGAACAGTTTTCTTGCCCATTACCCGAAACGAAAGGTTGTGATAGGCACAAAATTAATGATGAAGAAGGGATGTGGGAATTTTGCAATACTTGTAAAAGGGAATGGGCAAGATAATTGCCACTAACGTTAAAAATATGGTTTGTGGGTTTTTAGCCATAAAATATATTTAGTGTTACCCACTGTTATTTTTGAGCGGTGGCAAATTAATTTGAAAAATTAAAATATATGATAGATTTAAGATTAGGTGATTGCCTTGAAGTAATGAAAACGATTAAAGATAATAGTATAGATGCTATTATTACAGACCCGCCTTATGGAACAACTGCCTGCAAATGGGATAGTGTAATTCCTTTTGATTTGATGTGGGAGCAACTAAATAGAATTATAAAACCTAATGGGGCTATTGTTTTATTTGGTAGCGAACCCTTTAGTTCTGCTTTAAGAATGAGTAATATTAAAAATTACAAATACGATTGGCAATGGGATAAAAAATTAGGTGGCAATAGTATGCTTGTAAAGAAACAACCCAGTAGAGTAGTTGAAAACATAATGGTTTTTAATAAGCATAATTACTACCCACAAATGGAAGAAAGAGGAAAGCCTGTTTATAAGAATAACAAAAACAAAGCAACCTACGAAAGTGCAAATAAGCACAATGATAAAGCGGTAAGGGTTAAAAATAATATTTACTACCCTAAAAGCATTATTAGTATTTACAACAATAGAAGAGGCAAAGTACACCCAACACAAAAACCAGTTGAGTTAATTGAATACCTTGTTAAAACATATACAAAAGAAAATGAAACGGTTTTGGATTTCACAATGGGAAGCGGAACAACTATGGTAGCGTGCAAAAACCTTAACAGAAACGGAATAGGGATAGAGCAAGACCCACAATACTATGCCGTTGCAGTAGCACGTGTAGATGGATAAAAAATAATGGTGGGTAACGAAAACGTATAAAACCAGTAGCGATATGAAAAAACAAATTAATGATTTACTGCTAAAGATGCAGAACGGAGAAAATTGTATAGGTGAAACAGCTAATAAGCTATTGGATTTATACAGTGTTAGCATTACGTTGCCGAATAAAGATGCAACAATTTGCGAGGGGTATAACAAAGCTAAAATGCAAGACTACCAAAATAGAAATGTTTTAAGACACAAAGACCAAGACGATTATTATAGTGGTTGGATGGATTGCTATGATTGGATAAGTAAAGGCAATTAATGCTAACTTGTTATATGTGTATTGTTCTTTAGATATATATGTAGGGCATTGAAAACTAGATGATTAAAAAAGCCCCTGCTAAATTAATAGTAGGGGCTAAAACAAAAAACCAAATAAACAAGTATTAAACCTTTGACTTACTGAACCTCTTAATGGCTCCATTGATAACGCCACCTGAGAAATAGAATGTCACAATTGAAAGTACAATATACAACAAGTTGTCGTTTGTATTGTGCCATATTTCCTTTGAGATATTAACATCTACATACATCATCCCTAAGGCTAGTAAATGAGAGAATAGATATACACTACAAAACATGAACGCCAAGACCCTTTGCGCTATCTTAAATGGCTCGTATAGCTTTAGTAACTCCGTAAACCTTGCGGCCTTTTCGCCTCTGCCATCGAAGAACTTATCGACTCCTTTACCAATACCATCTACTAACTTTTCCGGTGATATAATTCTTCCTAGTATACCCATAACTATTTTTTAATATTATCCTCTGAAACCCCTATGTATCTTAACCATGCCTGCACGTTAAAATTAGGGCACGTTTTACTACTGAAATTATAATGACCACCTATTTTAATGTCCGGGCATTCTACTATAGCATCCTTAACAATACCCACTAAACTATCATGTTGGTTATCTGTCATTTCTAAATCGCTATCCCCATACTTGTCTACTCCACCTATTAGACATATATGCCTTGATTCCGAATTAAAACCCCTAGCGCCATTCGTAACCTCGAATCCATCTACAATACCATTAGCATCATTCTGATACAGTATATCTATTGTACCATCTCTTCTAACAACTTGTTCATAGCCTGCCTTCTTCCATCCCCTACCTTTTGGTTTTGGCGAAGTGTGCCACCTTAAAATATCTGAACCTTTTGTCTTTCTGTCATTTGGTTCATCGCTGCAATGTAATATTAAATACTTTAGTTTCATTTTGGTTGCTCTGTTTGTTTCTCTTGCTTTCTTACCTCTAATGTTTTTGTGGTTGTATATGTAGCTGCACAACCAGTTATAAATACGATCAATAAGATAATACTTACAATAGTGTATGTTCTTCTTGTCTGCTCAAAGTTAACAGATGAAACCTCACCCCTTAACCTTTGCGACTCTAAAATGTATTTGTGTATATTACGTTCCTCCATTATTCCTAATATTATCCTTAATAAATTGCTTGAAAAATTCAATATTTTTATATCCTTCATCAATTGCTTTGTTATAGTCACCACGTACAACTTTCAACGTCCATATAAGGCCGCTTATAATTAATATTAAAACACTTTTTAAAGTGCTTTCTTCTGTTAGTAATTCCATTTAATGGGATATTTGTATTTAAATGATCCTGCTAATACAACAAATGTAGAAGCAAAACATAATAGGTTGTAATCAGGTTCATTGGGGGATATTAAAAGTATTACTTCTCTAAAGAAATCAGGTAATACAAATAACAATAATAGATATAATGTAAGTCCGTTCATGTACTTTGCTAGAATGTAAGCAGTTAATAATAATATTGATGAATGGTACACGTTATAAAGTACAGGCGTATATACTACAACCACATTACCTATAAGCACAAACATAAATAAAACCATTAACCACTTTTTCATGTCTTAGCTATTCCACCATTCTACTAACCATTCAATACCTTCTTTGACTCTGGCAATTACCCACCCAAGGAAATCTTTAAAAGTTGAGGCATCAGGTGCTTCACTAAAAATATCTAATTCCTCAATACTTAACCTTTGTCCTGTACATAAATACACTACATAACTTAACAATTCAGAGTTAAATTCTGTACTCGTTTCTGTTTGGTAACTATAAACTTCTTCGATGTGAAATTCTAATTCCATTAATCTTTCGCTCATTCTTTTACTTTATATTTATTAATTAATAATTCTGCTTCTTGAAAGTTAACCACCGTTCCAAACGGGGCGACCATTCCTATGCCGTATTTGTACGCTGCCTCGTATTCGTAATCGCCATCTAATGCGGAAAGGTTTAAGCTAACTAATGTACATGGTACTTTATCAATCACGATTTTAACTATTCCACCATGCCCTAATTGATAGCTTTTATCCTCTATCAATTCACCCCATGGGCGCATATTCATTCGCTCTGTATCGGGGTTTATTACCCCATACTTCTCTGTAAAATGTGCGGGCATATTATCTTTCAAATGCTCGTCTTTTATTACTATAAAACTCGTTGTTCTTATCATGGTACTAAAATTAATAAATTTACCTTTCTTCTACTCTAAAAAAGCTACCATTCTCCATGGTTACATTATTGTTTCCACTATTGTTTTTTACTTGCAGCTGTATATAGTCGTTTTGGTCTAATGTACACCCAAAAATCAAAGTAAAAAATGCTACATCTCTACCGCCTACTAATGAATTAACAGACCTTGTACTTTCTGTATATGTTAATGGAATAAATGTGCTTGCTGAATCGTCCCACTTTTGCCACCTCACAGTAAGATCGTTATTAGCTGTGGACTCTAAAATTAAATTTGATGTAATTTGAAACTCTCTAGGCGAATTACCTTCATGGGCTAACTTCCCATCTGCTGAGACTGTGAAATGTTCTAATCCGGTACCTGTAAAAATACCCTCTGCTGTGTACCATGTAGAGCCTGCAGAAATAACCGTTAATTCTTCACTCGTCACGCTTGCGGTACCTCCCACAAAAGTATTCGGTAGTCCGTTATTGCCTTTCCAGTACGAGCATAAATCGTTTTTACCTACATTGGGAGTTAAATTTGAGTCTACCGCATTATAAATACCGTTTCTGGTAATCTCTCCACCTTGTAATTGTAGCGTACTAGGTTTAAGAAAGTTTAAAGGCTGAAAATCTAACAAAGGTTGTAAAGCTCCTAAATCAACATTAATATCAGTTAAAAACCTGCTATTCATTTGGAATAAAGTACCCTCTTTAAATAGTGGTTCCGTTGTTAGGTCGCTCATGTTACGAACTATTGACGTAGTAATTCGATAACCACCCAGCCAAATACCATGTAAAGTTAAACTAGGTGACCCACCAAAACGACCCGTGCCTGTTTCTAATCCTTGTCGGTATTCGTAAATGTCACCTAAAGAAGTACAATCATTATAATTAACCCTTTGAAATTCAAAAGCGTTAAATCCTGTTGCATCGTACAACTCGTAAACCTTAGAACTTGTACCCGTTACACTCACATAATAATCAAACCCTAATACATTACCAGAACCAATAGCGATACTCTCGCTAATAAACATCGTATAATTATTCTCGCTTGAAGTTAATCCGCTAATATCAAAAGAATAACCCCTAATTGTTATACCATTTACGGGTACTGTGATTTGAGTGGTTCCCATATCTATAATACCATCTAAAAAATATTCTTTTGTACTGTCTATTATACCGCCTAAAGTAGTTGCTACATTAGATTGGGTTACTTTTATTTGATTATCTAGTAACCTAGATTCTGCATCTGTAGCGTTACCGTTTAATTTCGCTCTTACCGAGCTGTTAATCTCTCCGTTATTAAATGTTTGTTGTGGCATAGTTAGTTTGTTAGTCGTTCCAAGATTCAGAATCATTCCATAAATCAGAATCATTCCATGTATTAATTTCACTAGCTATTACTCCTAATGTGTAGTTGTAAATAACTTGTATATCTTCATCTGTAGTAATAAGTTCCTGCATTGCTGCGATACCGTTGTAACCGTTTAACCTATTGCTTAACGCTTGGTTATTGTTCTTGTACATTGGTAGTGTTGCTGCTGTGGCTGCTCCTGCTGCTTGTGCGCTTAATACTTTTACAGGTGCATTATCTACATCTCCAATCCATACATCGGTAGTACCGCTTGAATTACTTGTAAACCCTACGAATATAAACCCTAATGAGTTATGAGCGTAAGGAAGAACTACTACCCCATCTCTAGTGAATGTTACTATAGTAGGTGATATGGTTACTTGCATCGAACCATTCGTTAACACCTGACCACCATCACCGTAAGCCGTAACCGCTAACCATGCACATACTGAAAAGTCACCACTTGTATCTATTGTGTTTGCTACTGCCTCTAGTTGGCTGTAGTGATTCGGGTGATATGGAGCGTTATCTACGTTTTCAATGTAAGGTAAAGCGATTGCAGCGCCTTTAATATCTGTAATAGAGTCTTGAAATTCACCTGTAATGTATACAGTTCCGTTATCATTATCTAATACACCTCCGGTAGTGTATTTATTTACACCCCAATTATAAAGCTGCTCACCGTATGGACTACCTGTTATTGCTGTAGCTCCCATGATAGTGCCGAACACCCCTGTAGTTGCAAATTCTCTAGTTTCTGTACGACTACCTGCTGATTGGAAGAAGTCAAAAGTATTCTTTACTCCGTTCCCATTGATTGAATAAGCCATGTATAATTTACCATCTGAATAAGCCCCTAACCCACTTCTTCCAAATTGACCAAATTTAAAATCATCAGTATTTAAAGCTAATGGAGTTGAATCAACTAAAATATTATCTGCATATAAATCGAAATTACCACTTGAAGCATTCTTTTTTATCTTATAATCAACCCCTGTAACTATAGCTGTTGAAAACGTAGAAGGAGTAGCTGAACCTGATTTTATACGTATAAAACCCCCGACATTTTGAACGGCAAAATCACTATCCAATGTATCACTATGCCATCTTTGTTGAGTACTGACGCTATCAGATATAAAACCTAAACTATAGTCGCCTGTTAGAGTCAATACTTCACTCAGCATCACGGTGTCACCATTAGCCGCTACAAAGTCTAAACCCGTTCCGCTATTAATTGAGGCCGGTACAAACTCGCTTAACCAATCAGACCAAACAACATCAGAAGGAAATAAACTACCTACTAGATTAGTAATAGCGTGTCCCCAACTTAATGCGTGAGCCATGCCCCATGAAATAAGGTTCTGCGCTGCTTGACCCCATCCAATGTCGTTAACCGCACCTTGACCCCAATCCCCTTGTGGATTACTTTCGTTTTCGTTTGTCCAGCTCATGCTTCTTCTTATTGAATTTATTTAACTTCGCTACCGTACTTAATTTTATCCTCTTAACATCCATAACTTGAATCTAATTGCCACCCATTAAAATTACTATCTGTACTGCTACCCGTGTATTCTGGAAACAAAGATTTGTTTTTATCTAAGTACTTAATCATTGCTTGCCCGTAATGGTTCGCTTTATCTTCTGTTTTCTCAGTTAATAAATTAATTTCCTCTACAGTAGCCTGTGTGCCGTTATCAGGTGAGTATCTATTTACACCGCCATTTGTTACATCGTATGCAGCAGTAATAATGTAGTCAGATGCTGCAGCGTATGTTAAATAGTTCTTTACATACTTATTTACAAATGTTAAGTAATCACCCGTTAATGATCCTGCTATTACATCTGCTTCTAACTTGTCTAATAAATCATCGCCTATGATATTTCGTAGCTTTGCATCCTGCGCAAATTTGATATTCTGTAAATACTTATCGCTATCTACATTCCCACCCACTACAGTAATCTGTACTAAGTCCTCTCTTGTTATTAATAATGCTGTGGCCATATTAAAATCTTTTTGTATAGTTACTATGTGGGGTAGTTCCTACTTTCTTATTGTTTGTTTCTGGTCTGAAACCTAAACGCCTTGCTTCTGCCACGCTAATTTTATTCTTTAAATTAATCTTTCGCTTATCTCCTGAACCTTTCTTTAAGTAAATTTCCCTTTGCCAAAAATGTCTACACGTTCCACCAGGAAACTCATTAGACAATAGCCCACCGCCTTTGTATAACCAAATGTCATAAGTGTTAGTTCCATCTTTCCCAAATCCAGGATTAACAGGTCTATCTTCCATTCTTACAATATCTTCCTTTCTGTAGGTTTTATCTGCATTAATCATAGCTTTGCAAAATGGTCTTTCGGGGTTTTTATTACCGTTGTATCTATATCTAACCGCGTATTGTTCGGTGTCTTGTTCACTATCTCTTGTCGGTGTGGCTTTACCCGTTCCAACTAATTCTACAAACTTAGATAATGCAGTCTTTTCCTCTCTAAACTCTTCCTTTAGAATAGCATTAACCTCATCCTCTAAATCATCACTATCTACTTTTGCAGTACTAAACAATTCAAACCCTTCTAACTCATCAGAGCCTAAAGAAATAAATTCTTCTAAATGTGTATTAATAGACTCACCTTTTTTTATCGCTTTAAGTTGGCTGATTTCACTAGCACTACCCCCGCTAAACAATGATTTAGCAACAGAAGGTTCAAATTGTAACATCTGAATCAAAAATGTTATTGCCTGATCTTCTGTTAGTAAGCCATCTTTTACAGACTGCATTATCTCAAGTGAGCTTGCAATTTGCGCTCCGTTGTAACTAGCTTCTTTAGCTACTAAATCATCCACAGGGTTCTCATCTACAATCGTAGTTGTTCCATCCTCCTCTATTACTTCATCACCTTCTGCTGCCGTTTCATTTAAGAACTCTAAATCTGTGCGGCCTAGCATTTGATTTAAACCCTGCGCAATAAAGCTTTGTATAGGTTTAACCTTATCATTAATAAAGCGCACCTTGGCCTCTCTAAGTTCATCAGCAGAAGAGCTAAAGCCATTTGCAGTAGGTAACCCTAAGATAACAGGTGAAGAAATCCCGTTCACCTTCATAATTTGTTTTGCAGCCTCTTCACTTGCGTATGTATATTTATCTACTGCATTGTCAATATCAATATTCTCTACCGTTGTAGCTCTGTCCTTATCATCATTAAAAGCAATAATTAATGGATCACCAGAACCACCCGTTAACTTTTTCTTAATATCCCTAACTTGTGCCTTTCTTAAATTCTCATCCTGTGGTACTCCGTTGTTAAAGTTCACTAACTTAGATGCACTAAAACCGTTTTTAGTATGGTTTAATTGATACTTTGCAATTTCAATCTCTTGCTCCATGTATTGCATACCGGAGTTGTAGCTTGGTGGACTATAGTAAAAGGCGTTAGGGGTGTAAGGTCTACCGTAATAAACCGATAGCTTAGAGTTCGGGTTCACCTCCCAATTATCCATAGGTTTAACCTCTATTGCAGAGTCGTCCCAATTTGTAGAATGACCAAACGAAGGTATGTTTCCCTCCTCGTCCACTTCTTTAGCTCTAATGAAGTTCGTACTAATATGAAAAGGTGCTTTATCTACTAATTGAACCGTATAATTACCAAAAATATTAAAGTCACCTACTATCTTTCGTAGTTCATTTGCATCTATAGCGGTTGGATCGTTTAAGCCCTCACCATAAACCATACGATTGAGTGCGTTGACAACACTCCCTTGGGTTGGGCTTTTTAAGTATAAATCTAATAGGTAATCAAATTGATTATTACCCTCTCCATACTCTACATAACCACCTGATACAGTATTAATCTGCTTGTTTTGTGTGGTAGTGGTTACATCGTTCGCACCTAATTCAACGTAATTAAAACCTTGCTTGCTATTTCTTGCCATTATTGAATAACTATAAAATCATTATCTGATTGTGGAGGTGTAATATATAATCCCTCGCTTGTCGTGTAGTCTTGTAAATCTGTTTGATTAGTACAGAAAGACTTGAATTTTAAAAGTTCTCTATTAGCTGATTCGTTCCTAACCCGGCTAAAATAAAAAGTACTTTCTATTGGTGTAAATTCCATTTCAAATGATAATTGACCGTTTGAATATGTAGCCTCTACCGTTTCTATAAACTCCGTTCTATCGCCTTCATTCTCTGTAATGATATTGATATTGAAAACGTTTATTTTATCTATCTCTTCTTGTGTTGGGTAAGTCTCTGTCCATGTAGTTCCACCATCAATAGAATATACTTCTACACCTCCATCAAATTGTAACCCCGTTAATACTACTTGTCCTGTAGTTGGTTTCCTAGATGGAATAGTTAAATTAATTGGTGTGTCTGTTCTTATTATCTGCATCTACTATAGTAACGTATAGAATCGTGTTTTGTATTATGTTATAACAAAAAAAAGCCCTTACAACTTAATGCAAGGACTTCCTTTTTAGAGTAAGTGTATTATGGTGCAGGTGTTTCTGTACCTTGTACTACTGTAGGACTAGTTGTTAACCCTGCAAATGCATCGGCAACAGTTGACCCCTTTAGGTAGTTAGCAAATTTCCTTTCGGCTGCATTGATTGTAAGAGTATACCCTTGTAAATCACCCATTGCAGTACCAGAATCTGATACACCTGTTTCTAAAGAGGCACCGTTTTCTAATCCTACTACTACTGATTCGCCATTTTTCATTTGTACTACTACGTGCGGGTGACCATAACCCAATAGTAAAATTTCTGCATTGTCAGACCACGTTAATTTCTGTAGTACTGCCGTAATAACTTGGTTTACAAACGTAGTACCATTGTCATTACTTGCTGTCATTGCTTGGATTACGTTACTTGCAGACTTAATGTCATACTCGTATGCAGTAATCGCACCTAAATCATCAATAACATTTGTTTGGGTTACATCATAAGTTACAGTCATTGTACCATAATCTATGAAGTAGATCCCTTTTATCCCGCCTACCGCATCTTTACACGGTAGCAATCTTCCTTTACTTGGAGAACACGCCATTTTTTTAAGTTTTATAAATAAAAAAAGGGGTTAGGATAAGTACCCAACCCCCTCTTTATATTCGATTAATAATTAATTATACGGCTGCACCATCGTAAAATACAACTTCTGAACCTGCACCGTACTGAACTCCTGCATGGAATTTAGCTTTGAAACGTACGTTATTAGATAGGTCGTTTTCTTCCATATCCAAAGTCTTAACCATTGTCATGTCAGAAAGTAAGTTAGTACCAAACCATAAGTTCTCTACGTAAGTACCGTACATTGTATTGTCAGACATACCGTTAGATACTACTACTTTAATACCGCCAAAAGTTAATGGTTGACCGTTGAACCACATAGTTCCATCTGCCTGCACTCCATTACTTCCAAGACCAGAGGCACCAAAACCACCCAATGCATCAATATACGCTTCTCCTACATTGTAAGATACGTTAATGATTGCATCTGGTTGGGTTTTAATTGCTACGCTCATTGCAGCCTTAACTCTTCCTAGTTCACCAATAACATTTGATGCATCAATAGCGATAGGTGTAGCCACATCTACTACTGTACCATCTGCTCTGAATAAAGTTTCAAATCCATCAAAAGCATTAGCACCTGCTGCACCTGAATGAATCATAGATTCCAAAGATGCCATACCACCTGCCAAAAGCTGAGGGATTAACCATTGTACTAATCCTGTAGAACCCATAGATTTCCATGCAGAATTACCCATTCGTTCAACTTCCCAATCATTTAAGAAGTCAGTCTTACAAATTTGAGTTGCTAGTTCCATTGCTTTAGGATCAAGCACTCTTTCATTGATTGTAATGGTAGAAGGATCAGACCAATCACAAGTTTCACCTTTCAATGCTCCTGTTAATGCTCCTGTCTTTACTACTGCTTTACCTTCAATGTTTTGTTTTACAGTAATAGTTCCGTTACTTAACGAGTTTAACTGTAATAGGGCATTACTAAAATAAGGTAATGCTAATTCCCCTGCGTATGTTGTTGTTAATGATGTTGCCATTTTTTATTTATTTAATGCGTTATAAGTTTGTGCCATAACTCTTTGTTTGTAAGTCATGCCCGGAGTAATCTCCATTTGTACTGATACTGTTTTTTGTGGTGCATTAGAAATTGGTTTAGTAGCTGATAACTCTGTTACCTTAGTTTTCAAATCCTCAATCTCTTTAGTTGCTGCTGATAGTTTAGCTAGATTTTCCTTAGCCTCCATATCTTCCACATCTTTCTCTGCTTCTTCTGTTTCCGCTTCCTCTTCGCTAGGCGCTTGAACATCTACCACATTACCTTCTGCATCAATACGAAAGATCGTTCCATCTTTCAACTCGTACTCACCCTCTGCTAATTCAGATGCAAATTTTACTTCTGTTTCTTCCTTAACTTCTTCTTTCGTTTCTTCTGCCATCTCTACAGTTTCTTCTACCGTTTCCGTTTTAGATAAACCTAAGTAACTTGCAACGTCCTTCAATAGGCTTTCTGCGGTGTTTTCTTTACTCATTTTTATATATGTTAATTAATATTCTACTTTAATAACGTGTGCCAATAAACATTGATACGTTACACTTTGTTAACCATTGATTTTAAATAGTTTAGCTTATCCACTTGTGATAGTTCCGCTTCCGCTTTTTTAGGGGTAAACATACCCTCTAAACTAAAACCCGTGATAGTTCCGCTTTCCTTAAACTCTTCCCACATTTCTTTGCTATGAACTTTTAAAACTGCCATCCAAGAACCTACAGGATATTCTTTACCGTATACAGCGCTCTTATCTTTTTGGCTATCTGCCACAATCCAACTTTCCACCATTGTAACACCACCCAAATCTTCTTTGTGTTCAAATGTCACTTTGTCTTGAAACCCTTTTTGTAGATATAATTGACTTGCTTTTTTAACCGTGTCTGCACTAAAATAAATCTCGTATTCGGTTTCTCCCTCTCTACGGTAAATCTTTTGATTAGGTGCTAATACTAGCCCTAGCATTAATTGTTCATCATTGTCAATCTCTGCAAGTTTCACTAATTCCTTTTGCTCAGATAGCATCACGTACTCTTCTCCTGTAGCGGGTGTAGTAACTAACGAGATTGCATAAACCCCATTAGACTCTTCATCCTCTATTACCATTTCTCTTAATTCCATATCTATAATGTTGCGTTATTTAATTGTACCCTATCCATTTGTTGTTGACTTGTAACCTCACTACCTACCACATAAGCCTTTACAGGTTGGTTGTTTAATTGACCGCTAATTGAATCGGCTAATTGATTTTGGTTAGTTTGTTCTACGTTAAATTCTGGTGCCGCTACGGTGGCAGTAGAAACTGAGGCACTTGTACTTTTATTTCCAGGGGTAGGAGTGTTTAATATCTTTTGTAGGTTAGCAATACCAAACGCTGCCGCTACTCCTGCTGCTGCTAATTTAATACCGATACCACCCGTTGTTTGTGCGAATGCTGCTTGTATACCCGCATAAGTATTTAGTAATGTAGATGCTACTGCCGCTGCTTTAGCTTCTGCACTTCCTTCTTCGCCTAGTGTGGCTATTGTATTTGCTACTCCAATAGCTGCATCTATTTTAGACTTAGCTAAATCATCTTCTCGTTTCTTTGTATCTGCTGCTATCTTAGCTGCTGCCTTTGCTGAATCTGCACGCGCTTTGTCTAATTGTGCTAAACCTTCCTGCTCTGCGTTGTACGCATCTAATTGGGCTTGTGTTTGAAACCCTAGTAACTCTAGTTTTTCTTTATCTAATGCTATTGCGTTAATCTTTTGTTCACTTCTAAACCCTTCTTGCTGCGCTTCAATCGCTAATAGTTCTGTGCCTAATTGGAATATTTCTAAACGCCTTGCCTCTGTTACACCTAGTTGTTGTTGTTCTAATTGTAACGCTGCGATTCTATCCGTAACGGTTTTCTTTTCTGCCTTTTCCTGCTCTTCTAGTATTAGAGCTAGCTTATTATTCGCCTCTATACGCTCATCAATTCCTTTTGTGTAATCATCCCTAATTTGTCTTTGGCGTTCCGCATCCCTATCCGATTGCTCTCTTACCCTCGTTTGTTGAGCTTCTAGTAATGCAGATGATTTAGTTAACTGTGTTATGGTGTCTGCTGTCTTTAATGTTTCTGCACCGTATTCTACTAATGCTTCTGTACCTGCGATCACTCCCTTAACTACATTCTCTGTAATTATAACCAATGGGTTTATGGCTCTTTGAATCTCTACAAAACCTTCTCCCGCATCAGATAAAGCACCTTTAATATCACCCGACAATAACTTATCAAATGCTTTACCGAACAAGCCAAGACCATCAAATAGCAGTTTAAGTTGTTTATCTACAAACTCTTGAATACCATCCTTGACTGCATCTAAAGCCTTTTGCGGTGCTTCAAATACATCTGTCAACGCTCCGATTAAATCATCTACTACGAAGTTATATAGGTCATTGAATACAATACCTAAAGCCGTGGTGGCAGTGCTTAATGCATCCATCACGGTTTGGTTATTACCTAACGCCTCTCGTAATATCTCAAATGCTGCTGATATTAACCCTACAATACCTGCTGCTTTACCTAATTTCTTTAGTGTGTTTCCAAATGATTTAGTTGCTTTCGATGTTTTCTTTGCCGCCTTACCAATATCTTCTACACCATCTTCTACCTTCTCTAGTGATTTTACTGCACCGGAGTCATCGACCTCTAACTTAAATACTATCTCTTCTGCCATTCTT
>OJBS01000133.1_pt1 | contig 31988 bp, 28 predicted proteins | sample 1590941 | NCBI WGS metagenome assembly OJBS01 (sample SAMN05416785, study PRJEB24817) | seawater metagenome | isolation source: Sea water | place: Canada:Atlantic | collected 2013-11
CGTCGGCAGCGTCAGATGTGTATAAGAGACAGGCTCCAGAGCTTCGCGTGAACCCGTCGACGCACCAGAGGGGGCGCAAGCACTGCCGATGGTGCCGTCCTCAAGAATCACGTCCGCTTCAACCGTGGGGTTCCCGCGAGAATCCAGTACTTCACGGCCTTTAATGTTGGCAATCTTGGTCATTCTTCTCTGTCTCCAAGTTTGATTTCAAAATTGGGAGTAAGAGCGAGCGGGAACGGCCCTACGAAAAACGCTACAAGCACATCCCTGTGCGCTTGGGCTCCGCCATCCATGGCTCCGCACATTTTCGTAGGGCCGTTCCCGCTCACTCCCATAGTCCTTCTGGAACGCAAAAAAACCGCCAATCAGGCGGTATCAATAGGTTTGAAACTCTTCACAAGGTCATCAACGGCCTTCACCCGGGCAAGGAACGGCTCAAGCTGGCTCAGGCGGAGAGCACAGGGCCCGTCGCACTTGGCTTGATCCGGGTCGGGGTGTGCCTCAAGGAACAGACCCGCAAGCCCCTGGGACATGCCCGCCAGGGCCAGGTCGGTTACTTGGGCTCGGCGGCCACCGGCTGAATCCGCGCGACCACCGGGCATCTGCAAGGCGTGAGTGACGTCAAACATCACCGGCACATTCATGGACTTCATGATACCGAAGCCCAACATATCCACCACAAGGTTGTTGTACCCGAAGCTGGTGCCGCGCTCACACAGGATCACCTTGTCGTTACCGGCTTCCCCACACTTCGCAATGATGTGCTTCATTTCCTGTGGCGCCAGGAACTGGGCCTTCTTGATATTGATGACCGCTCCGGTTTCTGCCATGGCAACAACAAGATCCGTCTGTCGGCTCAGGAAAGCCGGCAATTGGATGATATCGCAAACTTCTGCGGCAGGTGCAGCCTGCTCAGGCTCGTGAACATCGGAAATGATAGGGACACCGAACTTGCTCTTGATGTCCGCCAGAATCTGCAGCCCCTTCTCAAGACCGGGGCCGCGGAAGGAATGCACGGACGAGCGGTTGGCCTTGTCGAATGACGCTTTGAATACGTAGGGAATCCCGAGCTTGCTGGTGGCCTCGACGTACGCCTCGGCCACTTCCATCGCCATTTCGGCAGATTCCAGCACGTTCATGCCACCGAACAACACGAACGGCTTATCGTTGGCAACCTCGATTCCCGAGACGTTCACCGTACTCTGCGCCATGATCAGGATTCCTTTTTACGGGCCAGGGCTGCCTCAACAAAACCCTTGAACAGCGGATGGCCGTCCCGCGGCGTGGAGGTAAATTCCGGGTGGAACTGGCAAGCCACAAACCAGGGGTGATCAGGCACTTCCACAACCTCAACCAGTTTGCCGTCGGTGGAGCGACCGGAAATTCTCAGGCCGGCGCCTTCCAGCTGTGGCAGGAAATGATTGTTCACTTCGAAACGATGACGGTGGCGCTCACGGATGGTCTTACGACCGTAACAGTTGGCGATGGTGGAACCTTCAGCGACCACGCAGTCCTGAGCGCCCAGGCGCATGGTGCCGCCCAGGTCAGACTCTTCTGTGCGCTCCTCTTTCTCGCCGCTGGCATCTAGCCACTCCGTGATCAGCCCCACAACCGGCTCCGGGGTGTGTTCACGGAACTCGGTGCTGTGGGCATCTTTCAGGCCCGCCACGTTGCGGGCGTATTCAATAACGGCCACCTGCATACCCAGGCAGATACCCAGGTACGGAACCTTGTTTTCGCGGGCGTACTGCACCGTGCGGATCTTGCCTTCGACACCGCGTTCACCAAAGCCACCTGGAACCAGAATGGCATCGGCACTGGCCAGCGCACCGGTACCATCGCGCTCGATGTCTTCGGAGTCAATGTAGTTCATACGGACTTTGGTGCGGGTCTTGATACCGGCATGCAGGAGCGACTCGATCAACGATTTGTAGGCGTCCAGCAACTCCATGTACTTGCCGACCATGGCGATAGTAACTTCACCTTCCGGATTCATCAGGGACTCAACGACCGCATCCCATTCGCCCAGGTTGGCCGGGCTGGCATCCAGACTGAAACGCTCAATAACCAGCTGGTCCAGACCAAATTCGTGCAGCATGCGCGGAATGGCGTAGATGGACTTGGCATCCTGCAACGGAATGACCGCCCGCTCTTCCACGTTGGTGAACAGTGCGATCTTGCGACGGGAACTGGCGTCCACTTCGTGCTCCGAACGACACAGCAGAATATCCGGCTGCAGGCCGATGGAACGCATTTCCTTTACCGAGTGCTGGGTAGGTTTGGTCTTGATCTCACCGGCCGTGGCGATGTAGGGAACCAGGGTCAGGTGCATGAACAACGCACGCTGCGGGCCAACTTCCACCTTCAACTGGCGGCAGGCCTCAAGGAATGGCAGCGATTCAATATCGCCCACCGTGCCGCCGATTTCGATCAGTGCCACATCGGCGCCGGAAGCGCCTTCAACCACACGACGCTTGATCTCGTCCGTGATGTGGGGAATCACCTGAACCGTACCACCGAGGTAATCACCCCGGCGCTCCTTACGAATCACTTCCTCGTAGACGCGACCGGTGGTGAAATTGTTCCGGCGTGACATCGGCGTGCGAATAAATCGCTCGTAGTGCCCCAGGTCCAGATCGGTTTCCGCGCCATCTTCGGTGACAAAAACTTCACCGTGCTGGAACGGACTCATGGTGCCGGGGTCCACGTTGATGTACGGGTCCAGCTTGAGAATAGTGACCTTCAGGCCGCGTGCCTCTAGGATCGCAGCCAGAGAGGCCGATGCGATACCTTTCCCCAAGGAGGACACGACACCGCCGGTGACGAAAATATAACGCGTCATGCAGATTCCGTGATTTGTCTGGTTCGGTGAAGGAGGGAGATTGTCATCTCAAGATGGGACGCCAGACTACCAGAAAGGCGCCACCTTCTCAATTACATTCCCGCTCCACAACAATCCGCCAGCCACTGGCCGGGGCCTCTCCACAGTATTTGCCGGAAACCCACAAGTCGCCAGCCCCGACCACTTCTTCATGGCCGTCCACCACCTCAAGAAGCAGCGGTAGCCGGGCTCTTTCCCAGGGTGGAACATTTTTTTCCTGAAGCCAGTTCTTCAATAATTTCGACGGGCCGCCAGTGGCTGGGCGGATGCGTTCGCCCCCTGCCCTCGTAGATACCCTTATTTCCGGCGCCGGTGTTTTAGGCTTACCTGACGCCGCCAGCGTCAATCGCCATCCACCCCACGATAGCGCCTGATCCGGAACCAGGGCAGGCTTTCCGGCAGGCAATTTCGTGAACTCGGGAACCAGGTACAGGCACCCCCGGAAACGTCGAATCACGAACCCCGTTCCCCGAAGCTCCGGCTCCCTGTCCGCCGGCGAGCTCAGAAAATCTTCCAGAACCTGCGGCCAGTCTGCAATGGCGGGGGGCTGATAACGAAAATACCTTGCCCACCAGCGCAGCAGGTTTTTCTGCTCCGCCAGAGACAGTGCACCGAGCGCACTCAAACAAAGCTCACCAGAAGGCCCGGCACATTGTTTAAAGTGGATTTCCGCCAGCTTTGCAGCCAACTCGTCCCCCTCTCGACACGAATGGGCAGTATGCCCCATACGACTGATCAGCGACGGCCAGCGTGACTTGAGGAGAGGAAAAATCGACGTACGGAGAAAGTTGCGATCAAAGCGCTCATCGATATTACTGGGATCTTCCATCCACTCGATACCGTGCTGAACTGCCCATCCGTGAAGTTCTGCGCGACTGAAATCAAGCAGTGGTCGATACAGCCGACCAGCACCCAGAGGGCGTGTCACCGGCATACCACCCAGCCCCGCCATACCAGTCCCGCGCAACAACCGAAACAGCACTGTTTCAGCCTGATCATCACCATGATGGGCCATCAACAGTAACTCTCCCGGCGCCAGAACCTCCTCAAACACCTGGTAACGCGCATTCCGGGCGGCTTCCTCAACACCGCCGCCGCTAGCGCCAATATCCGAAGATTCGCGACCGCTGACGGTGACACGGTGACTGTCGAGTGGCACACCAAGCTGCTGGCAAATCGATCGACAGAAACGCTCGGTTTGATCGGCGTTGGGCTGCAACTGATGGTTGATATGAACCGCAGAAATCTGGCCTCTATGGGCGTACAGCCAGGTGGCAACATGAAGAAGCAGAACGGAGTCCATGCCACCGCTGAGGGCAATGCGAAGGTGTGAATGATCAGGCAGGTGCCTGACCGGAGTACATAGCACCTCCGGCCAGTCTCTTCCGGAGCCGGGGTTACCGGCCGGTGTCATATCGGGTCAACCGCTCGTAGCGGCGGGACACCAGTTCGTCGGCCGGCAGGCGACTGAGTTCGGCAATGCCCTTACTCAGAGTCTCACGCAGCGATTCTGCCATTTCTTCCGGGCTGCGATGCGCCCCGCCCAGCGGTTCTGTAATAACGTTGTCCGCCAGCCCAAGATCCTTCAGTCGGTCGGCGGTCACGCCCATCGCTTCTGCCGCCTGGGAAGCGTATTCCGCACTCTTCCACAGGATTGACGCGCAGCCTTCGGGTGAAATGACTGCATAGGTGGAATATTGAAGCATATTCAACTGATCGCACACGCCGATGGCCAAAGCACCGCCAGAGCCACCCTCGCCTACCACCGTGGAAATAATCGGCGTCTTCAGGCGGGACATGACGGCCAGGTTGAAGGCGATCGCTTCACTCTGGCCGCGCTCTTCGGCTCCGATACCTGGATAGGCACCCGGGGTATCAATAAAGGTCAGGATTGGCATGCGAAAACGCTCTGCCATCTCCATCAGCCGCAAAGCCTTACGGTACCCTTCCGGGCGCGGCATACCGAAATTCCGCTTTACCTTGTCGCGTACTTCCCGGCCTTTCTGGTGACCAATCACCATGATTGGCTTGCCATCCAGGCGGGCAGTGCCACCGACGATGGCCTGATCATCCGCATAACGACGGTCACCGTGCAACTCGTCGAAGTCGTCAAAGATCATGTCAACGTAGTCGAGGGTATAGGGCCGGCGGGGATGACGAGCCAGGCGGGCCACGTCCCAGGGCTTGAGGTTCGAGAAGATGCTTTCAGTCAGGCTAACACTCTTCTTGCGCAGCCGGCTGATCTCATCGGTGATGTTAATATCGGTATCATTTCCCACCATGCGAAGCTCTTCAATCTTGGCTTCAAGGTCGGCAATCGGTTGTTCGAAATCCAGATAATTAGGGTTCATGATGTTCCATCATTTGCTTGCAAGGCGAGAATGTAAGTCGCCAAACCAGAATTTTGGACAAAGATAGCAGCGCCTGAGCATTGGCTAAAGCGGACCTTCGTATGAGTCCGCTTTCTGACAAAAACGTAATTATTCAACGTGTCCGCCATACCCGGGATGAACCTTGCCGGATAGTATCAATCATAGACCAGTTCTACCGACTGGTCGCCTACGAGGTATTTCAACTCCAATAACAGGTCGTCATCGGGCTGTACGCGCCACGATTCACCCAGTTCGATACGGGTACTGGCATTATCGCTACTGTATTCAATCCATACCGGGCTGCCCTCACAACGGAAGGGCCTGAGCGTGGAGTCCAGTTTATCCAGCAGGCCGTTCTGAAGCTGATCCGCGTGAATAGCGAGCTTGAGACCACGACTGAACTGTTGCCGGGCCGTACCAACGTCCATAACCGAGCTGACGCGCATCTTCATCTGGCCAGAATAATCATCATGGCTGACCTGGCCTTCCACCACAATGACCTGGTCGGACTGAAGCAACTCCCGATTCTCGAAAAAAGCCTCTGAAAACAAAGTGGCCTCAATGCGGGCACTGCGATCATCCAGGGTGATAAACGCCATGGTCGACCCTGTACGGGTCTTCATGGAACGTTGCGCAACGACAAGGCCGGCAACACGCTGGGGCTGGCGAGCCGGTTTGAGATCAGCAATGGATGAGCGCACGAACCGCCGCACTTCTTTCTCATATTCATCGAACGGATGGCCCGTCAGGTAAAGGCCCAAGGTGTCTTTCTCCCCCTTGAGGCGCTCTTTCTTGGGCCATTCCCGCACATTCGCCACATCGGAGTAAGGGTCTCCGTCTTCCCCGCCCATCAGCATGTCGCCAAACATATCGGTCATGCCCACGGACTCGTTGCGGGATTGCTGGCCCGCCTGCTGGATGGCCTTGTCGATGCTGGCCATCAACTGGGCGCGCCCGGCGCCCAGCTTGTCCATCGCGCCGGAGCGGATCAGGGCTTCCATGGCCCTCTTGTTCACTTTTTTCAGATCCACCCGGCGGCAAAAATCAAAAATATCCTGGTACGGCTCGCCGTCGGCGCGGCCGGCCTGAATGCTGCCAATTGGTCCTTCACCAAGCCCCTTGATGGCGCCCAGACCATACACGATGGCGCCATCGTCATTGACGGTAAAGGTGTATTCAGAGCGGCTGACGTCGGGCACCAGCAGCTCCAGCCCCATGCTGCGGCACTCCTCCACCAGCGTGACCACCTTGTCGGTGTTCTGCATATCCGCCGTGAGTACCGCCGCCATGAACTCAGCAGGATAATGGGCCTTCAGCCACAGGGTCTGGTAGGAAACCAGCGCGTAGGCAGCCGAGTGGGACTTGTTGAAACCATAGCCGGCAAACTTTTCAACCAGGTCGAAAATGTTTTCCGCCAGGGTTTTGTTGATGTCATTGTTTTCACAGCCGTCGAGAAAGAACTGCTTCTGTTTGGCCATTTCCTCGGGCTTTTTCTTACCCATGGCCCGGCGCAGCATGTCGGCGTTACCAAGACTGTAGCCGGCCATCACCTGGGCAATCTGCATGACCTGTTCCTGATACAGGATAACGCCATAGGTGGGCTCAAGAACGGGCTTCAACCCCTCATACTGATAATCCGGATGCGGGAATGACATGGGCTGCCTGCCATGCTTCCGGTCGATAAAGTCATCCACCATGCCCGACTGCAGTGGCCCCGGACGGAACAAGGCAACCAGGGCGATCATATCCTCCAGGGAGTCCGGTTGCAGGCGACGGATCAGGTCTTTCATGCCACGGGATTCAAGCTGGAACACCGCTGTGGTTTCCGCCTTCTTGAGCATGTCGAACGATGGCACGTCGTCCAGCGGAATCTCATTAATGTCCAGAGCCGTCCCGCCCTGCCTCTCCAGGCGCGGGTTAATCATCTTCAGGGCCCAGTCGATGATGGTCAGGGTCCGCAGCCCCAGGAAGTCAAACTTCACCAGGCCGGCGTCTTCCACATCGCCCTTGTCGAACTGGGTCACCAGGCTGCCGCCCTCGTCATCACAGTACAGCGGCGAGAAATCGGTAATCTTGGTGGGTGCAATCACCACGCCGCCGGCGTGCTTACCGGCGTTTCGGCACACACCCTCAAGTTTCAGGGCCATCTCCCAGATTTCCTGGGCTTCCTCGTCATTTTCCAGGAACTCGACGAGCTGTGGTTCCTGCTCCAGCGCCTTCTCCAGGGTCATGCCCGGCTCGAAGGGAATCATCTTGGAGAGTTTGTCCGCCAGCCCGTACGACTTGCCCTGAACCCGGGCAACGTCCCGCACAACCGCCTTGGCAGCCATGGTGCCGAAGGTAATGATCTGGGACACCGCCTCGCGGCCGTATTTTTCCGCCACGTAGGCGATAACACGATCACGGCCTTCCATGCAGAAGTCGACGTCGAAGTCGGGCATCGAAACCCGTTCGGGGTTCAGGAAGCGCTCGAACAGCAGGTCGTATTCCAGAGGATCAAGATCGGTAATCAACTGGGCGTAAGCCACCAGGGAGCCAGCACCGGAACCCCGGCCAGGGCCTACCGGCACGCCGTTATTCTTGGCCCACTTGATGAAGTCCATAACGATCAGGAAGTACCCCGGGAACCCCATCTGGATAATGATATCCAGCTCGAAGTTCAGGCGCTTGTAGTAGGCCTCGCGCTTGGCATCGTATTCGGGGTCGTCCTTGCTGAGGGTTTTCGCCAGCCGCTCTTCCAGTCCCTCTTCCGACACCTTTCGGAAGTAGTCATCCATGGTCATGCCATCGGGAATGGGGTAGTTCGGCAGGAAATACTCTCCCATACGCACCGGGACCGAGCAGCGCCGGGCAATTTCTACCGTGTTCTCGACCGCCTCGGGGATATCAGAGAAAAGCTCAATCATTTCATCGGCGCTGCGCAGATACTGCTGGTCGCTGAAACGACGCTCCCGCCTGGGGTCGTCCAGGGTCCGGCTCTCGCCAATGCAGACCCTTGCCTCATGGGCTTCGAAATCCTCGGCATGGAGGAAGTGGACATCGTTTGTCGCCACCACCGGGCAGCCCAATGCCTCCGCCAACTCAACATTCAGGTGCAGGCAATCTTCATCCCCGGGGCGCCCGGTGCGTTGCAACTCCAGGTAAAACGACCCTGGGTAAAGGTTCATCCAGTATTCGGCACGCTGTCTGGCAAGGTCCAGCTTGCCCGACATCAGCGCTTTACCCACATCCCCCAGTCGCGCTCCAGACAGGGCAATCAGCCCTTCGGCGCGGCTTTCCAGCCACTTTCGCTGGATAATTGGCTTACCGAAACGCTGCCCCTCTGTGTACCCCAGCGAGACCACTTCGGTCAGGTTCAGGTAGCCATCGTTGTTACGGGCCAGCAGAGTGATGCGAAACGGATTGTCGGGCTCGTCGGGATTTTCGACCCACAGGTCAGCGCCGATAATGGGCTTCACCCCAGCGCCCATGGCCGCCTTGTAGAAACGTACCAGGGAGCACATGTTGGACTGCTCCGTAAGCCCGACAGCGGGCATACCCAGTTCTGCAACACGACCGACCAGAGGTTTCACGCGCACCAGGCCATCTACCATGGAGTATTCGGAATGCACGCGGAGGTGGACAAAGGTCTGTGACATAGCGTCGGAAATTTCCTGCAGGTTAATGGCGGTTCGGGCCAGGTCAGCGACCAATCAATTCTTTGATGTCTTCTTCAGTTTGCGGGCCGAAGCGGGCCTCAACGAGGTCTCCATCCGGATCCACAATAAACGTTGCGGGCAGAGCCACGGGGGTTTTCCAGCCGAACTTCGGCCCTGGATCTTCCGCCAACATACTGTATTCAATACCCATTTTCCGCCCCAGGTCGATCAGTTCCTGGCCACGAACATCATCAAAATTCACGCCCAGGACTATCACGGCACCCGCGCGGTCGATACTGTTCAGCTCTGGAATTTCCTCCAGGCACGGCTTGCACCACTCGGCCCAGTAGTTGACCAACACCCAATGTCCCCGCAGGCTCTCCCAGTCGAGGACGGTTCCGTCGGGCTTTTCAAACTCATGGTTCTGACAGCCGACCAGCGACAATGAGGCCAATATTATACCGATCCTGCATAACCCGGTGGAATAACGCACCGTTGCAGGATACTTTGCAGGGTATTGCACAGGGTGCCCTCCTGTTAGACTACGGCGCTCAGACAAACTTGCGGTCAACCTGACCTGGGAAGAGGGAGAACCATGACAGAACCGACCCGAATTTTCCACAATCCGCGCTGTTCAAAATCTCGGCAAACCCTTGAACTCCTTCGCGAACAAGGTGTTGAACCGGATATTATACGTTACCTGGAAACGCCACCGACAGAGCAAATTCTGGAACAGATCCTTACTGCCCTGGACATCACTCCCAGAGAACTGATGAGAACCGGGGAAAAGGAATACAAGGAACTGGGCCTGGACGACCCGGAGCTTGGCCGTGAGACGCTGATCAAAGCGATGGTCGACACTCCGAAGCTGATCGAGCGCCCCATCGTAATCAGGGGTAACAAGGTGGCACTGGGCCGACCGCCCGAAAATGTCCTGAATATTCTCTAACCGGAGATCTCCAATGGCGACCCCCTCGCCCTATATCCTGGTGCTGTATTACAGCCGCACTGGGCAAACGGCCGAATTGGCCGCCCAGATTGCGCGGGGCGTATCCCGGGTCCAGGGTATGGATGCCAGGATTCGCACCGTGCCCAGCGTGTCGCCGAACACCGAGGCGTCCCTGCCAGCGGTACCAGATGACGGCGCGCCCTACGCCAGCAAGGATGACCTTGCGAACTGTGCCGGCCTGGCCATCGGCAGCCCGACCCGGTTCGGCAACATGGCAGCACCGCTGAAGTACTTCCTCGACAGCACCGGCGACCTGTGGCTTAACGGAACCCTCAGCGGAAAGCCCGCTGGCGCGTTTACCTCCACTGGTAGCCTGCATGGCGGTCAGGAGAGCACCCTGCTGACGATGATGGTGCCACTGCTGCATCATGGAATGGTGCTGTGCGGTGTGCCCTATTCGGAAAGCGCGCTCAACGAGACCTCCGCCGGGGGTACGCCCTACGGCCCTTCCCACTGGGCCGGCACCGGAGAGCCACAGTCCGTGAACGACCACGAAAAAGCCATATGTCAGACGTTTGGCGAGCGCCTTGCGCGAATTGCCATGAAATTGCGCTAACCCCGGCGCCACTCAACGACAACGGATCACCGAATGCTTCACAACCCCAAAGCCCGAATAACCGCCCGTCTGACCATCCTGCTTTATCTGGCCACCCTGGCGGCCCTGCTTATCAGCACCTTTTACCCCGCGCAGGTCGAGGGCGTCTCCGTCACGCTGATGCTCAGCGTAAAGCTGGTCCCGCTACTGGCCTTTGCCGTACCGGTGTTTCGAGGCCACAACCGCGGTTATATCTGGCTCAGTTTCGTGGTGATTTTCTATTTTACCCAATACGTCGTATCGTCGTGGCTCAGCGAGGGCGCCATTACCCCTCTGATCATCGCGGTGCTGACCTTCCTGCTGTTTACTGTGGCCATGGTCCACCTTAAGGTGAACCGTCCGCAGCCCGTTACAGAAACCTGACAGGGAACGCATCATGGCCGACAGCACTCATCCCCCCGCGCCACATCGAAGCACCTTAACCCTGAGGGATATCTGCACGGCGCTGGTCACCGGTGGTGAGATCACCCAGGAGGATGCCGAACGGGTCCTTTCAGCCAATATTGGCATCCAGACAGGCAGTAGCGGGCCAGCCAGCCAGCGCCACCCATTGGAACTGGTAGCCAAGGCTGGGCTGGAAAGCCAGACAACCGGTCGCACGCTGGATCTGGACAGGCTGACCCAATGGCTGGCGGAGTGGGCAGAGCAACGCTATTACCACATTGACCCGCTAAAGATAGACACACCCGCGATTGCCCGGGTGATGTCCTATGCCTTTGCTCAGCGACACGGCATTCTTGCGGTTGAAATCGGCGAGGATGAAGTGCTGATCGCCAGCACCGAGCCCTTCAAAAGTGACTGGGAAAGCAACCTGCGCCAGGCGGTCAGAAAAGACATCCGCCGCGTGGTCGCCAACCCCGAGGATATCCGCCGTTACACCGTCGAGTTCTATCAACTGGCGAGCTCCGTCAGCAAGGCCGGCGGCAACAATACGGCCAATCCCGCCGGCGCCCAGAACTTCGAGCAACTGCTGGACCTTGGGGCCAGCGAACACCCGGATGCCAACGACCAGCATGTGGTCAAGATTGTTGACTGGCTGCTGCAATATGCCTTTGATCAACGCGCATCGGATATCCACATTGAACCTCGGCGCAATGTTACCCAGGTGCGCTTTCGCATCGACGGGGTGCTGCACAACGTCTACGAATTTCCTGACCAGGTCGGCATGGCCGTTACCAGTCGCCTGAAGATTCTCGGCAGGCTGAACGTGGCGGAAAAGCGCCGTCCCCAGGACGGCCGTATCAAAACCCGAAAGCCGGACAACAGCGAAGTGGAACTGCGACTGGCCACCATGCCAACGGCGTTTGGTGAAAAAATGGTGTTGCGGATTTTTGATCCGGAAGTGCTGTTGAAGTCCTACGAACAACTGGGATTTTCCAAGGAAGACCGGGAACGCTGGCACGCCATTACCGATCACCCCCACGGCATTGTTCTGGTCACCGGCCCTACCGGCTCTGGTAAGACCACCACCCTGTACTCAACCCTCAAGCAACTGGCCACTCCCGAGGTGAACATCTGCACCATCGAGGACCCGATTGAGATGGTGGAGCCGGCCTTCAACCAGATGCAGGTTCAGACCAACATCGAACTGACCTTTGCCTCGGGCGTGCGGGCGCTGCTGCGACAGGACCCGGACATCATCATGATTGGTGAAATCCGTGACCTGGAAACTGCAGAAATGGCGGTTCAGGCCGCCCTGACCGGGCACCTCGTGCTGTCCACCCTGCACACCAACGACGCCCCCAGCGCCATTACCCGGTTGATGGAACTGGGCATCCCCCCCTACCTGATTCGTGCCACCGTGCTGGGCGTAATGGCGCAACGACTAACCAGAACCCTGTGCCCCCACTGCAAGGCGCCAGGGCCGGTGGACGAGCAGGCCTGGCAAAGCCTGACCCGCCCCTGGAAAGCCTCCATGCCCAAGCAGGTCTACCACCCGGTTGGCTGCCTTGAGTGCCGGAACACCGGTTACTATGGTCGAGCCGGCGTGTATGAAATCATGCAACTGTCCGGCAACCTGATCCGGCAGATTACCGAGCAGTGCGAGCTGGACCAACTGAGAGTGGATGCGTACAAGGATGGCATGAAATCCCTGCGGCTCAGTGGCGCGCAGAAAGTGGCCGCCGGCTCAACCACCGTCGAGGAAATCCTGCGGGTAACCCCCGAAAGCCAGCGTTGATGTGCTCCCGGTCATCATGCCAGACATGGTTGAGCTCTACTGGGGAAGCGCTCCGCACTGGGTGAGCAACTGCCGCCAACGCTCTTTATGGGCCGTAATGGCGCGGGCCAGCTGCCCCCAGACACTGTCGGCATTGCCCGTTTCCAGATAAAGCCGATACCAACCACGAAAAGCAGACGGCATGGTCGCCGACTGCTGTGCGGCAAGCGTATCCAGCGGCTTGATCAGCGCCTCCTTCGCCTGCTCAATGCGGCCGAGATAGTCCTCAATGCCAACGCCGTAACCGTCGGTATAGATTTCTAGGAGCTCGCCGGGCGGCGCTTCAGACTCCGACCCCGAGCAAAGTGGTGCCCCTCCTTCCACTCTCTTGGCCAACAGAGCCGTCGCGTCGTCAAGCCGCACTGCGATCAGCCGAGCGCTGTTCAATAGCTGACCCGCACGGTGTTCTGCCTGCCAGAGTTGATGCACACCACCTACATAATCCAACGACTCACCTGTGTTGCCGGCCAGCAGACCTCTGACCGTCTGGTTGACCCGCTTTACGCCGGAGGACAACTCAGCCAGAACCTTGTCGTCGCCGCTCCCGGGATAATACCCCTGCGACAGGGTAAACAGCCGTTCAATCTCTTCCACACCCCAGGTGGCGTTCCATATCGCAATGGGGAGCGTTTCGGTTTTATGGGCGATGGCCTCTTCCAGTTCTTCCTGTATATCCTCTCCATCGGTCTCCGAAATACAGGTCTCAGCGGCACGGATAAACCGCGTTTCATAACGCAATCGATTCAACGGTTGCATCACCCGCCCCATGATCGAGTTCCTTTCGCCGACCACGTACTGCAGCTCGCACCCATAGAGGGACAGGAAATCGAGCATTCCCATATCCAGATCCGGCATGTCGAGAACGCGCTCCCGTCGTCGCGGGATCTGGGGAACAGGGGCTATATCGGAGAGTTCGGGGCGCAGTTCCAGAGCATCGGCTACGCTCACAACGTACCCATCCATCATATCTGGAACACCGGAATCCGGCGCGCAGCCGGCAAGGTATAGGCACGCCAAAGGCACTATCAGGTATCGAACGCCAGGCACCATGGAGGGTCACCCCTGCTGAAGAAACCTGTCAACCCCTGCAAAGTCCGTGGTCACCGCCCGCTTCGTGCCCGGCAGATCTCCCTCACGTACAAGCCAGACCGTGCGCATGCCAGCTTCCTCAGCGGCCTTCAGTTCGGCCTCAACATCGGAGAGGAACAGCACCGTTCGGGGTTCGACACCCAACTCGTCGATGATGTTGCTGTAGGAAGTTGACTCCTTCTTACCGCCGATACGGGTATCGAAGTAACCGGAAAAGAATGGCGTTAAATCCCCGGCTTCGCTGAAACCGAAAATCAGCTTCTGTGCCTTCACAGAACCGGACGAATATACGAACAGGCGCAAACCTCGATCATGCCAGCGCTGCAGATACTCGGCAGCATCGTCGTAGATGTGCCCCCGGAAAGCACCCTGCTGGTAACCCTGCTCCCAGAGCATTCCCTGCAAGGCCTTCAAGGGTGTTTCCTTGCGATCTTCCCGAATCCAGGTATCCAGCACCTCAACAAGCCCGTCGATATCCTCCCTGGCGACACCGGAGGTGTGGGCGACGGCATCCAACTGCTCACGGATTTCCGTACTGTCCGCCGCACCCTCCCGCACAAACTCGGCCATATGCTTCGCCGAGTAGGGAAACAAAACCTCGTGCACAAAGGAAATCGAACTGGTGGTTCCCTCGATATCCGTCAGGATCACGCGGATCATCCAGCTGCTCCCGCCAGGCGCTCGTAACGCGGCAGCCGGCTGGCGATGTCTTCACCAGTGAAGTCCGCCACCCAGCCTTCCGGGTTGGTAAACAGGCGGATGCAGGTAAACGCAGGCTCCGGCCCCATGTCAAACCAGTGGCGTGTGCCATCCGGCACGCTGATAAGGTCATTTTTCTGGCACAGAACGGCGTACACCTGGTCACCAAAATGCAGGTAAAACAGGCCCTGCCCGCGAACAAAGAAACGCACCTCGTCTTCGCTGTGCACATGCTCATCCAGAAATTTCTGGCGGAAAGCCTCTTTCTGGGGGTTATCCGGGTTCAGGCTGATGACATCCGCCGCCTGGAAGCCACATTCCGCCTTCAGCGCCTGGATCTCACCGGAATAGGCCTCAAGAATGTCGTCAGATGACGCATCCGCTGGCAAATCCCGGGTAGCCCATTGTTCAAAGCGCACGCCGTGCTCTGCCAACAGGTTAGCGATTTTGCCTGCGTCTTCGGTCACGACGCGGGGGGATTCGGGCACACTCTGGTCAAAAATACTCAAGGTTGTCATCGGCGGACCCTCATGGTTTCAAGCTCGCATTCGAAAAGGAATTCAAAGGCTTCGACGTGGCGCAGGCAGTCTGACATGGTCCTGCCCCAGGTATAAAGGCCGTGCCCACGAATCAGGTAACCCGGTTGTTCAGGATGCTGACGAAACCAATCTCTGGTTTGGTCCGCCAGCGCCGGAATATCCTGAGTATTGTCGAACACCGGCACGGTCAGTTGCGACTCGTGGGTATCAACTCCCGAAAAAGCCTTCTGTAACTCGTACCCCTGTAACTTTAGCGGCTCTCCGGCGGGCAGCAGCCGGCTCAACACCGTTGCCTTGACAGAGTGGGTATGCAACACCGCACCAACGTCCGGAAAGGTCTGGTAAAGCACCGTATGCAAACGTGTTTCCGCCGACGATCGGGCATTGCTCTGGACGGGGTTGCCAGCAAGGTCCACCACCATGACATCACCTGCCACCAGCTGGCCTTTGTGTCGGCCGGACACCGTGACGGCGATATGCTCATCATCGATCCGCGCCGAATAGTTGCTGCTGGTAGCCGGCGACCAGCCCTGGCCGTAGAGAAACCGGCCGGCATCAATGATGGACTGCGCGGCAATGGCGTAGCGGGTTACGTCAAACAAAAATCACCTCGGAACAGACACGCCGGATCAGCGTTTGATGGCTTCCATTATAAGGATGAGCGAGCGGCCCGCAAAGGCCAACGAACGCTCACCGGTCGGCTTGGAAAGCTATGGCTCATACCGTGGCTTTCAGGGGAAGGCTGCGCTGGCGTTTCCCGCTCAGGGCAAATAACGCGTTACCCAAAGCGGGTATCACCGGAGGTACACCGGGCTCCCCCACACCGGTGGGCGATTCATCGCTATCGATGATGTCCACCACCACCTCGGGCCGCTGATCATGACGCATGAGCGGGTAATCGTGGAAATTGCTTTGCTGGACCTGTCCGCCTTCCAGGGTAATGTTGCCGTGGAGCGCTGCCGTGAGGCCAAAGATAATACCGCCCTCGATCTGATCGCGAACAATGTCCGGATTGACCACCTGGCCGCAATCCACAGCACAGTACACCCTGTGCACCCGGATTTCCCCGAACTCAACGCTGGCCTCAACCACCTGGGCCACGTAGGTGCCAAAACTGCGAAACAGGGCAACACCACGGGCCCGTCCTTCGGGTGCGCCGCTGTCCCATTGGGCAAGTTGGGCAACCCTGTCCAGCACGCCCAGGTGTCTAGGTTCGTGGTCAATCAATGAGCGCCGGAACCGGTACGGGTCCTGGCCTTGCTCATGAGCCAGCTCATCCATAAAGGTTTCAACAGCAAAGCCGTTGTGAGAGAAACCCACGGACCGCCACCAGGACACCGGCACCCCCGGATCTGTGTGGGTATGGCGTATGTCGATATTCGGCACCCGATACGGATATTCTATGGCACCTTCGATGGCGGAATGATCCTTCGGAGTCGCGACACCCTCGGCGAGCAGCCCAACGCGCCCCAGAGTGCCGTACAGGAATTTCGGAGCCCAGGGGTACTGGGCTGGTGCCGCATTGCGTACGTACCAGTCCAGTATCTGCGGGCCAACAATCTGATGGTGCCAGCCAGTGACGTTATCGCCACTGACACTGGCCCGCATCCGGTGCAGCATGGCCGGACGATAAACATCGTGACGGGTATCTTCTTCCCGAGACCAGATCAGCTTGACCGGTTTGCGTACCCGGTAGGCGACAGACGCCGCCTCCTCAATGTAATCATTGGTCAGCCGGCGCCCAAATCCACCGCCGAGGAAGGTGGTATGGATGGTCACCTCATCGGGCGAGAGGTCCGTCACCCTCGCAGCCGCGATCCGGCCAAGATCGGGTGCCTGGGTCGGTGCCCAGACTTCAATGGCGCCGTCCCGATACCACGCCGTGGCATTCATCGGTTCCAACGTCGCATGGGCAAGGTAAGGCTGCTCATAGCTGGCCTCCACCACGCGCTCCGCACCTTGTTGTGCGTCGTCATAATCACCTTCGCTGCGCTCACTTTCCCCCGGGTCTTCATCAGCGGCTTTGTGGTACGAGGAGAACACCAGTTCGGAGGACACATCCAACGCGCCGTCGTTGTCCCATTCGATCGTCAGGGCGTCCTGGGCCTTACGGGCCCGCCAGTATTTATCTGCCACAACTGCCACGCCACGCTCGATCTCGAACACGTCCAGAACGCCCGGCAACCGGCGAGCAGCAGTATCATCGTATGATTTTACCCGGGCGCCATGGCGCGCAGGGCGGGACACTACCGCGTAAACCATGCCTTCCAGTTCGACATCAATGCCGTAGATTGGCGCGCCGGTGGACTTGGCTTCGGCATCCAGGCGTCCCCGTTCCTTGCCGATGTACGTCCAGTCCTCACGGGGTTGGAGTGACGGAGCCTCCGGCACCGGCTGCTTCGCCGCCAGTTCTACCAGCCGACCGTAAGCCAGGCTGTCGCGCCCGTTCGGATGGATCACCCTGCCTTCGACCGCCCGGCACTCAGCGGGGCTGACTTCCCAGACATTGGCTGCGGCAGCAACCAGCATCATACGGGCAGAGGCTCCCGCCACCCGTAACGGCTGCCAACTGGTCGCCAGACTGGTGCTGCCGCCGGTCAATTGCAGGTTGTAGAGGGGATTACGGTATTCCGGGGCCGCAGGGGCAAATCGCGGTTTGATGGAGGCTGGCGTCACCCCGAGCTCTTCCGCAATGAGGGTGGTCAGGCCAGTGTAAGTTCCCTGCCCCATCTCAACACGCGCCAGCGTGAAATAGACCTGATCATCGGTCGTCAGCTCCAGCCAGGCATCCGGTTTCCAGCTACCATCCTGCTCATCATAACCGCTCTGGATGCCAGCGCAGCCCGGAAGCGACAGGGACAAGACCAGCCCGCCGGAGGAGCCGGCGGTTACCTTCAGGAAATCGCGTCGATTCATGGACATATTACGCTTCCCCCCGATCAGGTCGGGCAGCATCGTCAACAACCACAGACTCAACCGCCGCGATGATGCGGGAATAGGTACCGCAACGGCAAAGGTTTCCGCTCAAGGCAGCGACGATATCATCGTGAGAGGGAGCGTCGTTGTGCTGCAAAAGGTGGGCGGCGCTCATGATCTGGCCGGACTGGCAGTAACCGCATTGGGGCACGCCATGTTCGACCCATGCCTTTTGCAAAGGATGCAGGTTTCCATCTTGCGACAGACCTTCGATGGTTGTCACATCCCCACCGTCAGCCAATTCAACCGGGGTGGAACAGGAACGCACCGGATGCCCGTTCAGGTGCACGGTACAGGCTCCGCAGAGTCCCATGCCGCATCCAAATTTGGTACCTTTCAGTCCGAGTTCATCGCGGATCACCCACAGCAGCGGAGTATCGCTGTCTATGTCGAGCATCCGCTCCCGGCCATTTACGGTAAGGCTCACGGCCATGGTCGTTCTCTCCCCCTGCTGCCCGGAGCCCTGGCCCCGGGTGAGTTTTATTATTATGAACGCTGAGCGTCCTTATTTGATGACGTCATTGCCTTCCTTGTCAGTCCAGATCTTCCGTTCGCCGGTTTCCATTTTACCCTCGGAGTCCCAGACCTCGCGGTCCGTTGTTGCCTCTTCCACCTTGCCGTTGTCATTCCAGATAACCCGGTCTTTACACCCGGCCAGTGCCGCTACCATAAAAAGTACCAACATCAGTTGCTTCACACTTACCTCCGAACCGATCTTGTCGGCGTTGGGTGAATAGTCAGGATCCGTGAATCTCACGGTTACGCTGCTTGTCGCGGTCGCCTTTGCGGACCATGACATAGACGGCACCGGTGCCGCCATGGCGCTTCTGGGCCGAATGAAACGCCAGCACATCTTCCAACTCTGGCAGCCATTTGGCCAGATGGCTCTTGAGTTGGGCGATACCGTCGGGGTTACGCTCTCCCTTGCCGTGGAGAATAATGACGGATCGAAGCCCATAGCGCACGCAATCATTAATGAAGCCAAACACGTCCCGACGCGCTTCTTCAACGGTCATCCGATGCAGATCCAGGCGCGCTTCGATCGGGTATTGCCCAAGACGGAGCTTACGGAATACGCCATGCTGCACACCGGGCCGTTGCCAACAGAGAACATCGTGCGCTGTCAGAGGCTCGACCATATCCGCCGTCAGTGGATTGCGGTCCTTGTGCGGCTGATCTATGGCGGACCGCTGCCGCTCAAGGTGCCCTGGGGTCAAATCCTTTGGGGCTTTAACATCGGCTTTGTTCGGCTTCCGGATACGGCGGACATCCTTCATCTCCTCCAGGAAGCTCAGGCGCTCATCTTTGGTTGTCATGGCGATATCATTTACGGTCGAAGTTGCATGGACTTTACCACCCGGCTCACCCATCATAAAGGAGGCCCCTCGCCCTACCCACTGCCAGGCCGGGGCTGGCCCGCGCTCAGACAAACATCGTAGGGCCGGTAGATAGACGGTTGGTCTACACTTCCGGCTCATAAGCACGACAACGGACCGCGATTATGACTGCCGCATCGCAAGACAGTGCACGCCCCCAGAATACCCGTGCCATCATGGCATTTCTGCGGGAGCATTCGCCTTTTTCAAACATGGACGATGCACATCTGGCCCATTATGCCGAGCATGCCTCGCTGAGATTCTACGCCGATGGCGATGTGGTGCTGTCACCGGACGATGGCCCGGTAGAACGGTTCTACGTGGTCAAACAGGGCCGTATTCGCGGCGAACGGGAGCGAGACAAGGACGGAGAAACCGAAACCACCTTTGAAATAAGCCAGGGCGAATGTTTTCCATTGGCCGCGCTGATTGGAGAACGCCCCACCCGCACACTGCATCGCGCCTCCGGAGACACCTTCTGCCTTAGCATTGAACACGACACCTTTGTCATGCTGTTCTCGCAGAGTGATCCCTTTCGTGATTTTTGCCTTCGCGGCGTCAGCAGCCTGCTTGATCAGGTGAATCAGCGCATACAGACCGGCGCCATGGCTTCCATTGGTTCCAGTAACTCGCTGGACACCCCGCTGGAACGCTACGCTATTCGTAACCCCATCGTCTGCTCTCCGGACCTCCCGGTCCGAAAAGCGGTTGCGCGCATGCACGAAAACAGTGTCGGTAGCATCGTGATTACCGATGACGAACGGCATCCCACGGGCATATTCACCCTTAGGGACCTGCGCACCATGGTAGCGGAAGAGAAGGGCCCACTGGATACGCCCATCGGCCAGGTCATGACCAGGAATCCCTGCTGCCTGACAGCCCACGCAGATGCTTTTGAGGCCGCCATGTTGATGGCAGAACATCATTTCGCTCACATCTGCGTGGTGGATGACGAGCATCGACTGATTGGCATGGTATCCGAGCGCGACCTGTTCTCGCTTCAGCGGGTCGATCTCGTCAACCTCGCCAGGACCATCGGCACCGCCAGCCATCTCCGTACCCTGGTCAGCCTCCGTAAGGATGTGTCCCGGCTGGTGGACGCGATGCTCGCTCACGGAGCCGATTCCGGCCAGGTGGTAAAAATCATTACCACCTTGAACGATGTCACTGTGAGACGGGTCCTGGAACTGAACATCAAGAAACACGACCCTGGCATCCCTTTCACCTGGCTGACATTCGGAAGCGAAGGTCGGCAGGAACAAACCTTATTAACAGATCAGGATAACGGCATCCTGTTCCAGACACCGGAGGGGATGACCGAGGAACAGGTCAGGGAGAAACTGTTGCCCTTCGCGGAAACCGTCAACAAGGAACTGGCGGAATGCGGCTTTACCCTGTGCAAGGGCAATATCATGGCCAGCAATCCCAAACTGTGCCTCAGCGGCAGGGAGTGGGATGACTGGTTTGCCCGGTTTATCGACGCCTCAACCCCGCAGAATCTGGTGTACTCCTCGATTTTCCTCGACATGCGGGCGGTATTCGGGCCGATGGAACCACTGGAAACGTTGCTGGATAAAGTGCTCACGCGCATACGCAAGAACGACCTGTTCCAGAAGATGCTGGCGGGCAACGCCATTACCCGTAAACCTCCTCTGACCATGTTCCGCAACTTCCGCTATGCCCCTGACGGCAAGAAAAACACACTTGATCTGAAGCGCCAGGGACTGGCTCCCTTTGTGGAAGCCGTTCGGGTACTTGCCCTCGCCAATAGTGTGGGCGCAGCCAACACACTGGAGCGCATGCAGCAGCTCGCCGTAAAAGGTGTCTTTGACACCAAAGACGCCAATGCCTGGCAGGAGGCCTACAGCCTGATCCAGGCTATTCGGATGAGGGCACACCAAGAGATGCTGGACCGCGGCGAGCCTCTGTCCAATTATATAAACCCGGACGACCTTAACCCTCTGGACCGCCGGATTCTTCGCGAGTCGTTCCGCCAGGCACAACGCCTGCAGCAGAAACTGGAAATCACCTACCAACTCTGAAAACCGGGTCAACGTCTATGCTGGAGCAGATCAAAAACTGGATCGAACGGCGTAGGGCCGGCAGCACCGGTGGTCCCGATCACGAACACTTGCCAACGCCAAAGGCAGCCGGAGACCAGCGCCTATCAGACTGCCGACTGATCGTACTGGACCTGGAAACCACGGGCCTCAACCCTGCAAAGGACAATGTCATCGCCATCGGTGCGGTGGCCATTCGGCACGACGCCATTGACCTAGGCGACCAGTTTGATCTGATCCTGCGTCGCCCAGAGTTGGACATCAGCGAAACGGTACTCATCCACGGCATCGGTCCGGAAGCCCTAACACAGGGGCATGAGACGGAAGACGCACTGCTCCATCTGCTGGAATGGATGAATGGCGACCCTATCCTTGCCTACCATTCCGCCTTTGACCAGAAGTTCCTTGAAAAGGCTCTCAAACAAACATTGGGCTACACCCAGCCCCACACCTGGCTCGATGTGGCCGAGATGCTTCCCGCCTTCTTTCCCAACTCCAAAACCGGAGGCAAAGGCCTGGACAACTGGGCCGATTTTTTCGACCTGGAAGTCAGCGCCCGCCATCATGCTGCTGCCGATGCCATGGTGACGGCTGAATTAACCCTTGCGGTCATCAATAAAGCACGAAAAAGCGGTGTCACCACATTGCGTGACTTCAATGAAAAACTGAAGTACCACCGGCAACTGAAGAACATCCATCGGCGAGGCTAGAACCCCGGAACTGTGTCGCGTTTGCAGACGCTTTATCCCTCAAATTACTGAGAATTAGACCTTTTGCCAATATCTATCTATCGCTTGACGGGTAAAGTCGAATAGGACATTACGTCGGAGAAGAACTATATGAATAATAATTTCTCTACAACCAACACTTCTCAGAAAACCCACCAAACCTCCACAACAACAACACAGGAGTGATCCTATGTCAGGTCATGACTACGATGCTGTGAATTACTGGAAGGCGAATCTTCGTCTTATATTCGGGAGCCTCATTGTCTGGGCCCTCGTGTCTTATGGGTTTGCGATACTGCTTCGCCCCATGCTCGCCGGAATCCCCATTGGCGGAACCGACCTCGGCTTCTGGTTCGCCCAACAGGGTTCGATTCTTACTTTCATCGCGCTGATCTTCCATTACGCGTGGCGAATGAACAAGCTCGATGAAAAATTCGGCGTGCATGAGGAGTAAGTTCGAATGAGTCAATTTGCAATCAATTTATTATTTGTGGGCGGCTCATTCGCCCTCTATATCGGCATCGCAATTTGGGCGAGAGCCGGTAGCACAAGTGATTTCTACGTTGCTGGTGGCGGCGTTCACCCAATCACCAACGGTGCGGCGATCGGCGCTGACTGGATGTCCGCAGCATCCTTTATCTCCATGGCGGGCTTGATTGCCGCTGGTGGTTACGCAAACTCGACGTTCCTGATGGGCTGGACAGGCGGCTACGTTCTGCTGGCCATGCTTCTGGCGCCTTACCTGCGTAAGTTTGGTAAGTTTACGGTTCCCGAGTTCATTGGTGACCGCTTTTACAGCAAGAATGCCCGTCTCGTGGCAGTTATCTGTCTGATTGTAGCGTCCGTGACCTACGTCATCGGCCAGATGGCTGGTGCTGGCGTAGCCTTCTCGCGTTTCCTTGAAGTCGAATCAACCATGGGTCTGATCATTGCGGCTGTGGTGGTATTCGTCTACGCCGTACTCGGCGGCATGAAGGGCATCACCTATACCCAGGTGGCTCAGTACTGCGTACTGATCGTTGCCTATACCATCCCTGCCGTTTTCATCTCCCTGCAACTGACTGGTAATGCTCTGCCTCCGCTGGGTCTGTTCTCGACTCACGTGGACTCCGGCATGCCGATTCTGGACAAGCTAAACCAGGTCATCACGGATCTCGGCTTCAACGAGTACACCGCTGATGTCGACAATAAACTGAACATGGTTCTGTTTACTCTGTCCCTGATGATCGGTACCGCTGGTCTGCCCCACGTCATTATCCGGTTCTTCACGGTACCGAAGGTGGCGGATGCACGCTGGTCTGCTGGCTGGGCACTGGTTTTCATCGCCCTGCTCTACCTGACAGCGCCGGCCGTTGCTTCCATGGCTCGTTTGAATCTGATGACCACTATCTATCCTGAAGGCACTCAAGCAGAGCCGATCCAGTATGATGAGCGTCCGCAGTGGATCAAAGAATGGGAAGTTACTGGCCTGATTCAGTACGAGGACAAAAACGGAGACGGTCGTATCCAGCTGTATAACGACTCGCCTGCGTTTGAAAGCACGGCTCAGTCTCGCGGCTGGGAAGGCAACGAGCTGGTCGTGAACCGGGATATCCTGGTACTGGCCAACCCGGAAATCGCCAACCTGCCAGGATGGGTTATCGGCCTGATCGCCGCCGGTGGTCTGGCTGCGGCACTGTCAACGGCAGCCGGTCTGTTGCTGGCAATATCGTCAGCGGTCAGTCACGACCTGATCAAAGGCTCGATCAACCCCAACATCACGGAGAAAGGCGAGCTGCTCGCAGCCCGAATATCGATGGCAGTCGCAATCTGTGTTGCCACCTATCTGGGCGCAAACCCACCGGGCTTCGCGGCACAAGTTGTTGCACTAGCCTTCGGCATCGCAGCAGCGTCCCTGTTCCCGGCGCTGATGATGGGTATTTTCTCCAAGCGGGTTAACAATGTCGGTGCAATCGCCGGTATGCTGACCGGTCTTGGCTTCACCCTGGCGTACATCTTCGTGTACAAGGGCTGGCTGTTCATTCCGGGCACCAACAACCTCGCAGACACCCCGGAAAACTGGGTACTGGGCATTTCGCCTCTGTCTATCGGTGCAGTTGGTGCTGTCGTCAACTTTGCGGTAGCCTTCATTGTGTCCAACGCAACTGAAGAACCGCCCGTTGAGATTCAGGAACTGGTTGAAAGCGTCCGCTACCCACGTGGTGCGAGTCAGGCTCACGACCACTAAGCAACGAATCAGCCTAATTCATTGAATGAATTAGAAGGTTGATGACGAACGGGCTTCCTCTGTGAGGGAGCCCGTTCTTTTTTAAGGAAACCTGTTTTATGTTCTGGACGTTTGTCGCTACCGTTGTTTGCGGCCTCGGGGCCGCTGGTATTGCGCTTGGTATTCGGGCTGTCACCCGAAATCTCGCTCCGAAATGGATCATCCCGGTATTTGCCGGAGCAGGTATGCTTGGATACCTCATATACACCGAATACACTTGGTTTGACCAGAAGCAGTCCCTGATGCCCGAAGAAGCCGTCATTGTGGACACGGAAAGCAACGGCATTCTCTGGCGCCCATGGACGTTTTTCTTCCCTTACGTCAACGCCTTTTCGACAGTTGATACCAAGAGCATCAGCGAAACCCCCTCAAATCCGAACGTAGTGCGATTCACACTGTATCGTTTCGAGCAGAAGATGACCGACGCCGTCTCCCATCGGGTTCATATTCTCAACTGCAGTACCCACGAACTCGTACCATTGGGTTCGGACGGTGCTCCAAGGCTTGATAACATGAAGGAGCTGGATCCGCAGGACAAACTGCTGAACACCGTTTGCAGCGGATAACGATAAACTCAATGAACCCCGACAGTCCCGGGTAGAATAAAAAGAGCGAATTATGATTAGTGCCTGGTTGCTGGTTTTAATCTCCATCACCTACATTTCGATTCTTTTTATTATTGCCTGGGCCGGCGACAAGCATCCTGGTCTCTACCGTCGCCGATTGGCACGTACCCATATCTATGCCCTGTCACTCGCGGTCTACTTCACCTCCTGGACGTTTTATGGTGCCGTAGGCCGGGCAACTCAGGAGGGGCTGGGCTTTTTACCAATCTATCTCGGCCCATTGCTCGTTTTTGTCTTTGGTGCTCCCCTGTTGCGTCGTATTATCTTCATCAGCAAACGCAACAACACCACCTCCATCGCTGACTTCATTGCGTCCCGCTACGGCAAATCCCAGTCACTCGCTGCAATGGTGGCAATCTTTGCGTTAATCGGCAGCGTTCCCTATATTGCCTTGCAACTCAAAGCCATCTCCATGGGCTTTAGCGTCCTGTCGGACACCGGCGTGGAGCCCAATGAGCTCAGTACCGCTGCGTGGAACGACTCAGCCTGGTACATCACTCTGGTCCTCGCGGTATTTACGGTCCTGTTCGGCACCCGACACCTCGAATCAACCGAACATCACCGGGGCATGATACAGGCGGTAGCCTTCGAATCATTGATAAAGCTCGTGGCCTTCGTGGCCGTTGGCCTGTTCGTTATCTATGGTCTTTATGGCGGTTTCGGCGATCTCTGGAGCAACGTCCGCAGCGCAGGACTTGTTGGCACCCTGACCACTGACAGCGTTGAAGCACCGGCTTTTATCACTCAGACGCTGGTGGCCATGCTCGCAATCATCTGCCTACCCCGACAATTTCATGTGATGGTGGTGGAAAACACCGACCACCGGGATTTTGAAACAGCCCGCTGGGCAATGCCGATTTACCTGATTATCGCCAGCGCCTTTGTCCTGCCTATTGCGGCCGCAGGCTTGCTATCCCCGGAAGCCAGTGCATCCGACCCGGATATTCTGATCCTTAACCTACCGATCCTCGCTGGCGAGCAATGGCTGGCCATTCTGGCGTTCCTGGGAGGCGGTTCTGCGGCTGCGGCAATGGTCATTGTCTGCTCTGTTGCCATTGCCACTATGGTGAGCAACGAAATCATCATGCCGGCGTTGTTGAAGTTCTTCCGGCCACGTATGAACAAACGTACCGACCTCAGCTACCTGCTGCTCAGCATTCGTCGAGTTGCCATATTCGTGGTTCTGTTCACAGCCTACGGGTTCTACCGCATGGCAGGTGAGGACTACAGTCTGACCGCTTTCGGACTGCTGTCTTTCGCCGCGGCGGCACAATTCGGCCCAGCGCTGGTCGGTGGCATTCTCTGGCGCAAAGGCAATCACACCGGCGCGGTCTGGGGGCTGGGGCTTGGTTTCCTGATGTGGTGCTATACGCTACTGCTTCCTGCCCTGGCATCGACTGGCTGGCTGAGTAATACCTTCATTGAACAGGGACTCTGGGGTATTAACTGGACGCGGCCGACCGCCCTCTTCGGCTCCGAGTTCGATCAAACCAGTCACGGTATTATCTGGAGCCTGGGAATAAATTCGATTACCTACATCGTACTCTCCATGCTCACCCGCCAACGAGTGCGGGAGAAAATTCAGATTGCCTCATTTTTCCATGATCCGCAGCCGAGAGCAGAAACACCTCAACAACAGAGTTGGCAAGGCGAAATCATGACCTCAGACCTGCAGGCCATCGCAGACCGGTTCATGGGGGAAGAGCGAGCCGAAGCCATTTTTCGCAATTACGAACGGCGCAACGCCATACGGCTACACCCTCACAGGCCCGCCTCATCACACCTGATGAAGTTCATCGAACGCCAACTGGCGTCGGTTATCGGGGCGTCCACAGCACGTGTGGTGTTGGAATCCACACTTACCGGGCGGGACATGCAGATCGAGGATGTCGTCAGCATCGTCGACGAAGCCTCTCAGGCCATGACCTTCAGCCGAGAGCTACTGCAGTCTGCTATTGAGAACATCAGCCTGGGCGTTTCTGTAGTCAACCACCAACAACAGCTGGTCGTGTGGAATCACCGCTACCTTGAACAGTTCAGCTACCCCACTGGCTTCGTTCGCGTTGGCAGGCCGGTGGAAGACCTCATGCGGTACAATCTTACCAGTGCCAATCTCCCGGCCAGACGCATCGACGACATCATTGCTGATCGATGCACCAGCATGCGGGAAGGTCGACCCATGTCCTACGAAAGGCAGCGTCCCGATGGCACGGTACTGAGGATTGACGGTAGCCCGATTCCCGGCGGTGGTTATGTGACTACTTTCCAGGACATCACCGCCATGCGGCGGACAGAACAGGCACTGAAAGAAACCAACATCTATCTGGAACAGAGAGTCAAAGAACGCACCCAGGAACTCCAGGTGATCAACGAGCAGATGCTCAAAGCCAAATCCGTTGCCGAACAAGCCAACCAGAGCAAGACCCGTTTCCTGGCTTCCGCCAGTCACGACCTTCTACAACCGCTGAACGCCGCACGCCTGTTTACCTCCGCACTCGCTGGCAAGGCCAGGGACCCTGAAATGACCGAACTGGTGGACCACATTGACAGCTCTCTAGGCGCCGCTGAAGAAATCATCAGCACCCTATTGGACATCTCAAAGCTGGACGCCGGTGCACTGGAACCGGATATCGGTGTGTTTCCGGTCAACGAGATCATGCGGCACCTGGCAACCGACTTCTCTGCCATCGCAAAAGACCAGGGCCTGGATCTTCATGTCGTCCCCAGCAGCGCCTGGGTGCGGTCAGACTCGAAACTGCTGCGGCGCGTTATCCAAAACTTTCTTTCCAACGCCATTCGTTACACCCCGAGCGGGAAAATTCTACTGGGCTGTCGGCGCCTGAAAGGGTATATCCGCATCGAGGTATGGGATACCGGGCCGGGTATTCCAGAAGACCAGCTTACTCACATCTTCGAGGAATTCCGTCGTTTTCAGCAGGGCCGGGACAAAAAAGGCCTTGGTCTGGGGCTCGCGATTGTCGACCGCATCTGTGGCATGCTTAATCACCCGGTGAACGTGCAGTCGATTCAGGGACTCGGCAGCGTATTCAGCATCACCGTGCCAGTTGCGCCGGCCGAACACAGTGATCAGAACACCACAAAATCTGCACCTGCGTCGCGGCGTGTATCGAGCCTGGGGGGCCTTCACGTCGTCTGTATCGACAATGATCCTGCTATCCTTCACGGCATGAGCGCCTTGCTGGACAACTGGCACTGTGACGTGACAACAGCCGAAAGCCTGGAGGATGCTCGGGACAAGCTGAACGGTACGAAACCGGACATCATATTGGCCGACTACCAATTGGACGAAAACCGGAATGGGCTCGATGCCATGGATTCATTGAGGGACGAGATCAGCAATGATATACCCGGCATACTCATTACCGGCTATATGGCTCCGGACGTCAGGGAGGATGCAATCAGCAGGGGATACCAGATCCTTTATAAACCGGTAAAGCCAGCCGCATTACGAGCACTGGTTAACAAGTTGCTGAAACAGAAACGGCCATGACCAAACCGACTAGCAATGCCATCGGCGCCAGCTTCGGGAAACTCAGTTACCTGATCGTCGACGACTTCGAGAATTTTCGATTGTCCATGCGGCAAATCTTGCGGAATTGCGGCGCCGACAAGATCGAGTCAGTCGCCAACGCACTCGCTGCCGTCCAATATTGTGCCTATAACCACGTAGACGTGGTGCTTTGCGACTACAACCTGGGTGAGGGCAAGAACGGCCAGCATATACTCGAGGAGCTCCGGTACAAGAAACTCCTGAAACGCTCTTCGCTGTTTCTGATGGTGACCGCCGAAACCTCCAAGGAGATGGTGATGGGCGCCCGGGAATACCAACCTGACGGCTACCTCACCAAGCCTATCAACCGTGCCATGCTTGAAAAGCGACTGGGCAGCCTTATCGCACAACGCAATGCCCTGCTTCCCATCAACCGGGAGATCGATCGGGAAAACTTCCCCGAAGCCATTTCTCTCTGCCTGCAGACACTACCCTCGCAACCCCGCTACAAGACCTGGCTTATGAAAACGCTGGCCGACCTCTATTACCAGGTTGGAGACTTCAGCCATGCCCTGAAAATCCATGACGATGTACTGAGCCAGCGCGATTTGTCCTGGGCAAGGCTTGGTCGTGGCAAGATACTGATTGCCAACCAGAATTACGAAGACGCGGCGGCAACCCTGAAGGAGTTGGTGTCCGAACATCCTGATTACATGGAAGCGTATGACCTTCTTGCCGAAGCTCTCGAAAAACAGGGCCGGCCCATTCAGGCTCAGCAAATTCTTGAGACGGCGGCAGAGCACTCCCCCAACGCCCTGCTACGGCACAAGCACCTGGCCATACTGGCCTCATCCAATCAGGATATACCGACAGCGTGCAACGCCTGGCGACAGACCGTTAGCCTTGGCACCTACTCGGTACACGATAACTCCGAACACTATCTCGCATTGGGTCAGTCACTGTCTGACCTCAGTGAAGGAGACTCGTCGAATGAGGGTGCTGCCCATGCAGACGAAGCTCTGGCAATACTCCGGCGCATGGAAAAGCGGTTTGCCGGGCAGGAGGACGTCAAGCTACGGAGCCGAATTGTCGAGTCCCGGATTCATGCCGGCCAGGACCGAATAAATGAGGCCCAAAATGCTCTAGACAGCATTGCGGACGAACTCGATCCTGAGCTGATGGCCCCCGAAACCTGCCTTGACTACGCCAAGACACTGTTCCGTCTGGGTCGGGAAAACGACGCCAAGAACCTGCTCAGCGCGCTTGCCATCCGCTGCAGCGACAACTCTCCACTATTGCAGAAAATCGAGAGTTTACTCGATGAGCCCGTGGGCTTCCGACAGAAACTACAGGCCCGGTCGCTGAATCGTGACGGTATCAAGGCCTTCGAGGCAGGCAATCTGGATGATGCCGTTGCCACATTCAATCGGGCACTGGATATTGTGCCCTCCCACGCGGCTCTCAATTTGAACCTGGTACAGGTGTTGATGAAGCAATATCAGGATACAGCAGGTGATCGCGAGCTTTTGAAGCGCTGTGAGAGATGCCTGGAAAGGCTCGCTGGTCTGCCAGAACAACATCGCCAACACCGACGTCTGATCTCTTTGCGCAAGAAACTGGAAGGAATGATGCCATGACCACCAATGATCATGATGAGTTGACCCACTCCCGGGGTGCACAGAGCATCGACTTTTCAATGGTTCTGGCCTCTGCCGTCCACGACATGAAGAATTCCCTGGGCATGTTGCTGAACTCCCTGGACGAGCTCCGCCAGGAGCAGGCAGACACCATCGGCGATTCACCGCGTTTCAATACCCTGCAGTATGAAGCCGAACGCATGCACAACGATCTGGTGCAGTTGTTGGGCATTTACAGGCTTGGCGAAAACAATCTGTCCGCACACGTCGAGGAACACTTCGTTCAGGACTTCCTCGACCAGCAAATGGCCCGTCATACGCCGCTTCTTGAGGGTATGGGTATCAAACTGGCCATTGAATGCGATGAGATCAGCGGCTTCTTCGATGAGGACCTGCTTACCGGTGTACTCAATAACACCATCAACAACGCCATCCGGTACACCAAGAGTATGATCAAACTAACAGCGGCGATGCGTGATGGGTTTCTGGTCATTGGCGTCGAAGATAATGGCGACGGATACCCGGAAAACATGCAACATAATGGAACTCCCAGCTTCAAATCGCTGAACTTCAACAGTGGAAGCACCAGCCTTGGGCTGTTCTTCGCATCATCGGTTGCCCAGCTTCATAGCAATGGTGACCGCCACGGATATATCAAGCTGCACAATAATGGCCACCTCCGCGGTGGCGTATTCGAGATCTGGCTGCCATGATGGAAAACAGCCAATACTTCAGGAAGGGAATCAATGGCTCGAGGTCACGCATTAATCGTCGATGATTCATCGACCGCACGCATCATCCTGGCCCGCCTACTGGAACGCGCCGACCTGACGACAAAAGGCGTCGCCAGCGCGGAAGAGGGCCTCGCACAGCTACGTGAACAGACATTCGATCTGGTCTTTCTGGATCACCTCTTGCCCGGGATGAACGGCTTGGAAGCCCTGGACGTAATCAAGGCAGACTCTGAGTTAAGGCACACCCCGGTTTTCATGTACACATCGCAGAGTGCGGAGCGTTATCGTCAGGATGCCAAGGCCCGCGGTGCCGCTGGTGTGATTGGCAAACAGGTTGATCGGGAACAACTCCTTACCACTATCGAGGCTATCCTGACTGATGCCTCCACCTTGCCTAGTCTGTCGCCAATCGAAAACAACACTGGCGAACCCATTGAACAAAGCTACACAAGACGGCTGACAGGACGGCTCGCCACCCTGGAGATCGCCTATGAGGAAACCCACGACGAACTCAGGCACCTGCGCAAGACTGTTGCATTATTGGAGGCTATGCACCAGGAAGGCCTTGATAGGCAGCGCAACCGGCTTAAGTGGCTGACGCTCGGCGGTATCGCTGGCCTTTCAGGGATCGTTCTCTTCTTCGGCCTGGAATTGAGAGATCTGTCGATGATACTTGAAAGCCTGAACGAGCAATTGGTCGTTATGCAGGAAATCGTAGGTAGCCTGGTTGAACTCGAGGAAGTGAGCAGGCAATAAAAAACCCCCGTCGGCGAAGCCGCGGGGGTTTTGGTATTAGGAGCCTGACGATGACCTACATTGCTCAGGCCTGTCGGCCTTCGGCCCTTCGGGCCCGCCGTCGCTGCGCTCTGGCGTCCTGCACCTGCCGTTGGCAGGTTTGTCACATGGGGCCGTTGTAGTGCACAGCAGGGCCTCGATCCAAACATAAAAAAGCCCCGGCAGCATACGCTGTCGGGGCTGTTTTATATTAGGCTGTCTCTTATACACATCTGACGCTGCCGACGAATAGAGAGGTG
>OJBS01000134.1_pt1 | contig 31980 bp, 25 predicted proteins | sample 1590941 | NCBI WGS metagenome assembly OJBS01 (sample SAMN05416785, study PRJEB24817) | seawater metagenome | isolation source: Sea water | place: Canada:Atlantic | collected 2013-11
CGAGATCATGCCTAGTCTCGTGGGCTCGGAGATGTGTATAAGAGACAGGGCTACGGCTGCGGCTGGCTGCGGAGTCACGTCGCGCTCCGGGGCCGGCGCAGTAACGAGCTCTGGGCCGTCAGAGTCGGGCTCGGTATCGGTGTCCACGACAACAGCCGCCACCGGTACCACCACCGATTCCACAGGGGGCGGTGTCATCACCAACGCAGGGGCACTCTTCTCGGGGAGGAACCGCATCCCGATGAGCGTCACCAGCAATGCGGTCACGGCAGCCGACAACAAAAAGATACCGAAGAACCTAAAAAGAATCGCATTGAGCGACGATTCCTCCGTTGATGACAGCACAAAAGGAGCCGGTGCGGCGGTCACCGTTGGGTTCACAGGAACGACCGGGGGGGGGGCCGATGAGGCCGTCTCTGGGTCATCTACCCTTTCGTCCATTTGACCGATAGAACTTGTTGTGTCGACAGGAACCCAACCTGCAGCGGGTCGACCTAGCTCGCACCTTGGGCACTCAGCCGCAGTACCCACAATGGCCGCATCACAGGCAGGACACGCCTGCCTTAGCGAGACCACAACGCCACTCGGGTATTTTTCGGGATTGGACATTCGGCCGCGACTGTACCGCGAATTTCAGCCAGCGCCCACCACGGGCCAGTCTTGAGGGATCGCTACGGGGCGGGTGCGAATGAACTCCGCGAGACATTTCCCCTGCGCGTCCGCCGCCAGGGATGCTCCGACACCGAGCCCGAGCCACCCCTGAACGACCACGTTGACCGCACGTAGATTCGGTAATGCATAGACCTGCACTCTCTCTGGCGCCACACCCAGCCACGCACCCACCTGCGCTGCGGTCACGGTATGGAGCAACCAGGACATCCGGCCGTCTTCCGTCACCCAAATGCCAATGTTCACATTGCCGGCCTTGTCCCCACTGCGAGCGGCAGCCACCTCCCCTAGCGGTGCGGTCCGACACGCCTGCGGGGTGTAGTCCATAACGAAGGTAGGCAGGGTCTCTTCTATTCCTGGGTTTTGCAGCGATGTCGTACGTACAGAAGTCGCTCGGCCATCCACGTGAACCACCACCGGAATCTCGTCTCGGTCCACAGCAATCGGCCAAAATTGAATGCACGGCCTCGGCGCCCCGGGCGGGTCCAACAGGGTCAATCCCGGAACGGACGCTAGCGCCAACTCCACAGCCGCAGACGTGAAGCGTCGTCCCACGTCGTCCTTGGACTCGGACCTAGCGGACAGCAGCAAGACGCCTAGGGCATCGGTCGGTGTCTCTGGTGTTTCCGAGCCGCCAATCAGCTCTTGCCGGGTGTCCACAAAGCGGTCTCGTCCACCGACAGCCTGCCAAAATGCCTTGGAGACCCGGTCCGCCTTGTCGCGCAGCTTCGGCCCTCCCACAAGCACTTTCACTTGATTGCGGAAGCCAGCAGTGACGTTCAACCCCACCTTGAGAGTCTGCGGAGGCGTCAGACCGCGTACGGGTCCAACCGCCACCTCATTGGGCGCACGCTGGGTGACAGACACCGACCCAAAGTCCGCGATGACATCCGGCGAGACATAGTGAGGCGACCCAATTTCATACAGCAACTGGGCCGTGACTGAGTCCACATCCACCAAGCCCTCAGAGCCGGGGTGCTTGGTGATGATGCTAGAGCCATCCGCCGCGATTTCGGCAATTGGAAATCCGACCCGTCCGAGCCCAGAAACGCGCTCATAGAACGGGTGGTTTCCCCCGGTAGCTTGCGCGCCGCACTCGATAATGTGTCCCGCAACCAGCGCGCCTGCGAGTGCGTCGTAGTCGTCTCGCTTCCAACCATGCCGCCAGGCAGCCGGCGCCATCACGACCGCAGCATCCGTGCAGCGCCCGGTAATGACGAGGTCCGCTCCCGACTCAAGAGCCTGCACAATCGGCCAACACCCCAAATAGGCGTTGGCACTGATAGGCATGCCCCCAGACGACGCAAGGGTTTGGCCGGTGTCTAGGTGCGCCAGAGTGCGACCTGACGCCATCCATTCACCCACACGAGGGTGAACGCCGTCGCCTTCGACCCAAGCAATGCTGGGCGTCAATCCCAGCTCCGTGGCCACTTCACGCGCGGCAGCAGCCAGCCCTTTCGGGTTGAGCCCGCCAGCGTTCACGACAATGCGGACACCCTTCTGTAGGCATGGCGCGAGTACTTGCCGTAGCTGAAGCAGGAAGGTCCGAGCGTACCCAAGCGACGGGTCCCGCATGCGGTCGCGGACCAGCAGTGCCATGGTCAGCTCGGCTAGGTAGTCACCGCAGAGTACGTCAATGGCACCGCCTTCGACCTGTTCAAGGGCTGCAGAGAGGCGGTCTCCATAAAATCCAGAACAGTTGGCAATGCGCATTTCTTCACTACTCCGAGACGACGTCTCCGCTGTACAACGGGACCCAGAAGGCGTCTACAGGAACAGGAACGGGCGCGTGGGTCAACCGTACACGGTCACCTTGCACCAGAACACAGCGCACGGGGCCGCGCGAGTCGAAGTCATTGGACAGCGACGGCACATGGGCACGCACATTCATGTCGCGGGGAACGGTGATGGTGTCCCCCACCCGACCAGGGTTGTCGCGTCCCGCATACCAGTAGCCAATCAAGCCACCGGACTCCAAGGTACAGCGACCTCGCGCGTTCGCCGGCTGAACGGTCCGCACAACGGGAGTGGTCTCGGAGTTCAGTACTGGCTCAACCTCTGCAACCGGCTCCTGCCAATCGTCCGCAATGCCCTCTTCGTCTGGGGTCGCGACTAGCGCAGCGTTGGCAGGGACATCGTTGCCGATGTCAGTGACCGCCTGAACGTCCGGTGCATCCACAGCGTCGGCTACTGCAACGATGTCCATAGCGGCAGGAGTCACCTGTGGTGCGGCATTGGCGGGGGTGCCGTCAAACGCGCCCACTTGGATGGCGACGACCGCCACACTCAAGACCGCGAGAACCGGTACGCCGACCGCTAATGTGCCCAGAGCGAGCTTCGGCCACACAGACGGCGGTGGACCAATCAACGCAGCAGCACGACGCAGGTTGTCGTCATCCGGTGCACGCTGTGCCGCCACATGGGCGAGGCGCGCAAGACGACCCGCTTCTTGGGCATCAGCAAGCAACCGAGTCCACGCAGCGGTGGCCGACGTCGATGTTGGAGGGGGTTCGACAACGGCTGCGGCTCGGGCGAGCTCAGAACGCTGTTGGGGAGTGGGAAAGCGCTTAGCGTAGAAGGACGCAAGGTGGGAGCGCTCGGCGGGCGTGAGGTCCATTGGGATGTCTCTCTTTACTCGTCAATAGTAAACCGGGGACACTACCTTAGCTGATCCTACCGAAACACGCTTCAATCCTTTCCTTATCCTGTGGATAGATCGGTGGATAAGCAGTTTGGCCGATCCATTTCACGAACAGCCCATCTCGATGCGTCAATGCAGCCATGCCCCTGGTGCGGAGCGCGGTATGGGTTGTCCCCTTGTGGAGGTCTCATGTCGCTCGCTGGAAAGACGTTGTTCATCACCGGTGGTAGCCGCGGCATTGGCCGGGCCATCGCTCTTCGCGCTGCTCAGGACGGCGCGAATGTCGCGCTGGCTGCCAAGACCGGTGAGCCGCACCCCAAACTGCCAGGCACGGTCTACAGCGTTGCCAAAGAGATCGAAGAAGCTGGTGGCAAGGCCCTGCCTCTCGTCGTCGATGTGCGCAATGATGCCCGCGTTCAAGAAGCGGTAGCAGAGACGGCCGAGACCTTTGGCGGCATCGATATCTGCATCAACAACGCCTCGGCCATCCAGCTCACGCCCACGCTGGCCACAGCCATGAAGCGATTCGACCTGATGCACCAGGTCAACGTCCGCGGAACCTTCCTGACGAGTCAGACCTGCCTGCCCTTCCTACTGAAGTCGGACAACCCTCACATCTTGAACCTGGCACCCCCCCTCAACATGGAAGAGCGCTGGTTCGCGCCGCACGTGGCCTACACCATGTCCAAGTACGGCATGAGCATGTGCGTGTTGGGCATGGCTGGCGAATTCAAGAGCCAGGGAATCGCCGTCAACGCCTTGTGGCCACGCACCGCCATAGCGACCGCCGCCGTCAACATGATTGGAGGTGAGGCCATGATGAACGCCAGTCGCACACCCGCCATCATGGCGGATGCTGCCTACTGGATTCTGACCCAACGAAGCCGCGACTGCACAGGCAACTTCTTCATCGACGACGCCGTCCTGACCGCAGCCGGAGAGACCGACCTCGACCAGTACAGCGTTGTACCGGGAGCCCAGCTCGCTCCCGACTTTTTCGTCTAGACGGTATCGTCCAAGTACTGCTCGACCGCACGATTGCTCTCGCGCAGGTTCGGCTCGAGCAGCCCAACGATGAACTTCTCGATGGTCGGTGCCGCTCGCTTGGCGACGAAGGTCGGGATGCCCTTGACCTTCTCAGGGTGCACCACGAACTCACCGTGCATGCGAATGACCGTGACATCGCCTTCGTCGTCGAACAGGTTGTAGCCCTTCGCCGTGACTGCTTCGGGTAGCGCGTTGAGGGTGATCTCCCAGTCAACGCGGTGCTTGGACTCGTCCCAGGTTGCCCGGTCTACCCAAACCAACATCTCTGGCTTGAGGAAGCCTTGCAGAACGCGGGGAACGTCATTGCTGCTACCCGTCCACCAATTCTCGAAGCGGACAATGTCGCCGTCTTCTTCACGACTTCGGACATCGATATCCTCAATATTGGGGAGGTACTCCATCACCTCAATGAGCTTGTCGCGGTGTGTCGCGTAGACCAAGTCACGTGGGTAGGCAATCTCGTCGGTGAGCGTAAACTGCATGGTTCTTCCTCTTCCGAGACTACTAACCAGCCGACGGGTGGGTTGGCATGTGTCGGCCCTGTCGGGGAGACCTCAAGGGTCCAGGACACCCGACGGACATTGGTCAAACCCAGGAACCGCGACAGGTCTGGCCAACCGACTACTCTGACGACTGCTGTCCGCCATAGTGGACCGGAATAGCGACATACTCACTGCTAGGCCCAACCCGTTGATTACGGTCCTGTGGCGCAACCACGGCGAAGTCCGACACGCCGTCGCCGTTCAAGTCTCCGTGAGCCACGTGGTCCCACCAGGCCAATCCGACCGGAAGGAACACCTCCGCTTCGCGCACCCATTCGGGTGATGGCTCTGCCGATGTGGACACCGACTCTGTTCGCACGCCGCCAAACACAACGACCACACGGAACGGCTCCTCAAGCATGAACAAGATGTCGTCGAATCCATCGTCGTTGACATCGCCTACGCCACGGGGACGGCTCTCATGCCGGGGCCCTGTCCACAAGCGATAGGTGTCCTCAAAAGCGCTGTCGGACGCACCTAGGTACAGTCGTGTGGACTGTGGGAAAGCCTCGGTTGCCAAGTAGTCGGCAAGGCCGTCCCCATCAAAGTCGCCTACAAACTCTGTCATTACAGGAAACTGGTAGTAGTAGCCGAGCCGCAAGGTTCCGAGGGCTGTCCCGGTGAGGTGACCGTTGTCGAGCGATGCGGATGGAACCAGTGAGGCCGTGGCTCTCATTCCGAAGTTGGCAACCGTTGTGTCGGCCACCCACCCACCCATCAACAGGTCTGGTTGTCCATCTCCGGTGGCATCGGCCACGTCCAGCATGATGGGGTGGGTCTCAGGCACGCCCACGCGACTAACCAACGGTATGCACGGTTCTGGGCAGGCAACTATTGGCCCTGTGACGATGTACGATTGGAACCCCAAGTCGTCGATTCCGTCGCCATCGAAGTCATCGACAGCAGTCAAGGCGAGATAGCTGACGTTGGCGGCAGACTGGAACGTTCCGTGTGCATCCTCACCGATATAGTCACCCGACAGCGGCGACTCGTAGACATAGGTCTTGGAGTAAATAGGTCGTGGGTCCGTCCGATAGATGACGACGTCACCCAGACCATCATTGGTGACATCACCCACTCGCACCGTGACAATGGACTGCTGTCCCGGGCGGGCGTTCGACGGTCCGCGAATGACGGCCATCGCGTCTGTGATTCGCACATCACCAACGATTGGCCCCTCCCAGATGACCACTCTCGGCGTGTCTACGTCGCCAGCCAGCCCCACAGGCCCCGACACAACCGCCAGCAGGTCGTCACATCCATCGCCGGTGACATCACCGAAGACGACCTGCAAGCCCTCCATACTATCCGGAAGGACGATTCTACCCGCTGACGTCTGAATCAGACTGCCATTTGGCACGGTCATCGACGACCGAACGTACATCCCGCAAGTGATTGTCTGGGAGTCGGTGTCCGAATCGAGGTCCGTGTCCGAATCGAGGTCCGTGTCCGTGTCCGAATCGAGGTCCGTGTCCGAATCGGAGTCCGTGTCCGAATCGGAGTCCGTGTCCGAATCGGGGTCGGAATCCCCCTCGGCGTCGGAATCACTCTCAGAGTCCGCGTCAGAATCCCCCACAGACGCCGTGTCGAACTCGGTGTCACTCACCGCATCATCCACACAGCCCATCGCAAGCACGATGACCAGCTTCCATCCCAACCGCATGCGAACTCCTCCCCAGCTTTGTGTCACTACGCGAAGCTTTCATCAACGTGATTTTCTGTACACGCCACGGCTTCCCACTCACTAAGGCCCCCCAATCCGTGAGGCCGAATGTCCAATCCTGACTCCAGTGTTCTGACCCCCTTCGCAGACGGTGTCTGGCTCCACAAACACGTCATGCGTATGGCTCCCGGAACCTCCCTGCCGTGTCAGACCACCTTGCTCCGGTCCGCTCCAGGCGAGCTGGTCTGTGTGTCGCCGGGTCCATTCTCGGCGGCAGATGTTGAGGCGATTTCAGCGCTTGGCACCGTGACCTGGCTCGTGGCTCCCAACCTGTTCCACCATCTCCATCTTCGCCCAGCCCAAGAAGCACTCACCGGTAGCAGAATCGCAGCGCCGGCCGGACTGACCCAAAAACGTAAGAACCTCACCATAGATAGCGAACTTGCAACGGTCGATCTCGGTCCCGACATTCAGGCCTTCGCTATCGAAGGCGAGCCGGGAATCCAAGAGTTCGCTCTGTACCACCGCCCCAGCAAGACCTTGGTGGTCACCGACCTCATCTTCAATCTACAGAAACCAGCAGGGTTCTTGTCACCACTGATGTTCGGGCTGATGGGCACCTACAACCGTCTGGCCGCCAGTCGACTGGTCAAGTTCATGGTCAAAGATGATGCCGCGTTCCGGGCAAGTGTGCGACGGCTCTTGGACCTAGAAATCGACGGCCTGATCATGGCTCACGGCACGCCCATCACGACCGACGGCAACCAAGCGCTGCGTTCAGCAATCGAAGTTCGCTTCGGTGCTCTGTAGGCTTCCGACGCATGCAACGCCTTGGGACCTCGCTAGACCATCGCTTGCGGGGTAATGGGGCGGACTTCGAACAGGCCACCGGAGGCCCCCAATGCGCCGCGCATCCAATATCCAAAAACGATGGTCAACCGACCAGCTCATCACCGGCATTGAGACCGCTGATTGGCTCAAGCTACTCTCCACCAATGGTTGGAAAGTAGACGGCACCTACCTACACAGAGCTGCATGGATCGGTGCGCTGTCCGTCGGGGCAACAGCCGCAGGACGCTTTGAAGACCTCCGCTACGGGCGTGCTCTCGCATCCCAAGAGATCGAGCCCGAGCCGCTGTTTCTCATTGGCCACTGGCGAAGTGGAACGACTCACCTGCACAATCTGTTCGGTCGTGTTCCCGAAAACACCTACCCAACGGTGTTTCAGTGCGTCTTCCCAACGTCCTTCCTCACCCTTAAGCCCATCGTTCCCGGTCTCACCGCTGGCCTGATGGATGACACCCGTACCTATGACAACGTCAAGCAGGGCTGGGACGAGGCTGCCGAAGACGAGATTGCACTCGCTAAGATGTGCGGCTTGTCCCCCTACATCTCGTTCATGTTCCCTGAGAACGGCGCCAAGTACGAACGGTACGTCGACTTTATCGAGGCCACTCAAGACGAACGTGACGCGTGGAAAGAGGCCTTCCGCTACTTCCTCAAGAAGATCATGTACCAGACCGGTGGCAAGCGAGTCGTCGTCAAGTCGTGCACACACACCGCGCGCATTCGCCTCATCCTCGAGATGTTCCCGAACGCAAAGTTTGTCCACATTCACCGCCACCCGTACCGCGTCTTCTCAAGCACGCTTCACATGCGGTCGCACACGGACTGGGAGAACTTCTTCCAGGTACCCGAAGAGAACTGGGAAGACGAACGCACACGTCAGACCCTGCTTCTCGGACAGCGCATCTTTGAGCGCGTGACCGAAGACCGCAAGCTCATCCCCGAGAAGAACCTCGTTGAGATTGCGTACGACGACTTGGTCGGAAACGAAGTCGACGTCATCCGCAGCATCTACGAGCAGTTCGGCTACGCAAACTGGGACACGGCTGAGCAATCCATCCGCGATTACCTCGAAGGCGTTGGCGACTACAAGGTCAACGCGCTCAAGATCTCAGCGAAGCACAAGAAGATGGTCCGCCAATACTGGTCCGCTGCGTTTGACGCGTACGGCTACCCCGAAGACTACACGGGCTAAACGGCCTCGTATTGCAGGAGATTCGTCATGAATGAGCCCACAAGCCGTATCGAGGAATACCTCGCGCAGGCCCCGACTCCCAAGGAACACATCCACCCGAAGCTCGGCGCTCTCCTAGGTGACGACAGTGGTGCCACTGCATTCGTTTCTGGCGAAGGCACTGTCCTGACGGATGCCGAGGGCAACCGCTACCTCGACCTCATTGGCGGCGGCGGTACCACCTTCTTGGGCCGTAATCATCCGCGTGTCACGCGGGCCTGTCGGGACCTGCTGGAGATGGACCTCCCCAACCTCTCCATCGTCAACGCTTCTCTGCTCGGCGGCCAAGTCGCCGGAATGATCTTGGAGCACACCAACGGTCAGATGGGCAAGGTCATCTACGCCAACAGCGGGACCGAATCGACAGACGTCATGATTCGCTTTTCACGCTTCGTGACGAAACGCCGCCGGTTCCTTTACTTGGAAGGTGGCTTCCATGGCCGCAGCTTCGGCGCCATCAGCGTGTGCGGAATCCCCGAACTGCGCGAAGGCCAAGAGCCCTTCATGCCAGAGTGTACGGCCATCAAGCCGAACGACCTGCGAGCGCTACGCCGTGAGCTCAAGCAAGGGGATGTCGCTGGGTTCATCATCGAGCCCGTGCAGCGCTTGACCGGCTTGGCCCTCGACCGTGGCTACATGCGCGAAGCCGAGATTCTCTGCCGTCAAGCCGGCGTTCTTCTGCTTGCAGACGAGTCCCACAGCGGCCTCGGTCGAACCGGTCACTGGTTCCGCACAACCGGTCTCGGCATTCGTCCAGACATGATGAGCGTCAGCAGTATTCTCTCGGGTGGCGCCGTTCCGGTTGCCGCAGTGATGATGACGGACAAGGTGTACAACGACGTCTACACCAGCCTCACAAGCGGTCCCATCTACTTCTCGACGTTCGCTGAGAACAACCTGGCCATGACCGCCTCCATGACCACGCTTGAGGTGCTCGACGAACTCGACGCCCCAACTCTAGCGGCTCAACGGTCCGAACAGCTACGCACCCGATTGACCGAAATTGCCGGAAAGTACGACGTCATCGACCACCTCGGTGGAGACGGCCTCCTGTTGTCGATCCATTTTGGCGACTCCATTGCGCTCGCAGAAGCCGGTATTGACGTACCCGACAGTCAGGCATTTGCCGCCGCGATTGCCAACGAGCTGTACTCGGTCCACCGAGTCGCTATGCAGCTTGCCGGCCCGAACATCAATGCACTCATCGCCCTACCGCCCGTCACCATCACGGACGACGAGATGGTCTGGTTCACGAACGCTGTAGAATCAGTGCTGGCAGACCTCTACGCAGGTCAAGGTAATGTTGCGGCCACCATCTCGGCCATCGTCGGCAGTGAGAAGGCAACGGGCATACTTCCGATTCCCCAGGCGTAAGGGACGGGACCGAAAGGCGTAAGGGACGGGACCGAAAGTTTGCATTGAATCCGCTGCGAAAAGTCGGTTGTAGCGTCCTCAGAAGCGCCACCATTGAGGCACTGTAGCGGTTCCAAGCCGCATGGGGCCTCCAATGCGCAGCATCCTCTTCATTGTCAGCCTAGCGTTCGCCCCCTCGGCGTTCGCTCAAGATGACGACAACGATGGCGTGTTGAACGGCGATGACAACTGCCCCAGCGTCTCCAACGCGGACCAGTTCACCAGTCGTGCTGCCCCATACAATGTATTCGGAGACGCCTGCCTAGACCCGAGCGCGGTCCTAGGCACCGGGGTCATCCTTGAACCGGGCGTCGTCATTGGAGCCAACGTCATCATTCAGCGCAAGGAATACCGAGTTGGGTGCCAGAACCGTGCTCGGCAACCTGGTGAGCGTCGGAGGTGACGTCGTCATTGGCTCAGACGCCGTGCTCGCGCGTGATGTTGTGGTGCAAGACAATGCTCGCAGTGGCAACAACACCGTCGTCGGCCCCGGTGCTTCTGTTGGCGAGGGTGCCGACATTGGCGCAAGCGTTCGCATTCGCAAGAGCGCAGTCATTGGGCAGCGCGCCTTGGTAGGAGACGGCACACGGATTGGACGAGACGTCACCATTGAACCCGGCGCCACAGTCGGAGCGGACTGCGACCTCAAGACCGGCGTCACCATTGGGACCTTCTCGGATGTGCAACCGAACACAGTAGTCCCCCGACGCCCCCTCATTGCGCAAGACGTCCGCAGCCCCCTTCTGGACGGTGACCTCGATGGTCTCTTCGGCTGTGCCGACCCCGACTGCTTCTCGCCACGGCGTCCGGCGATTTAATCGCTTAAAGCATTGGAACACCGACTCCATCGGACGCGGCTCCGCGAGCTATTCAAGCTCTGGGCAGTGGTACCGCGGCAGTGGAAACTCCGTCACCGCAACCTATCCAGGCGGCAATCAGTCCAACTTTCAGACGGGGCTAAGCGTGGATGGCTGCGCCTACAGCCGGACGTCGTACTACAATGCTGCCACAGGAGCCTTCTCGGCAACGAACATCAACGGCGGATACCGGCCGGGAGTGAACAGCACCTACACAGCCACGCCGTAGCCCCGTTCTAGGCCGCTCCATGACCGGTACTCAACGCCAACGTGTAGGGTAGGCTCCCCTCAACCTGCAAGAGTGATGAATATGGCCAGACCCCTACTGCTCTTGCTGCCCTTCATCTGCGGCTGTCTGTTTCCGAATGATGACGGGAACGGAGGGGGGCTGTTTCGCTTTGGGTACAGCGAACAAGACTTCCGCGACGACTTCAATGACGTTGGATGCGAGTATCTAGTGACCTGCTTCAATGTGTTCGAGTCCATAGAGCAGTGCGACCTGACCTTCGACACCGGAAGGGGCGAAGCCTGCCCCGACTTCCGCCGAGACCAAGCCCGCCAATGCATCGAAGACGTTGAAGATGCCACCGACACCTGTACAGACATCCCCTCGGGTGACGAGAGCGCCTGCCCCAATGTGTGCGGCTGATTGTTGAAAACCGGGACGGATGTGGGATCTCGCTGAAGAAAATTTTTCTATACCGATGGAGAGTTTTCTTCAGCTAGGCTACTCTTCAACAGCACTGGACGTACATCCAACAAACTAGGCCATTCACAATCCGTTCCACTCTCAACACCGCGGTCGCTCTGCTCTGTGTCAGTCTGCTCGGCGGATGTGGACAGCAGCAATGGGACCACGCGGACATGAGCGTGCAGAACGTGGACATGGCTCGCCGGTCAGGTGCTGGCGGCTTTCTCGGCCTCGACGTTCTTCTGACGGACGAAGATGGCAACCCTATCGACTGCACTGTTGGCGACCTCGACGTTCAGGTGTCCATCGCCGCAAGCGGAAGCAACAGCTTCACCGACCTACCACTGCAAGATCTGGCCATTCGCTGCAACGAGACCCGCACGGCAGACGTGGCCATCGTTGCCGACAACAGTCGCTCAGCACTCGAGTACTTGCCGCAGATTCAGGACGGAGCCCATCGCCTCGCAGACGCGGTCCTAGACGCAGGCGGCCGTGTCAGCGTCGTCCGTGTGGAGACCGAGGCCCACAAGCTCATTGCCCTGTCCGACAACGCAGACACGGTACACGACGCTATCGACAGCTTCGAGGTCACCCGCGGATGGTCGGCCCTATACGACGGTTTCCGCATGGCCAACGAGACGCTAGGCGGCACCATCACCAACCCGCTCGACGCTACGGTCTACGACTCCGTCGACGCCTTCTGCGACAACAGCCGCACAACCGCCATCGTTGCCTTCTCCGACGGTGACGACAACAACTCCGCTGGCCAATCGCAGACCGAACAGTCGCTCATCTGGTACCCAGGCGACGGTATCGACACGACCTTCACGGACGTTCTCGACCTGCGCGTAGACGACATCACCACCCCGTTCTACACCGTGGGTCTCGGCTACTACATCGACGACGACAAGATGAGTGAGCTCGCCCTACGCACCGGCGGTCGCTTCCTAGACGTCCCCACCCCAGACGCCATCAGCGACGCTCTCGCGAGCATCACCGAGTACACCGACAGCACCCATCAGGTCTGTGCAGCGCTGCCCACCCAAGAGTGCGGCACCTTCACTGTGCGCGTCGACACCACGTGGAGCGACGGCGGCCAGACCGTCGAACGCACCACGGAACATGAGGTTCACTTGCCATGCGACCACGACCCCACGGGTCGAACAGCGTCCATGCTTCTGACCCTCAGCAACCCAGGCATTCCCAACACCACTGCTCGGGAGCTGTCTCAGCAGGCAGTCGCTTGGGTGAGCCCAGTGCTGCGCCCCAAGGTGCTGGTCGTCCTCGACGACGGCCATCACGGCGAGAGCCCACAAGACGCAGCGCGCATCCGCAGCTGGCTTCTTCAGAGCGACAACAACGCATCGGTCGACTACCTAGACGAGCCTACTGACGGCGTTTCAGCATCTGCGCTCACTGAGTACGACGTCGTGTGGTTCAGCAATCCTGGCTACCCCATGGACGACCGCCAGACCTTCGAGTCGCTGCTGGCTTTCTCGTCCCAAGGCGGCGGTATCGTGCTGCAAGGCGACGACATGAGCTGGAGCTTCGGCAACGCGTGGTCCATGGCTCCGCTGACCCATCTCGATTGGATCGACAACGGCGTGCGCGAGTGCGGCGCCTTGGTCAACAACGACAAACACGACGCCTACAGCGTCACGCTGTCCGCTGACCACCCAATGCTCAACGGCATTGACGGCAGCACCTTTTTGTATGGCGATGACATCGACTTCACCCGCCCGCGCGGCGAAGGCGAAGAGGTGTTGGCCAGTGCAAATCTAAGCAATGGTTCCTGCCGCGAAGACCGACCCGTCCTCGTTGGCTGGAATCCGGGGAGAATCTAGACCATGAACTCACGCACCCTGATGCTGCTTACGCCGTTGGTGACGCTCATTGCCTGCGACAACACGCCGAGTTTTGACGTCACCCAGCAGGCCCCGCGCGTGGAACGACGGAGCGGCAGCGGCGGATACCTGGCCCTTGAAGTCCTCGCGACCGACAGCCTTGGCGAGGCCGTGTCCTGCCAAGATGGCTCGTTGGACGTCAACGTAGAAGTCGCCGGAGATGACGGCGTCTTCGCGTCCCTCTCGTCGGAGTCCTACATGGTTGTCTGCGATGACGGACGCACCGGTGACCTCGCCATCGTCGTCGACAACTCGGGCTCGGAAGATGGCTTCCTACCTTGGCTACAACAAGGCTCACGCTCTATGGTTGGCGAAATCGTCGACCGCGGCGGTCGCGCGTCCATCACCCGCGTCTCTACTACCTCTTCGGTTGAGCAGACCCTGACCGGCGACGCAGCGGCTCTCGAGAGCACCATCGACGAAATGTTCGTGGCAAACGGCTGGACCGCCCTGTACGACGGCGTTCGCATGGGCAACGAAACACTCGGCGGCGCTGTGCAAGACGCGACAGAAGCGGACCGCGCGGACAGCCTTGATTCGTTCTGCGCCAGCAACCGGACGCTCGGCATCGTCGCATTCACAGACGGCGCCAACAACAACTCGGCTGACGAACAAGACACCAGCTACGCTGGCGACGGCATCGACACGACCTTCGACGACTTGAAAAACCTGCGCGTCGGCGGAGCTACAACGCCTATCTACACTATCGGTCTCGGGCGGGACGTGGTGACAGATGAGCTTCAAAGCCTCGCCGATGCAACGGGCGGTCGCTACCTTCCCATCGAGAGCGCTGAGCAACTACCTCACGTGTTTGACGTGATTGGCGACTACTTCGACGCCTCACACGAAGTGTGTGTGGAGCTGCCCGAGCAGGAATGCGGTACTTTCACCGTGCGCGTCGGAACGACCTGGACGTACGGTGAGAACATCGTTGAAGGCGTCACCGAGCATGTTGTGAACCTTCCATGTGACGTCAATCCAGTAGGTCGCGTAGCCACCATCCTGCTGACCACCAGTGACCCCGGTATTCCAGCTGACCTCGCAGGTCGCTTGACCCGTCAGACCAGTGAGTGGGTCAGCCCGGTTCTGCGTCCCGATGTGCTCGTGGTGCTCGACGACAACGCACATGGTGAGGACCTCAACAACGTCAACGTCGTCACCAGCCTGCTGAGCGACGCAGACAACAACTCGGTCACCTACCTGGATGAGCCGGAAGACGGACTCACCCGCGCAGACTTCAATGGGTACGACGTCGTCTGGTTCAGCAATCCCGGCTACCCCATGGACGACATCAGCACCTTCCGCGCCTTGGAGCAGTTCAGCGCGGATGGCGGTGGCGTGGTCTTGCAGGGCGACGACATGACTCGAAGCTGGGGCAACGACTTCTCCCCCGCGCCGCTGGTCCACCTCGACCATCGCAACAACGGTACTCGCGCCTGCGGTCAGCAGATCGACAACTACCGAGGCGGTAAGTACAGCGTGACCATCGCCGACGAAACACACGCCATGACACTCGGTATCGAAGGAATGACCTTCGACTATAGCAACGATATCGACCACTCTACAGCGCGCAATGAAGGTGAGGTCATCTTGGCGACCGCCACCGTAAAGGGCGACGAAGACTGCATGGAGCCGATTCCAGTCATCGTCGGGTTTGAACCGTAGGCGACCAGTGGTAGAACAGCCCCATGGCATGGTCTGACACTCAAAAACACCGCCTAGCGACCGAACGAGCGGTGCTGGCAGAACGATTTCCCGATTTTGAGTTTTGCAATCCAACTGCACAACTCACCATCGAGGGTCGCTATTGGTCAAGCCAGTCCACCTCCTACTTCCTGGTGGTCAAGGTTCCCCCCGGCTACCCGGATGAGTGCCCAAGCACCTACATCTGCTGGCCCTCTCCTCTGCGTGGGCGCGACAAGCCGCTCGAGGACTACGGCAGCACACACGACATGCACGTGTGGGAGACGGACGTCCCTGGATGGACCAAAATCTGTACCTACAACCCTACGCGCTGGCGCAGCAGCGAGACCGTCGAACGTGTTCTTCACAAGGCCTTCTTGTGGATCGAAGCCTACGAGGCCCACATCGAGACTGGGGAACCGATTGCCCACTACCTCATGGCAGCGCGTTTTTAGAGTGCTCACGCAAACGCAGGTATGATGGCGCCGAGGGCCTCTGACGCTTGGAACGCCAGTACACGATAATCGAGGCATTGGGTTCCGGTGGCATGGGCACCGTGTACCTCGCTAGGCGAGAAGGACCAGCCGGCTTCAGCAAACAAGTCGCAATCAAACTTGCTTCTGAGCGAATGACAGAGCGTGAAGCGCTGATGATTCTTGCTGACGAAGCCCGAGCTCTCGGCGTGATTCGTCACCGAGCCATTGTGAAGACGGACGGCCTAGTACGCCTGGGTGGCATGTGGGCGCTGGTGATGGAGTATGTCGAAGGCGTCAACCTGCACGCGCTCGGCGAGACAAGTCGAGTTCCACTGCGAGCCGCTCTGATGACGGTGTCAGAAGTCGCGGGAGCACTGCACGCGGCACAGCTCAGCCAGTCGCCGGGAGACGGAGGCGCGACGGGTCTTATCCACCGAGACATCAAGCCCGCTAACTTGCTGATCACGCCATTCGGTGACGTTAAGATCTTGGATTTCGGCATCTCGCTGTCGGCGATGAGTGGCCATGGAACACGCAGCATTGACACCATTGAGGGCTCAGTCGCCTACCTGGCTCCCGAGCGATTCAGCGGTGTTGAAGGTCCAAAAGCTGACATCTATGCACTTGGCGCCGTTCTGTACGAAGTCCTGGTTGGTGAGGCGTTCGGCCCAACAGTGAGTCAGCGCAAGGCCCACGACACCCGGCTTGCCCAGGCTGGTGACTCGCTCGCCGCAACCGAAGCTGCGGCCTGCGTTGGATTGCGTGACTTCATCCTCGCCATGCTCGCATACGAACCGTCGCATCGTCCCACCGCTCGCGAGGTCGAGAGACACTGCGAGACGTGGGCAACACAGGCCCCAGGCCTAGGGCTGCGCGACTACGCGGAGCTCGCCGTTCCTGCTCTCATCGACCAAGAGCGCTACCGGATTGCTGTCAGTGGTGGCCAGTTGCTACCAGAAGGGACCGTGCTCGTCGAAGAGTCTGCTCCGAACACAGGTCCTCTTGTCCAGACATGGACGCCGCGAACCCCCTCCAGCGGTGGAATGGGTCTGGTCGGGCATGCCGAACCCGCCACCTCCCCCATTGAGATCTTACGGGCCCTACTCTCCCAGCAGGAGCCCGAGACCGTGCATCGCATTCCCCGCTCCTACGGTCCAGAGACGGGTGCTCTGAACACTGAGCACTGGCTCGAAGACAGCACAATGGTCGGCTACCTGGCCTGGTTCGCCGGCATTACTCTGTTGATTGCACTCGGCCTGTGTGTGTTCGTTGTCGCCCAGATGATGGGGGGCATGCAATGACGACCAAGCGCGTACCCAACGAATCGCTGCTGTTCCCACTCCTGGGATTACCGCTAGCATCCGCCATTGTCGGTATCATTCTAGGATTCGGCATCACCATGGCGGCGTGGGCAGTGGACACCTGGTGGCAGGGCACAGGGTTCACCATCCGTGGCGTGTGGGTCGTTCACGGCAAGAATCCACTACACATCTTCCTCGACGTTGCCCCCATTGCAGGCGGCGCAATTGGATACGCGCTCGGGGTCGCCCGCGGTCGCCTGACCGTCATGCGCAACCGCGCCGTTGCGTTTTCCCAGTCCCAATCTCGTGACTCTACCTGGCGACGCGTCATGTCGGCGGCCCCAGATGGCCTGCTCATCGTGGACAAAGACACGGTGGTGGTCCACGTCAATCCTGCCGCAGAGCGCGTGTTTGGCAGGCGCGCCTCTATGCTCATTGGTATGCGTGTCGACGAGCTCATCCAAAACGCACATCGTCTGCGCGAAGAGAACGCTTTCGACCTGCGTACGGGTCTCGGAGCCCACTTAGGAACTGCCTGGAAGACACTGGCAAAACACGGCAGCGGCGCATTGGTGCCGTGCATTGTGAGTATTCACAAGCTCGGATCCGAAGACGATGCTCCGCGTTGCTACCGGATTCGAGACGTCAGCGTGGAGCCCAAGCGGCCCACCACAACGCCTACTCCCCAGACGGAGTGATGAGGTCCTGAAGTAGGGACTCCATCTCTTGCCGCGCGGCCTGTGTATCGATGGTGTTCGTCCCGTCCAACCCCGTCAGCTCTGCTCGGCTCAGACCGGTAGGAAGGCCAAAGGCCTTGCGGTGGAACGAGTCAACGGTCTGCTGCGCGCGCTCCCAGTCCGTCCACTCCACAAACTCTTCGCCTTCGGCAGGGGTGGGCTGTCGTGGCTCCAATCCGCAGGACAGCCTGGTTCCGGTCGGACTGGTCAGACAGATCCGCAGAATGTCGGACTCATTGCTGATGCTCACCACGAAGGCATTGCTCTCGGAGTTCAAGCGGGGTGACCGCCAAAGCATGCTCTCAGCGTAGTCCGCCGCTGCGCCGCCACTGGTCACAGTGACGGTTGCCGGGAGCTGCAGTCCCAGCCTGCGCATCACACTAGGGTCCGCCCGCATAGCCTCGGCTGTCAGCGACAAGGACTCCCCCATGTCTCCCTGACGCCACGCCGCGTCTCCGGCGAGCGCTAGAATACGAGCCCGCAGCAACACTTCTTCTGCAGGCAGGTCGCGTGATGCGGACGCCGCCAGCTCACGAGACTCGGTGTATCGACCACTCCACCAGGCGACTTCAGCATCGACGGCGTCATAGAATGGCGCCATCATCGAACCGGCCTCGGCGTCACGCGCACGCGTCAGCGCTTGCGAGACGACTCCCGTTCCCAGAACAGGAATCAGCTCCCCAAGCAGCCATGGCGGCGCCGACTGAAGGCCGCCGTCTAGGTACATGCGCATGGTCTGGTCTAGGCGCTTGTCATCGGAGAGGACGGCGACAACCGCCGCGCGGTCTTCCCACTCGAGGGTGTCCGGAACCATTCGCCCGACCGACTTTGTCAAGCGCTTGAAGATGCCTAAGGTCGCAGCTTTTTCGCGCTGCCGTTCTCGCATTGCCCTTCGCAGAGCAATGCGCAGCAGGGCATGTCCGCCTCGCGCTTGGTCCGATGAGCCCGAGGTCATCGCCCGCCGGTCAGGGAAATCGATGGCGCGGGAGATGACGTCGTAGCCGAGCTCCGGTTCGCCGGAAGCGAGAAGAACGGTCGCAAAGACAGCGTCCAGCTCGGCGCGGTTCATGTCGCGAAGCTCGGGATCCATACGCGAACGCCACCCCTGCATGCTGCGAACAGCCGCTACGGCATCCATCCCACGCCCTTCTGAGACGTACGCACTCGCTAGAACAGCCCAGGGATTTGCTGTGCTGACCGTGGACCCCGTGTTGGCTTCAAGAGCCAACGCTTCACCCACTTCGTATCGAAGCGATTGGTAGGCCGCCAGAGAGGCATTGTAGGCGTCTACTGTGACGTCCGCCTCTGGACTCAAGCGCTCGGCGTCTAGGGCCGCCATACACGCTTCATAGGCCCGCTCCCGGAATCCAGACTCGGACTCCAGCGCACAGTGCGCATTGAGCCCGACAGACTGCTGCCACTCGTCAGGGAGGGCTACAGCCTCTGCCGCAGCGGCGCGCGCTTCATCGATTCGACCCAGCTTCATCAAGGGCCACGCCCGCTCGCCAATCAGGTCCGGGTCGTAGCGTGCGTTGTAGAACTCGATGATGTCGAGTTGGTAGTCGTACTCCTCAATCTCACCAGCCACGAGCTGGACCACGTAGATGAGGTTCTGGTGAAAGCGCCACTCGGTGTCTAGGGAGGTGGCGTAGCGGGTCTCGTAGCTGCGTCGGCTCTCGCCCAAGTGGTACATGGCTTGGGCCAGATTGCCCTCGCTGTCGCGCTGAACCATGCCCATCACGTAGTGGGCTCGATACTGCTCAGAGTCCAGCGCCAGCGCTTCTTCCGCGAGCCCTCGAGCCCCAATGAGCTCGTCATTCGCGAGCTTCTCTTCTGCTTGAACGGCCAGTTGGTCGGCACGAGGACCTGCCCACGAGGCCGTAGGCAACAAGGCGCAAAGCAGAAGAAGTGGTCTCATCGCTTGAGGCTCTGACGGGCAAGGGATTCCAGCGGACGACGACAGATATCCGCCACCACAGACTCGGAGGTTCCACTACCTGGAGCGAGCTCCAAGCGATGGCCAAAGATGAAGTACGCCAAGGACTGCACGTCGTCTGCGTTGACGTAGGTACGCTTCTTGGCCAGTGCGCGTGCCTGAAGGGCGGGAATCATCAACACAAGCGAACGGGTCGAGGCGCCTTGCAGAATGCGCTCGTCGCTCCGACTCTCATCGGCAATATCAACAAGAGCTTCCTTGATTTTCGGATGCACGTACACCAGGTCCTTGACTACCTTGCGAGCATCGAGAATCTCAGTGCGCGTCACGCGAGGGAAGGCGTCACCGGCCCCCTTCAATACACTGGCCAAGTTGTTGAGCAGGAACAGCTCGTGGTCGCGGCTGATGTGGGTCATCTTAATCTTGAACAGGAACCGGTCCAGCTGCGCACTCGGCAGCGGGAAGGTACCGGACAGGTCGAGCGGATTCTGGGTCGCTATGACGAAGAACAGGTCGTCTAGCTTGCGGGTGACGTTGTCGACGGTGGTCTGCTTCTCGGCCATCGACTCCAGCAGCGCCGACTGCACCTTAGGCGACGTCCGGTTGATTTCGTCCGCCAGCACAATGTGGGCAAAGATGGGCCCGGGGCGGAAGAAGAAGCGGTTGGTGTTCGGGTCGAAGATGGTCGTTCCCGTCACGTCCGCAGGGAGCAGGTCCGGGGTGAACTGGATGCGCCGGATGGTGACAATATCGTCATCTGGCATATCGTCGATGATGGCGTCACCTAGGGCCTTAGCGAGGGTCGTCTTACCCGAGCCGGGGAAGTCCTCGAGCAGGACATGGCCATCTGCGAGCAACGCAATGATGACCAACTCGATGATGGCGTCTCGCCCGATGACACCCTTGGTCAGTCGGTCCATGAGCCGTTTCACCACACCATGAGCACCCTCCATATCCGTGATAGGCGGTGCTTTTTCGTGGGTGACATGCTTGCTTTGAGTGAACTCGTTCTTCATCGGTCGGTCCTGATTTAGCGAGAGCGATAGAGGCTGGTGGGGTCGATAGCGCCAAGAAGGCGGCGCCAGAACGACGTACGTTCGTCCAGCTGCTCAGACAGAGCAGCAAGCGACCGGCGCCAGCGAAGAGCGTTCGCACGGAGAGTGTCCGCGTCGGGTTTGGTAGGGCGGGAGAAGGCGGCACCGACATGCATGTCGGTAATCTCGCCAAATGCCGGAACAATTGTGGCGATACGACGGGCGAAGGCCTCGCGCGTCTCCCCTTCTTCTCGAACCAAGCCGGCTTCGGCCAAGCGGTCGAGACAAGCGCGGTAGGCAACGCGTGGAACGGCTTGCGGGCGAGCCAGAACAGGTCGCGCACGGCGCCAAGCCTTGGTGAGGTAGTGGCCAGAGAACAACAAGACGATGAGGCCGAAGACCAAGCCCACCAGTCCACGACGCATGTACAGGCCGAAGGGCACACGCTCCTTCGAGCCGTCCTTGAGGTCTTCGGCGTCCTGCACCATCTCGCCAAGAACGCGCGTTGCGTCGCTGTCCACGGGGTCACCGGGCGCGTCCAACGTCTCAGCGGCTGAGATGTCCATTGGAATCCAGCCCACGCCCTCTAGGTACAGCTCCGGCCACGCATGTGCGTCTCCGCCCATGACCATGAGAGATGACCCGCGGCGCGCACTCTCGTCGACCAAGTAGCCAGTGCCAACACGCGCTGGAACACCAGCCAGGCGCCACATGTAGACGGCAGCGTGCGCTGCGTGAACACAGTAGCCAACATATCGGTCTTCTTCAGCGAAGAGGAATCCGGCAGTAGCGTCGTCCCAACCTGGGTAGCGAGCGTCCAGGGTGTAGGCCATGCGCTGGTCCAAGTGGACCTTGATGGCCAGTGCCCGCGTGAATGGGTCGGCGCGTGCTTCGTCCGGTAGCTCGGACAGAATCTCTTCGACCAGCTCGGCATAGCGTTCATCAGCCGGTGCGGTCAGGTAGTAGTCGAGCAGCTCGTCGGACCAACCCGGGCCTCGGGCTTCGCGGCCCACAAGCTCTGCGTAGTCAACCTCTTGGGCCATGCTCTCGAACTTGTAGACGCTGTTGAAGCGGTCCGGGTTGGAGTTGGTAGACGGCATGTACAGGACAGGCGACTCGAGAGCGAAGGGCGAATCGTGCTCACCAATCATGGCCACGCGAGCGCGCACTCGGGTGCGAAGCTGCCACGGAGGCGGCTCGTCAACGCGGTCTACACGGGTCGGGAAGTTCGGGTAGACGTCCAAGTCTGCGTCTTCGCGGGTGGTCTCATCGAAGCGGTAGGCCCCGAACTCCGACATGACCTTCTGGCGGAAATAGTAGTAGCCACTAGGAGTATGGTAGTCATCTAGGAAGACGACAACGGCAGCAACAGACGGCGCGCCTCTCTGTGAACTGTTCTCGAAGGACATCTCGGGCTGGTCGGCCTCTTGCACGTCTTCTGGTGGGGTTCCGCCTTCGCCTTCGGCCTCTTGAGGCTCACCGCCCTCACCTTCCCCTTCTTGGGGCTCACCGCCTTCAGATTCACCCTCGCCTTCTTGCGGGTCACCCGTTTCCTCTTCGCCGCCCTCGGCTTCGGCCTCCCCTTCGTCGCCTTCGGGCTGGTCGCCGGTCTCGCTCTCGCCTTCCTCGCCGGCACCGCCGTCGCTGGCTTCTTCGCCTTCGCCCTCTCCTTCCTCGCCGGACTCACCGTCGTCTTCACCCTCACCTTGTTCTGCGTCGGCAACACCTTCCCCGTCGCCCTCTCCCTGTAGAGGCCCACCCTGCTCGGTCTCCAGGGGGTCGTCTCCGGTCCCGATGGTCGTAGGAATGTCGAGACCCGTCTCCCGCTCGCCACCTGGCAAGGCGTTCTGAATGTCTTCGAGTTCCGTGATTTCAGGCTCGGGAAGCAAGTCTTTGGGCTCGACGGAAGCCAACAGGATGACCGCAAGAAGCGGCAAAGCTCCCAAGGTCAGTGCGGACAACCGATGCTTCGACTCCAACAGCAGCAGGCCAGCGCAGATGACGCCGAAGATGGCGCCAATAATCAGCAGCACATTGGATGGGTCATACCCAGCACGCCACGCCCAATCGGACAACCACAGCGGTCGAGCGATGCTGCCGTCGCGGTGAGCCGCAAAGGCAGCGACGAAGAACACGCTGAACACGCCGATTTCAACAAAGCGCCAGCTCGGGATGCGGACCGCAACGGTCCTCAACAGCGCCAGCCCCGCAAACGCCAGCGACGCCAGTGTGAGAACGGTCTTCAGGTGCAGACTTACGGACGGGCCGACGATGGCAGGGACAATGGACCAACCAACGGCAAAGCGCGCCAACAGCAACGCAACGAGGACTACTCCGCCAAGAACAGCAGCAATGGCGCCGATGCGAACCGACTTCCAGCGACCGAGCACCTCTCCGACGAGCAGACCGAGGAACGCTCCCAGAAGTGCGGCAAGAATGCCCGACAATCCAGCGAATGAGACCACCAGCCCCAGCACGGCCATCAGGCCAATGACAATGCGGAGCGGGTAACGAGACGCCTTGAGCGCTTTGTCTAAGAAGTCCTTCATGCTGCGACTCCCAGAGCCTTGAGATGGCTGGCCGGAAGCACTTGTCCTGCAACACGGTCTACAACAAGGACGCGTCCGCGAGTCGAGCTCAGTGCCTGAATCACCTTGGCAAGGTCCTCCCGATTTGCACCCGGTCCAATCTCCGGCGCGCTCGTAAACAGCAAACGCCCCGCAATTCCACGCTTGGCTTTCGGCTGCAGTCCATCGATACAGACCACAAAATCCAACCGAGCGGAGCCCGCAACATCCTTGCGAGACGCATCGACAACCCGTTCAATCCAGGGTCCAGGCGTTGGCGGTACAAACACCACGGCGCGGCGTGTTCCGCCAGGCGCCGAAGCCAAGAAGCGGTGCAATCCAGCAGCCGAGTGGCTGGGATCGGTGGCAGCCGACTTCACAATACTGTCCATCGCTTCAGCAGTTGTCGAGACCTCCCCGTCCACGCCATCAGCACCCAGCGCCCAGTCTCCCCCCATGGCTCCGCTACCAACCACCACACGGGCGGCACCAGCCGAGGGCTCATCACCGGGTCCGGCCACTAGGTATGCCACTGTCTGCTGAATCGGGCTGATGGCCTGCTCAGGTGTGCGAACAACCAACTCGCGGTTCTTGGCGAACACCTTCCACAAGATGAACCGAATAGGGTCGCCAGGAGTGTAGTGGCGCATGTCAAAGCGGTCCCCAACGGGACGGCCTTCCGGATGGGACATCGCATCTCCACCGGCGAGTCCCTGGACCACATGAATCTGATTGAGAGCGCCCGTGTGAGGCACGGCCCGGAAGCGACGCTCTTGAGCGCGACGGAAACGGATTCGTGCGATGCCAAACGCGTCACTCACCACAAACTCACGGACGATTCGGTCAGCTTCACCGCGGCGTTTTGGAACGACACGCTCTCGGGACCATCCTTTGCGGTTGTGGAGGGTGACGTCTACTTCGGGCTCAAGCCAGGCCCACTCCACCGCGACGCCTGGAATCCACCACAGCGTCGGCACCTGAAAGCCGGTGACTGCGGGGTGCGAGCACTCAGCCAAGATGGGCGATTCGTCTTGATTCCGGCCGGCCGCGAAAGCGACACGAGCTCCGGCAAACATCACCGCGAGCAAGGCGAACAGAGCAATCGTAAAGCCCAGTCCGCCGAGTACCCACATCAGCAAGTCAGACCGACCAATGCCAAACACGCGCAGCGCAATGAACGCGCCAACTAGGAGAACGAGGCCCCCAGGAGTCAGCGGAAACCAGCCGAGTAACATACGAATCGCGGCACGGACCTTTACCAAAATCCGCACCCTCGTGAGCGAGGCGGCTGAAACGGCGGTGGCTCGATGTCCCCCAGGGGAGCCGGACCTTCAAAGCAGCGAATGCGGCGGAACACCGTAGGTTCATTTACCGCGATGCCACCGTCATTATTGACCGACTGAAACTCCTGAATCTCCGGATCAATCGTGCCCGAGAAATGGTCCAGGTTGTAGCCAAACCCGAGGGAACTTCCGCAGTGGATATTGTCCATGTTCCAGGTTCCAACACCCCAAAACTCAACATCCATGGACTTCGCACTACCGCGCGCTGGCATGGACACTTCGTACCGCAGGTCAAAGCCGTTGCAGTCGGGCGGCTGTGGATGCTGGTCGGTGGCCATCCATGAGTGGTTCAAGATGCGCCCTTCTAGCGTCTGCGGGTCATCTGCCACGCGGCGGACCTCGAGGGTGAACTCTGTCCATTGCTCTTGGAAGGTGTTGTAGTTGTGCGACTTCCAAACACCAATAATTGGGTCATCGCACTCCGCTGGCTCTGGTAGCAATGCCCGCTGCTCGGACACCGTGCTTCCAGGCGCCGGCTGAGGAATCAGGAAGCCGGCCAACACAAGTGCAGCCACTCCGTATCCAACGCTACGCATCCGACCGCTGTACACCTGCACCTCCGCTCCTTTGCCTAACCCAAACGCATGACAACCCGAATCTGTTGCACAAGGATGTGACTGCTCGCGTCATTCAACGACATCGGGGGCCGGAGCTTACAGTTCGGCGTCTAGAAACGGCAACACGACGTCCATCCACGACCGTCCCTTACTAACCGGCGCCATATGCCCGCCCGGAACCTTGGTGAGTACGCCCATAGGAAGGGAGCGGTGGAGGATGTCACACACGTGCGACTCAATCGCCGTCGTCCCCGCACCGACCGTTACCAACACCGGCATGGGCAGCGCTGACCACGCTGTACAGGGCGTACGGTCGTCGATCAGGCCATGAACCTCCGCGGAGATGACCGCGCCATTGTGTCGCCACACATCGGCCCGTGACGGCGGCAGAGCCTTCCAGGCACCCGCACCATTCCAGAAGTCCACGAACGCTTCGAGCCACGCTTCCCCACCACGCGCAACCTTGGCCAGACCAGTACAGATCGCATCAAAGGAATCGCGGTGCAGCTGCTCTCCTCCCGTGCGCAAGGTCTCCCACAACACAGGTTCATGAACCGCGACGCGTCGCACCTTGTCGGGCCGAACCAAGGATGCCTGCAGAGCCAAGAATCCTCCGTAGGAGTGTCCAACCAGGTCAACAGAGCCGTCTTGTGCGTCCACAAGCGCAAGCAACGCGTCCAAGTCGAGGGTCCAGTCTTTAGAGCCCTCCAAGACCCCATCCGACTCCCCGTAGCCGAGCCAGTCCGGCATCACACATCGCCTCGGCGCAAGTCCCCGGGCAATGCGGGCCCACTGCATACTGCCCATCCCAGTGCTGTGGCAGAGAATCACCGCAGGCGTGGTCTCGCCGCGAACCGTCGTTGCAATCTGGCAGTCTCGGACCCGAATCATCAGTCACCTCGGCGGCGGCTGTATGACGTCTTCCGGTGAGCGGAAATACAAACCGCGCAGTGGCCCTCTACGCTGGCGAGGCATCGACTTGATGTGTAGACTCCTACTCTACCGGAGTCACTCTATGCGCACATCCATCCTACTTCTCGTTGCCTTGTCCGCCTGCGTCGACCCCTCTGTTGGCCGAGACCGCGACGGCGACGGTTTCTTCACCTCAGAGCTAGACGGTGACGACTGCGATGACACCAATGCGAACGTCAATCCGGATGCCAGCGAAGCCTGCGGCAACGGTATTGACGACGACTGCGACGGCATCGTTGACGATGCTGGCGTCGGAGAGCGCTCGTGGTTCGTAGATGGAGACGAAGACGGCTTCGCAGGCCCCGTCCAGTTCACCGGGTGTTCCGCTCCCGCAGGCGCCTTTTCGGACCTGTCGCGGGGAGAGGACTGCGACGACACACGCAGCGACATCAACCCGGGTGCTGCCGAAGTCTGGTACGACGGCGTAGACCAAAACTGCAACGCGGACAACGACAACGACGCTGATGGTGACGGCTTCGTCGCGGTTTCACAGGGTGGAGATGACTGTGCGGATGACGATGCTGTGGTGAACCCCAATGCGGTCGAGGTGTGCAACAACGGCGTAGATGACAACTGTGATGGGGAGCCGAACCAGTGTGAGTATGCTGGGGAGGTGGACTTGGAGGCTGTGGCGTCGACGGTGTTTGCGACCGAGTCTTCCGGGCAGTGGCTAGACGACTTCAATGGCGACGGCGTGATGGACGCGTTGTTGGCTGTTGATGAGCGTTCCAACACCCGGAATCGACTTGAGCTGTACTTAGGTCCGCTTCAGCCCCAAGAGGAACACCCTGATGCCATCGTTTTCGGTCCCGAAGGCAGGGACTGGAGTTGGAACGAGAATCAAGCGCTCATCGGCGGCGACTTCAACAGTGACGGGTACTCCGACATCGTAGTCTCGGGTTCATATCCAGAAGAGGAGGGTTCAAGCATCAGAATCTTCTATGGCCCCTTCGCGTCGGAGGACCTTGATGGCGACGATGCAGATGTTGTCGTCGAATTGGTCAGCGCGGCCCCTCAACGGCTGTCAATTGGAACGAAGAGCATGTCAATTCTACGCACATCGGGAGTTGGGCAGACTGACATGCTCCTGTGGGCAGGCCGACCCGCAGGGCAAGCCCCACAGCTTCGAGTTCTTGCGCCCACCCCTCTTCAGACTGTGATCTCAATGGCCGAAACTTCCTCGATCGACTCGCCCGGTATTGAGTGGCTTCCCGAGTTGCTCGTCGTGGGAGTGCTGACTCCCGTCGTACTCCAAGGCACAGGCTCGGGTGAAACTGCAACTCCACGGGCCTTGTCGGCGCTCACCGTCGAACTCGTGAGCGGCAGTTTTCAAGCAGACATGGAAGGATGGAATAGCGCTTTCGATACTCCTGCATATGGGTTGATGACGAAACAAGCAGATTTTGACCTAGACAATGACGGCAGCCTGGACTTGTTGCTGGGTGGATACACCCTGACGTCACTCACTGGTGAGCCGGACAGCGACTTTTCCATCACCCCCAAAGTGGTGTCAGGAACAAGCGGTAGGTTGCCGATTAGCATCACAACTCCGCCCGTTGCTCACGTCGCAGACCACCTCGGACTGTTTCGGACCTTAGCGGTGTGCAATCTTACCAATAGCCAGATGCCAGAGCATCTCGAAAGCATCGAATTCTACGCGCCCGGCCAAGGGACTAGCCCTGCGTTTCAGACGTTGAGATGGTCCACGCTCGATGACTCAACAACGACTGTTGGGGAGTGGGAATTCCAAGTCTCCAACGGCTACGTCTGGAACGCTCACTGCGCGAAGGACGGCGAACACCTCTTCGCTAGTCTCTGGAGCGACTCCACTTTTCTGATTCCACCGATTCGCTGGTAGCGTAGCGGCCCCCACCAAAAAGCAAAACGGCCCCCCTTCAATAGAGCGGCCGTTTTTTATTCACAAACCGCAGTTAACGACGACGACGCAACACGAATCCAAAGGCCGGAATCAGCGCGAGCCAAGCGAGGCTGCCACCGGGAGCGGAAGAACAGCCACATCCACGGATGCCGGCTTCACCATCTGGACCGTCTCCAGTGTCATCAACCACACCCGTGTCACCGGTCTCGTCAAAGCCATTGCCTGACAGTGGAATCGCGACAACAGGGTTGACCGGGTCGTTGCTCTCCATGGTCAACGTACCGTCGAAGTTTCCGGTCTCGCCGGGACGGAAGGTCACGGTGACCATCACTTCGCCTTCAGGGTCGACTTCAAGGTCCGGACGACTGATTGAGAAGCCATCGCCTTCAATGGTGATGTCTCCCCATAGCTCGATGGCCCCGAGGTCTTCAACAGTCAGGTTAAGCTGCGACTCGGTATCGATCAGAATGGAGCCGAAATCCAGGCTTGACTGGTCGGTGTCGATAGCAGGCAAATCGTGAGTGTAGGGGGTCTGCTTGGAGACAATCTGCTGGATATCGGTAGCAATCGGGACAGGAACTTCTGCGATGCTTCCGATGTAGGTCGTCAGGAAGTCGACGGCCGTGCTGCTCACTCCGGTCGCCTGAACCACATCTCCATTCGCGTCGTATTCAGTGCCTACGGTGATTTCTGGAAGAAAGCCCGCGACTACCGCAAAATTGGACGCGAGGCTGCCGGTCCAAACGCTCTCGTAGGTCGCCGTTCCATCATTGACGTTCGGAGCAGGGACAACAACGGTTCCCTCATGCTCGGTGACCTGACGCCCACGGGTCGAGATGTTTTGACCAGACAGCGTGAGAGTCGAATCTGGAGTGACTGCAAGTCTACCGCCAAGCTGCACAAAATACCCTGTGTTCAACACTTGGAAGTCGATGCTACCAATGTCAAAGTCCCAGATTATGAGCGAACTATCGGTAGCGCGGTCAAATGGGATGCTTACCGAAGGATTGGGCGAACCTGGCAACAGGAAAGAATCAAAGAATACCGATTGGAACCAAGCCCACTCTTCCTGAACGAAGCCGTAATAAATCGGCCCGCTACCCGTTCCGCCTTCCGAAGCAGGCCGGAAATCCAATTCAGTAAACCCGAGATCAAGCAATCCCGCAAACTCTGCACCAACGTCGAAACTCATGCTGAGGTCAACTTCGGCTTCGCCGCCCCCCGCAACGCCTTCCCAACTCTGGGTCATGGCTTCCGGCCACTCCAACGTACTCTGGCCGTCCATGTTGGCCGCAACGTCTGCGTCAACATCCACCGACACCTTGATGCGGAAAGAGGTGTTCGCTGGGATGTAAACAACCCGGTCATCAGCACCGCGGAATGAAGTCTGCTCGACCTCAAAGCTCACATCCGCCACACTCTCGGTGGTCTCCTGCGCCATGGCAGGAACGGCGAACAATACGGCGAGGGACACAAAAGAAAAACGGCGCATAGAGCTGGTCTCCCGAGGACATAATCTGTCAATTGGTGAGGTCGCCGCCGGTATAGCCGATAGATCAACAGATCGTAAAGGCGTTTCCGTGTCTGCGGCTTTTGAAGTTCCTACTCGCATTGGTAGTCAACGGTCTCTGGGTCGAAGGTGCACTGCAGTCCAAGGGACCCAGTGAGATTACCAGTTGCAGGGTCGAAGGTGAACATCTCTTCGCGAGAGCCACCGCCAGTCTGCAGTTTTGTGGTGACCTCTTTCCAGTCAAACAACGTGGCCTGGTGGATGACGATTTCCGACGTCCGACGGAGAGCATTGCTGCGGGTCGAGGCAATGAGGTTGTAGCGGCCGCCTTCGAAGATAGCGTCAACCTCAACGGGAGCTCCGCTGACCAGCTGACCGTCGATAATGTAGCCGGTGAAGGCACTGGCCTCGACCACGACGTCTTGGGCGAGATAAGCCTTAAATTGCGCTGTCGCTCCAGGGAAGAGGTCTTCGGCCTCTTCGAAGCGCCACTCGGCGCACAGAACCGGATGGTTCGGCAGGCGCCCGCTCATGTTCTCGCGCAGGCTTGGAGGGACCTTGGCGGCAATGTCGCGACAGGGGTCTTCGGCGTCCGAGCGGACACGCAACGACGGTCCGTTGACGGTAACGCTCGAGACGTTTCGGAAGGTGAGGCCGTTTTCACCTTTGCACCCGCGCTCGACCTCTACAATCAGCGTACCCACCTGCTCAGCGGGTCCAACAACACGGACATCTTCACCAGACGTGATGCGGTCACTGGGACCAAAGAGCTCAACACAGTTGCCGGTCTTGAGCGCATCAACCGGCAACAACACCGCTTCAACGGCAATCGCTTGCAGTGGGAATGCCGCTTGCTTGAGCAGGTTCCGGTGTGTCCAGCGTACTCCCTGAGGCGTCCGGAGCTGAATCACAAGGTCATCCAGCTCATCTTCGGGCACATGGGCGGGCATGGCGGTGAGGTAGAGCATGTTGGCGTCCAACATGACCGGGACCTCTCCCTCCTCCACCTCTCCCAAGCGAGTTGTGGGGGTCTCCTCAATGGTCTGCAGGTACGTGTTGCCGTCAAAGGCCTCGGTCACGCACAGCGCCAGCGCCTCTTCGTCAGCCGCTATGTTCGCCGGCACGCCTGTTGACAGGTCGACAGCGTTGAAGCTGCCTTCGTCACGGTCGCGCGTCCAGACGCGGTCTGCGGGAACCTGAAAGGCGTCGACCAGGGTTGCTGTGGCCTGCGGTGCCAGACACAGCCCATCCGCACCCGCTCCGGTCCAGCACTGACGAATCGTCTCCAGTTCCTCGGCAGAGGGTAGCCGCCATGCACCGTCGTCGGAACGAAAGGAACCACACGCCGCAGCAGCGCGGTCTCGGTCCATCAGCGTTCCAGCGCCTTCACAGCCGCGACGGACAGAGCTCCAACCTTGTCCATCTGCACAACGTCGCCACGACAGGCCGCTCTCGGGGTCATGAACCCGGTCGTCCAACAGCTCAAAGGCCTCAGCCTCTCCAATCTGAGTGGCGAACAACTCACGGGCGACCACAATGAGGTCATTTCCGTCCGCAGTCGTCTCCAGAGAGCGTAGCCGCCGAAGGGCGCCTTCCGCATCACCGTTTGCATTTGCCCAACGAACCTCAGCCAGCTTGGCGCCGAGGGCCAGCTCGTCTGGGTCATGCCGTAGAGCGTCCCCAGCAATCCATCGAGGCTGGCCGTCGGCATCCACCACCGCCCGCTTTCCAGATCTGGCAAGGTAGGGCACAACCAGTGTCAGGACCTCTACAGACACCCCCCCAGTGCCGTCGAGACGCTCCGACAACAACGCGTCACCCGTCGTGATTCCGGGCTGCATTCTCGTACCGGCAATCAGTCGATGAACCGGCATTTTACCAGCTCTCGGAGGATCTTCTGGCGTACGTACAGATGCCTGGTCGCCGTTTATGGCCACCACCTCGACCGATGTCCCTGCGGGAATCGGCGGCCCTGGCCGGTTGACCTCCGACAGCTCGGTCGTCCACGAAACTTGGTACGTACCCGGCGACGTCGCAAACTCGGGCGGGTCTGGAGGACCAGCATCCTCCGCCAACACAGTTGGTGCTTCCGTTGTAGGAGCCGGCTCGCCGCTGCAGGCAACAAGGAGCGCGAGAACAAGAATGGGGGAGAGTTTCACGACCCGATGGTCGCAGAGCGAGCGCCCCGTGGCAACTCCCCTACTCGACTACAAATTCAGTTCGATCTCACTCGTCTGGCCTTGCAGCAGCGTGACCTCGCGCCGAACGCGCCAATCGGGCATTCCGTCAATGGTCGCCGTGAGCTCGTAGTCTCCAGGCAGCAACTCAAGATCCAAGGGCGTGCGGTCCACCACACGTCCGTTGATAGCGATGAGAGCCCGCCGGTCGCAACGCACCTTCAACAGGCCCATCTCCGGGTTGGCCGGTGTTTCCGCAACCACAGGTGCGGGGGGCGCTGGAGGGGGCACAGGCTCGGGG
>OJBS01000137.1_pt1 | contig 30655 bp, 27 predicted proteins | sample 1590941 | NCBI WGS metagenome assembly OJBS01 (sample SAMN05416785, study PRJEB24817) | seawater metagenome | isolation source: Sea water | place: Canada:Atlantic | collected 2013-11
ATTTTGAGAAATGAGAAACGTATGTTACAAGAATCTGTAGATTCATTATTTGATAACACACGTAAATCATCAGCAGTAAAAACAGAATCTAACAGACCTTTAAAATCATTATCAGATTCATTAAAAGGTAAGCAAGGACGTTTCCGTCAAAATTTATTAGGAAAACGTGTAGATTATTCAGCACGTTCTGTAATTGTTGTTGGACCTACATTAAAATTATATGAATGTGGATTGCCTAAAGGAATGGCAGCAGAATTATACAAGCCTTTTATTATTCGTAAATTAATAGAAAGAGGAATTGTAAAAACTGTAAAATCTGCAAAGAAAATTATAGATAAAAGAGAGCCTGTAGTTTGGGATATTTTGGAAAATGTTTTAAAAGGACATCCAGTATTACTAAACCGTGCTCCAACGCTTCACCGTTTGGGAATCCAAGCATTTCAACCAAAATTGATTGAAGGGAAAGCGATTCAATTACATCCATTAGTATGTACTGCCTTTAATGCCGATTTCGATGGAGATCAAATGGCAGTTCACTTACCATTAGGACCTGAAGCTATATTAGAAGCTCAATTATTATTATTAGCATCTCATAGTATCTTGAATCCTGCAAATGGTGCACCTATTACAGTACCATCTCAAGATATGGTACTTGGATTGTATTATATGACTAAAGAAAGATTGTCTACTCCAGAACTTAAAGTAAAAGGAGAAGGTTTAACTTTCTATTCACCAGAAGAAGTAACAATTGCTTTCAACGAAAAGAAAGTTGATTTGAATGCATCTATTAAAGTAAGAACTCAAGATGTTGAAAATGGTGAACAAGTAACTAAAATTATCGCTACAACTGTTGGTAGAGTTCTATTTAACGAAGTTGTACCAGCGGAAGCAGGTTATATCAATGAAGTATTAACCAAAAAATCTTTAAGAGATATTATTGGTGAAATTTTAAAAGCGACTAGTATACCAGTTATTGGAGGTTTCTTAGATGATATTAAGGATATGGGATACAAGTTTGCATTCCAAGGAGGATTATCATTTAGTTTAGGAGATATTATTATACCTAAAGAGAAAGACTCAATGATTGTTGAGGCAAAAGTTCAAGTAGATATCATTAGAGAGAACTACAATATGGGTATGTTGACAAACAAAGAACGTTACAATCAAGTAATTGATATTTGGGGATCTACAAACAACCGTTTGACAGAACTTTCTATGAAACGTTTACGGGAAGATCAACAAGGATTCAACTCGGTATTTATGATGCTTGATTCTGGTGCAAGGGGTTCTAAAGAACAAATTCGTCAGTTAACAGGTATGCGTGGATTAATGGCGAAGCCTAAAAAATCTACTGCAGGAGGTGGAGAGATTATTGAAAATCCAATTCTTTCTAACTTTAAAGAAGGACTTTCAATTCTTGAATACTTTATTTCTACACACGGTGCTCGTAAAGGTCTTGCCGATACTGCACTTAAAACTGCCGATGCAGGTTATTTAACGCGTCGTTTAGTTGATGTTTCTCAAGATGTTATCGTAAATCATGTTGATTGTGGTACGTTAAGAGGTTTAGAAATTTCTGCATTGAAAAAGAATGATGAAGTTGTAGAAAGATTAGAAGAAAGAATTGTAGGACGTGTTTCTTTACATGATGTTGTTGATCCTTTAACGGAAGAAGTTTACATTACTGCAGGAGAAGAAATTTCGGAAGAAATTGCACGTAAAATACAACTATCTCCTATCGATGCAGTTGAAGCAAGATCTGCTTTAACTTGTGAAGCAAAAAGAGGAATTTGTGCTAAATGTTACGGATATAGTTTATCTACAAGAAAAATGGTTCAAAAAGGTGAAGCTGTAGGAGTTATTGCTGCACAATCTATTGGAGAACCAGGAACACAGTTAACACTAAGAACATTCCACGTTGGTGGTGTTGCCGGAAATATTTCTGAAGACAATAAATTAGAATCTAAATTTGCTGGAAATCTTACTATTGAAGATTTAAGAACTGTAAAAGGTGATGATGGTCAAGGTAATGAAGTTAATATTGTGATTTCTAGAACATCTGAAATGAAAATTACAGATAAGAAAACAGGAATTGTATTGACAACTCAAAACATCCCTTATGGTTCATTTATCTTTGTAAAAGATAAGCAAGCTATTAAGAAAGGTGATATTGTATGTCAATGGGATCCATTTAACGGTGTGATTGTTTCTGAATTTGGAGGAAAAGTAACGTATGAAAACATTGAAAAGGATATTAACTTCTCTGTAGAAGTTGATGAGCAGACAGGTTTCCAAGAAAGAATTGTTACTGAATCTAAAAACAAGAAAGTAATTCCAACTTTATTAATTGAAGGTAAAGGTGGTGAAGCATTACGTTCTTATAGTTTACCTGTAGGAGCACACTTAATTGTAAACGATGGCGATAAAATTAAGCCAGGACAAATCTTAGTTAAGATTCCTAGAAAATCAGGAAAAGCAGGAGATATTACAGGAGGTTTACCACGTGTAACAGAATTGTTTGAAGCACGTAACCCATCTAATCCAGCTGTAGTTACAGCAATTGATGGAGTTGTATCTTTCGGTAAAATTAAAAGAGGTAATAGAGAAATTATTATAGAGTCTAAATACGGTGATATTAAGAAATACTTAGTGAAATTATCGAGTCAAATCTTAGTACAAGAAAATGACTTTGTAAAAGCTGGTATGCCACTTTCTGACGGAGCAACCACTCCTGCAGATATCTTAAACATCTTAGGCCCAACAGCAGTTCAAGAATTCTTAGTAAACGAAATTCAAGAAGTATATAGATTACAAGGTGTAAAGATTAATGATAAACACTTTGAAGTTGTTGTACGTCAAATGATGCGTAAAGTTAGAATTATTGATTCAGGAGATACTTTATTCTTAGAAAACGAACTAGTTCATAAAGTAGACTTTATCGCAGAAAACGATAAAATTTACGGAATGAAAGTTGTCGAAGAAGTTGGAGGTTCTGAGAATATCAATGCTGGACAAATTATTACATCACGTCAATTAAGAGACGAGAATTCATTATTACGTAGATCGGATAAAGATTTAGTTGTTGCACGTGATGCACATCCTGCAACTGCTGAGCAAATCTTACAAGGTATTACAAGAGCATCGTTACAAACGAAATCATTTATTTCTGCTGCTTCTTTCCAAGAAACAACAAAAGTATTAAATGAAGCGGCTGTACACGGTAAGATTGATTACTTAGAAGGATTGAAAGAAAATGTAATTGTAGGGAAGAGAATTCCTGCAGGTACAGGATTACGTGAGTATGATAAGGTTATTGTTGGTTCTAAAGAAGAAATGGACAAAGCTAATTTATAATTTATGGCTGAGCAAAATCCTAAAAAAGACGGGAAATTAAATATTGAATTAGATGAAGTAACTGCTGAAGGAATTTATTCCAACTTAGCAATTATCAATCATTCAGTGTCAGAGTTTATCGTTGATTTTATCAAAATAATGCCAGGAACACCAAAAGCAAAAGTGAAGTCAAGAATTATTTTGACACCACAACATGCCAAGAGGTTGACTAAAGCACTTGCTGATAATGTGAAGAGATTTGAAACTGCTCACGGTAAAATTAAAGATTACGAACAACCTCCAATTCCAATTAATTTTGGTCCAACAGGAGAAGCATAAAAACAAAAACGCCTAACATTAGTTAGGCGTTTTTTTATACCTTTATATTTTTATACTATTTTTTTTATGGAAGACAGAATTAATACATACAATGAGTTTTATACATATTACTTATCAGAACATCAAAATACAACAAGTAGGATTTTACATGTTGTTGGTACAACCATTGTTATTGCTTTAACAATTACTGCAATTTACCATCGTAATTTTAAATTACTGTGGTTAGTTCCTTTGGCTGGTTATGGTTTTGCTTGGGTTGGACATTTCTTTTTTGAAAAAAATACACCTGCAACCTTTAAATATCCTTTGTGGAGTTTAAAGTCTGATTTTAAAATGTACTTCGATATCCTTTCAGGAAAAATAAGTCTAAATAGCAAAAAAGACCATTAAAAAAATAAATAGAGAACAAATGAAACAAACAATTTTAAGACCAATACTCGTTTTGTGTATACTAACAGTATTCATTTCTTGTGAAAAAGAAAACGTAAAAGTATATACAGATGCTGAGATTACTGCAGAATCAAAAAAAGTAAATGACTTTTTTCAAAAAAGTTTTGATGATAATGCAGCTAATTATCCAGAGTATCAAACAAGACTTGGTATCAAAAAAGACTATGGGAAATTGAATGACAATTCTCCTGCTGCTTCAGAAAGAGATTTAAAAATAAATAAAGTAGAACTTGAATGGCTAACGGATTCTGTAAATGTAGCCGTACTTTCTAAAGACGCATTGTTGAGTTATAAACTCTTTAAACAAAGCGTAGAAAACAACATTGCAGATTATAAATATAGATTGCATAACTATCCTGTAAACCAAATGTTTGGTGCGCAGTCTGGAAAACCAGCATTCTTAATAAACATGCATCGAATTGATGATGTTAAAGATGCAGAAGACTATATATCTCGATTAAACGGGTTTAATAAGTTCTTTACTCAATTGGTAGAAAACCTAAAAGCACGTGAAGCAATTGGAGTGGTACCTCCAGTATTTGTATATGACAAAGTTGTACAAGATTCAGAAAACATATTAGTAGGTCAGCCATTTGATAGGTCAAATACAGAAAGTACGTTGTTGAAAGATTTCATGAAGAAAGTCAATAAATTAGAAATTGACAACAAGGCTAAATCAGTCTTAGAAAAACAAGCAAAGGCCGCTTTAATAACCTCTGTAAAACCTGCATATGAAGCCTTAATTTCTTTTATGAAAGGGCAGAAGGGAAGAGCAAATTCTGATCATGGCGCTTGGAAGTTTCCTGACGGTGAAGCATTCTTTAACAATGCATTAAAAAGAACGACGACTACAGATTTAACTGCCAATGAAATCCACCAAATAGGATTGGATGAAGTAGCGAGAATTCATGGAGAAATGGATGCAATTCGTGTGAAAGTTGGATTTGACGGAACGTTGCAAGACTTCTTTGAGTTTATGAAAACAGACAAGCAGTTTTATTACAGTGCAGATACAGCAGGAAAAGCCGCGTATTTAAAAGACGCAGTTCATTTGATAGATAGCATGAAAATGAGATTGGATGAAATTTTTATTACCAAGCCAAAAGCAGACATTATGGTAAAAGCCGTAGAGCCATTTAGAGAGCAATCGGCAGGAAAAGCATTTTACAATCGTCCAGCAGCAGATGGTTCAAGACCAGGAATTTATTATGCCAACTTATATGATATGGAATCGATGCCAACGTATCAAATGGAAGCATTGGCGTATCACGAAGGAATTCCAGGGCACCATATGCAATTGGCAATTCAACAAGAATTAGAAGACGTACCAATGTTTAGAAAATTTGGTGGTTACACAGCATATACTGAAGGTTGGGGACTGTACTCTGAGTTTATTCCAAAAGAAATGGGCTTCTATGCTGATCCTTATTCAGATTTCGGACGTTTAGCTATGGAACTATGGAGAGCCTGTAGATTGGTCGTAGATACTGGAATTCATGTAAAAAAATGGACGCGTGAAGAAGGAATTAAATATTATACCAACAATACGCCAAATGCTGTACTGGATGGCGTTAAAATGGTCGAGAGACATATTGTAATGCCAAGTCAAGCAACAGCCTATAAGATTGGAATGTTGAAGATTTTAGAATTGCGTAAAAAAGCAAAAGAAGCACTTGGAGAAAAATTTGATATTCGTGAATTCCACGAAGTAGTTATTTCTCAAGGAGCCATTCCATTAAATGTTTTGGAAGGCTTTGTAGACGAGTATATCGCCTCTAAAATATAAAGTTATTCCTGCGAAGGCAGGAATCTTAAACTAACAAAAAGCCTCCAATTTTGGAGGCTTTTTTGGCTTTTAAAACGGACACATTTGGGGTTGAAAAGTATTTTTGATAAACCGTTTACTCATTTTAGCATTCTCCTTGATGAAGGTAATCGTATAGATTCCTTTGGCGATCTTCGTAAGGTCAATTGCACCAGATTTACCAAAGAGATTTGCTCTATCTGTTATTTATTTGCTACTTTAGTGTTTATAACACTGATATGGTCTGTAATACGGCTACTTAACAGTTAATTTTAACCTGTAGTGATACTTCATAACAAGGCATTGAAATTATTTCGTATTAAACCATTGCTGCAAAATAAGGTCAAATAAAATAAAAGAGATGATCCGAAGTTACACTATTAACTGTTTTTTATTCTTATTTATATTGGTGTCTTATGGGCAATCAATCAATATTTCACTTCCAGAAGATCCTGTAATTCAAAGTATTCCTACGCAATGGAAAGGACACAATCACGGGAGTGAGACCAATATTTCTGATTATCAAACGACAGAGTTTGGTGCTGCTTTTTCGAAGATGAATCCAGGTATTATTCGATGGCCAGGAGGAAACCGAGCCAATAATTACCGTTGGATGGATCGTTTGGATGATACAGATAAACTGAACCTTGAAAATGTAATTCCGTTTTTAAATACCTTTAATGTAGAACTCCAAATTGTTGTGAATTTCGGAAATGGTTCTGCTGCCGATGCTGCTGAACTTGTGAGTTTATGTAATAGTACAGACTCCTATTATGCAGGTTTGCGTCAAAGTTTATTAAACAGTCCAAATCCCATAAATGTGAAGTATTGGGAAATAGGAAATGAATCTACAGACGCTTGGGCTTTTGGATGGTCATGGTTAGGTTTTCAAGAGAACATTCATTTTCAAACAGGATTTCCTGATAAACCATTTACAAAAGACGAAGCTAATGATTTATATTATTATGGGGGCGAATTTCTTAGAGAAGGTTGGGTAGAAGCGATAGGTGGTTTAGATAATAAAACAGCAATTTTAGGGCATACAAAATTTTATTCAACGGCTTTAACTACAGATGTTATTACGGTTAAATTTCCCGCTATGGATATAACTGATGTTGACGCAGTGCAAGTGTATAGAACACCAAACTTTGATGATGTTTGGGCAGCAACTGCAAGTCAGCAAGAGTTATATGATGCTATAGCAAATCCTACGAACCTTTTATCGTCTAATGAATTTTCTTGGACAGCAACCGAAGTGACGCTAATTCCAATTGGCGAACTAAGTGTTGATGATTTTATTTTAATTGAATACAATAGTATTGGACATGATGGTGCTTTTGCTTTTAGAGATGCAATGAAAACTGCAGATGCATCCATAGAAATAGGGTACAATGTGAAGGTAGAGGATATACAAGCAAATAATAGTACTTTCCAACAAGATTTTGCTGCAAGTCCACCTAATTTTATGATAAAGCATCCATATGCAGGTGGATTAGTAGTGCCAGCAATTGGGGTTGGATTTTTTTCAGATGCGGCATTTGTTTCCCAAAGTAAAGTTGAAGCCTTGGTTGATCTCGAAGAACTTTGGAATCAACGAGAAATTGATTGGGGAATACCTAATGAAATTGGCGTGTCAATAACAGAATGGAATGTTGCTTTGCTTGATGATGCGGATGTAGATCATCCAATTCGTGGGATTACCTGCGGCATGTATGTAGCAGATTTTTGGGCAAGAACATTTGAATATGGACTAAATAATTTAATAGACTTGCGAGTGATGAATCATTTTTCGCTGTCGGCTACAGGAAATAATTTTATACATCTTTTACATCCAAATCCAGTGTTTTCAGTTGGGGTTGAAGGTGTGGCGACTACAATGGTTATGGAAGCCATAGGGGAAGGGATGTTTCCAATAACACTTTCTAACAATCCTCAGATAGATGTTATAACTACCAATGAAGGAGTACCTCTTCCTATAACTATAGATGCTATTCCGGCATGGGGAGGAGTTGGAGCCAATAATGACTATGTTAACGTTTTACTAATAAATAGGGATGATGAAAATTCACATGTTGTTGATATTGATATTCCGGCTATTTGGCAAGCTGACAGTGTTATTTTTGAATCGCTCTATGGAGAAATGGTAAATGAAGTTGTTTCTACGAGTTATGATGATAGTCCGTTTACAGGCAGTACTTATTCTGCAGTACTTCCTGCATTTTCTGTGAATACAGTAAGAATACATATAACCAATTCTTTAGGAATAGATGGATACGGTGATAATTTGAAAGATGCGTTTATCTACCCAAACCCAAGTTCAGATTTTGTATATTTCACGTCTAAAGAGCGCCCAATTTCGGTAGAAATTTTGAACAACTTAGGTCAGAAAATAAAGTATCAAACATCAATAGATTTTAATAAAATAGAAATTAAAGAACTTAAACAAGGCGTTTATTTTATCCGAGCGATATACTCTGACAAGAAATTGGCTACTTATAAGTTAATCAAACAATAATAACGTCAATACATAAACGAAATGTCAATAACGAAAGCGTACCTTAAACTATCCTCATTATTTTTTGTATTACTTGTTTTAGGCAGTTGTCATAGAAACACAACAAAACCAGAAGCCACTAAAGACAAAAGAACAACTGTAGAGTTGGTCACAGAAATGGGAACGATGGTTATTGAGTTGTATAATGAAACTCCAAAACACCGAGATAACTTTATAAAACTGACACAAGAAGGTGCTTATGATAGTGTGTTATTTCATAGAGTTATCAATCAGTTTATGATTCAATCAGGAGATCCTGACAGTAAAAATGCAAAGATTGATGATGCTTTAGGAAATGGTGATAAGCCATACAAAGTAGCGGCGGAGTTTCATCCAGATTTTTTTCATAAAAAAGGTGCTTTAGGTGCTGCAAGAGATGGGAATCCTGAAAGAGCATCAAGCGCAATGCAATTTTATATCGCTCAAGGGAAAGTAAAAAATGATAGTTTAATAGATAAGGATCAAAAGCGAATCAATAAATGGTTAGCGTCACATTATTCTAATCTACGACCAGAAAATAAAGCGCTTTTAGATTCTTTGCAAAAAGCCAATACTGATGATACGTATGAAGAATATTCAAGAATTAATGATAAACTTGAAAAACTGGCAGAGAATTTTACAGACTTTGAAAAATATATAATTCCAGAACCTCATAGAGCGGTATACAGAACGCTTGGAGGAACACCTCATTTAGATCAAAACTACACTGTTTTTGGCGAAGTCATAAAAGGGTTAGAAGTCATAGATTCTATTGCTGTGGTTGAAACTGGTTTCCAAGACCGACCAAAAAAGGATGTGAGAATTTTTTCTGTCCGAATCATAGAATAGCGATGAAAACGCAGTGTTTTTAAGTCGCTATTTTTTAAACTATTACGCTTAATTTAAATATTGAATTGAGTACTTCTTTATTCAGATAATATGCATAGTTTTACACCTCGAATTTGAAAATAAGAATATGAAGCGCATCAACGAATACAAAAAACTTTTTAAGGTAGAAGGATCTATCGATTTGAAAGAATTAAAGAAAACTTACAGAGGATTAGTAAAAGAATGGCATCCTGATAAATTTCAAGATGAAGTGAAGAAAGAGGAAGCTGGTGAAGTAAGTTTAAAAATTATTGATGGTTATCATTTTCTTGTAAGTATTTCTCCAAAAACTAAAGAAGAAAATTTGGAAGAGTATACTGCTACAATTACTGAATCTAAAGTTGCCGATTATCACCATAAAAGTATGCTATTGGAAGTTACTTTTACAGATGGCACTTCATATGAATATTTTGGTGTGAACCGCAAACTTTTTCTAAAATTCAACAATAGTAAATCTATTAACAATTTTGGAAGAAGAAATATTTTCAATTCTTTCCTTTATAGAAAAATAAAGAAAAACGAAGTGATGGCTTAGTTTTAAGTTGCTGTTTGTAATTAGGTTATATAGTCTAAAGTGCTGATTAATAATTATGTATTAACTTAGTGCTACTAAAAACTAAAATTATGAATCCAATACTTAAAAATATACTTGCAGTTATTGCTGGTTGGTTTGTAGGGAGTCTTGTGAATATAGGGCTTATCAATCTAGGTCACAAACTATTTCCAATTATAGGAGTTGATATTAATGATATGACTGCCATGGCTGAAATAATGCCTACGCTCGATGCTCAATATTTTATTTCTCCATTTCTAGCACACGCTTTGGGTACTTTGGCTGGTGCATTTGTTGCTTATAAAATAGCAGTCACTCACAAAATGAAATTTGCTTTAGGAATTGGAGTCTTCTTTTTATTTGGAGGAATCATGATGAATGATGTGCTTCCAGGACCAACATGGTTCCTGATTACTGATATCGCTTTAGCCTACATTCCAATGGCTTGGATTGGTGGTAAACTGGCAGCAAAGTAAATTAAGCCTTTGTTGTTTTGTTTAATAAGTAAAAGTCTGCTAAGACTAATGCAGCCATGGCTTCAACAATAGGAACGGCTCTTGGAACTACACAAGGATCATGTCTTCCACGACCTTGCATTTCTATAATAGTACCATCGCTATCTATAGTTTCTTGTTTTTGAATCAATGTCGCTACAGGTTTAAAAGCAACACGGAAATAAATATCCATTCCGTTACTTATTCCGCCTTGAATACCTCCTGAAAGGTTTGTTTTTGTACTTCCATCAGCATTAAAAGCATCATTGTGCTCGCTTCCTTTCATTTTAGTACCGCAAAAGCCACTTCCATATTCAAATCCCTTAACAGCATTAATTGAAAGCATTGCATTTCCCAATTGCGCGTGTAACTTATTAAAAATAGGTTCGCCCAATCCAATAGGAACATTTTGTATTACACAGGTAATAGTTCCTCCAATAGTATCTCCTTGTTTTTTAATTTCTTTGATATGAGAAATCATTTTTTCTGCAACTTTAATATCAGGGCAACGAATATCATTAGATTCTATTAAACTAAAATCTAATTCTTGATATGGTTTATTAATCGTTATTTCTCCAACAGAAGAGGTAAAGGCATTAATTTTTATAGAACTGATTAATTGCTTTGCAATAGCGCCAGCAACAACCCAATTTGCAGTTTCTCGTGCTGAGGTTCTTCCGCCGCCACGATAATCGCGAATACCATATTTTTTATCATAAGTGAAATCGGCATGAGAAGGACGATATATATTTACATTATGAGAATAATCTTTACTTTTTTGATTTGTATTATTGATTATAAAACCGATGGTAGTTCCCGTAGTTTTACCTTCAAATATTCCTGAAAGAAATTGAACTTTATCAGCCTCTTTTCTTTGAGTAACAATAGCAGACTGTCCAGGTTTTCTTCTGTCCAATTCCAATTGTATTGCGTCTAAGTCAAGTTCAAGTCCAGCAGGACATCCATTAATAATTCCTCCAATAGCTTCTCCATGTGATTCGCCAAAGGTTGTAAGTGTAAATAGGTTTCCGAAAGTATTATTGCCCATTGAATATTATTTTTAACAAAAATAGTAAACACTTCCTAATTAGGATATTATAATTTGAAAATAATTTGATTAAATTATTTTCAAAAAAGCTTTTTCAATACGAAAAAGCATCCTATATTTGCACCCTCAACGGAGAAATGGCAGAGTGGTCGAATGCGGTAGTCTTGAAAACTATTGACTGTTACAGGTCCGGGGGTTCGAATCCCTCTTTCTCCGCAAAAAAAACTCATAACGAAAGTTATGAGTTTTTTTGTTTACATGAATGTCAAAAATTTCCGATGCTTACTCAACTTCTTTTTAAAGGAATAATCGCAGGGATTTATATTGTTTAATAAGTAAAAACCCTTACAATCAATAGATTATAAGGGTTTTATTTTAAATAGTATTGTTGACAATTCTATTCGATTTAAGCGTAGTGTTTATGATTTTATTGATCATCTGTTTTTAATTCACCAGATTGATTCATTGTCATTTCGTGGTCGTATTTACAACAACCAGGTAATCCTTGATAAGCTTCTTCACTTCCTGCAACTTTTTCGGTATCATAACCTGAGGCTGCAATTGCTTTATGGATTGCCATTTCATTTGTTTTGGTATCATCAAAAGATACATCTACTTTCTTTTCATCTCCATTCCAAGTTGCATTTGTAACTCCTTCAACGCTATTTGCTGCTTTCTCAATAGTACTCTTACACATTCCACAGTTTCCTCTTACACCAAATGATATGTCTATCATAGCCATTTCTTTAGAGACTTCAGTAGTTGCTGTTTCTGTTGTTGTTTTTGTTTGATTTTTACAACTTGTTAAACTTATTGTTGCTATTAAAGCGGCACTTAAAATTACTTTTCTCATTGTTTTAAAATTTAATTGTTATTATTTATTTTATTACTTGTTTTACTTCTCCACAGGTTAACATCGTGTCACCAAAATATGGATTGATTACTTTTTGTTCTTTGCTTAGCCAATATGCGCCGTTATTATCATCAGCCATTGGACAAAATTGATAATATACATTTTCATTAACTCCAAACAGTTGTATAGTCTTTGCCAAATGCAATGACAAAGACTTAAAGTGATTTCTCTGTTCTTTAATGTCTGATGTATTTGATATTGAAATTGCTGCTATTTTTATTTCTTTTTCTAATGTCATCCAGTGATTATGCGCCTCTTTATCCATTAATAGTTTCATATCAACTTTAGACAGACTTTCTACTAACTTTTTTGATTCTTCCATTGCGTTATTTGAATCATCTCTAACAAATGCGTCTTTCAATTTGATATACTCATTAAGAACTACTTTCAATTGATTTTGAAAGCTTTTTGATACTTTTAATCTTTCATTTATATTAGAATGATTCTCATTATTTACTGAAGCAGTTTCTTCAACCCCAAGATGTCCCTCGTGACCAGTCGTTGTTTTACCGCCTCCTTTATTCATCATCGATTTTTTACCTTGTAACTGTGCTGCAGCATCAACTGTAAATGTTCCATTAGTTACTATTTCATCACCATTACTTAATCCTTCTAAAACCTCATAATTTTCAGCAATTTTATTGCCTAACGTGATTCTACGGATTTCAAAAACAGGTTGAGTAGGATTTGTCTTTATATATACAACAGAACGTTCTCCTGTCCATAAAACCGCTGTTGATGGAATGGTTAAAACGTGTTCTTTACTTGAAGTGCTTCTTTTTATTTTTCCTTCAACAAACATTCCTGGTTTGAAAGCGTCATCTTTATTATTAAGTACCACTCTTAATTTTACAGTTCTTGTTTTGGTATCTAAAACAGGATCTATAAAATCTACTTTAGCTTTAAATTTTTTATTAGCATATGCATTGGTAGTTATAGAAACCTCTTGACCTTTCTTAAATAACCCTATTTGATTTTCATACACGTCAAAATTTGCCCAAACCGTATTGAAATTTGCAATTTTAAGTAAAGGTTGACCTTGTTTGATATAGTCGCCTTGTTCTACTAATTTTTCTGATACTGTTCCGGAAACTGTTGCATAAACAGGAACGTTTTCTTTTACATTCCCAGATGTTTCAATTTGATTGATCTGATTTTCAGACAATTTCCATAATTTTAATTTATTGCGTACTGCTTTGTATAATGGAGGTTGTGATTCTTTTAAAGACGCTGCTGTAATTAATTCTTGTTGAGCGGCATATAATTCTGGTGAATAGATGGTTGCTAATAGTTGTCCTTTATGAACATTTTCTCCTGTAAAATTCACATTAAGACCTTCAATTCTTCCTGAAAAATAACTCACTTGAACGGCATTAGTTTTTTCATTTTCTACAATCTTTCCAGATAACTTGATAGCGTTATCTTCTGTTCTGGTATTTCCAATAATAGACGTTTGAATGTTTGCCAATGCCATAGCATTTTCAGTAAGTTTGAATTGGTCTGCTAATAGCCCTTCAGAACTAATTGCCGCAGGAATTAAATCCATTCCGCAAATAGGGCAATCGCCTGCTTCTGATTGCATAATCTGAGGGTGCATAGAACACGTCCACTTTTGATTCGTTTCTGCTGTTTCAGAATGATTATGTTCCGTTTCTTTAGTGGATGAATTGCCAAAAAAGAACCATCCCAATAACAATCCAACTGCTAATATTCCGGTATAAATAATGTATTTTTTCATTTTAAAAGATGTTTAATAACATTAGTACAGCCATTACGATCATAATACCATTTTCTATAAAAGTTGCTTCTGTCATAGGTAACTTTAAGGCAGTTCCTAAACATGCGCATCGTAGAGATTTTTTATCTAATAATGTTTTTGTTACTCCAATAGTGGTTATTCCTAAGATAACTAGTGTTACGATTAATGCAATGTCTATTTCAAAACGCATTAAGAACATCAACCCTAATCCAGTTTCTATAAATGGGTATATTTTTCCATAAAAAGGAACTCTTTTTGCAATTGGATCATACATACTAAAAGATGCTGGAAACCCTTTTAAGTCTAACATTTTAAAGAAACTAAATACGATATAAAATAAACCCATAAAATCGAGCATAAACTCGCTCCAACTCCAATCTTTATAATGAAGTAATATACTCGCCGAAGCGATATAAAAGATAATGAGTAACAAAGGCTTTAGTTGTTGTAGTTTAGTTTTTTCTTCATCAACAACCATCGCAGATGAAAACACTTTTTTTTCATCCTTTTCGGATAAAGTATATTTTTCTGGTAATGCATTTTGAAGTACGTCAGTTGTAATATGTTTATTCATTGTCACTTCTGCTTCTCCATTTTCAAGATGAATAGAAACATTGGTGACGTGTTCTAATGGGGTTAAATATTTTTCTACGGAAGCCTTACAATTATTGCAAGTCATTCCTTCAATTTTATAGGTGTGTTTCACTGTTTTGGTAATTTTAGTATTAATTGATTATCTAATTGTAAATCATCAATGTGTCCAGCAATGTTATTATCATCTGTTTTAAAATGCATATGCATATTAGTAGTATGATGCGTAAAAACTGCTTTATGTTTTGTGGAGTAAAACCCTAATATTTCAACACCTGTATTTCTCAATGTACCATTTAAGCCTGCCTCTTTATGCTTTTTATGATTGTGAATAATATCACCTTCTTTCCATTTAATGACGTGCCAATCTAATGAAGATACGGCGCCTTCTAATAAGAATGGAAAGGGTTTTTCTATGTTTATCCCTTTACTTTTAGCTGTTTCAAAAATTTTCTCTTCTAAATCGTTTTTTGTTGTAATATTTGAAATTTCATAAGAGTCCCATTCTGCAACTTCAGCGTACACCAATAAAGCTGCTTTTAGTTTATATGAATCTATAATTTTCAAAGTGCTATCAACCACAAAACTATTGCTTGGTTTACTATCAAATATTTGGATTTCACCTTCTAGATTTTCCACAGCACCAAGAGCATAGAGCTGTTTTTTGTTTGAAAGACTATCTAAACTAATTACTGATTGAATGCTACCTGACATAATAGTTTTTAAAGCACCTGAATATTTAACTTCTGTTGCGATTGCCTTCTTGTCTGTATTTTGACAGGAGCTAAAAAGCAATACCAAAATTGTAGCTATTATTAAATTTACTGATCTCTTCATTTTTTTAATTGGTTAAATAATTAATAATCGTCGTTTGCTCTTAGGAAAAAATTCCTTTTCTAATTAGGGTACAATTTGTTCTATTGCTTTAACTTTTTAAAAGAACTATGGGTGTGAACAATTTTAAACACACCGTTTATCTTTTTAAGAATTGAAGTAGCGACACCTTTACTTTTAATGGTACGTTCTTTCTTTCCTTTTGATTCATCTCCTTTTAAAACTATTGTATATAGATAATTTTCTGTAGTATAAGCATAAGGTAAATTGACAGTAATATCGATGTTATAACCTGAATGTAAAGCTTTTAAAGTGTCCTAATTCCGGTCCTAAATGATGATTTATATACTCTTTATAGGTTCCTTCTACCTTGCCTTGTTCAAAAACGGTAGCATCTTGTGTGAATAGTTCAAATGTGCCATCTGTTGTTAAATTTTGAATGGCATTTTTATAAGATTTCATAACTTTCAAAACAGCCTCTTTGTTTACATCGATTGTATGGTCCTTCTGATTTTCTTCTTGTGCATTAGTAAAAGAAACGGCTAATAGTAGCATCATTGCTATACTCCTTTTTGAATTTTTCATTTTTATTATATTTAATTGTTATTTATAAACTGTCCTTTAATTGTGTCATCCATTGAATTATTTCCTGTTTTTCAGTTTCTGAAAATACAGCACCCTTGTGGATAATAACATAAGGACTTAAGGGCATTTTATCATCTTTAATTTGACTTATTATTGACTTTAATTTGCTCTTTTTTCTACGGTTTGATAATGCATCCCATTCATTGAAATTCAATTCATCCTTTCCATCTGCTATATGATTTTCTAGAAACCAAGCAACGGGTTGAATTTTATTATACCAAGGGTAACCTGTGTTATTACTGTGACAATCATAGCAGGATTCTTGTAAAAGTGTGCTTAAGTTTTCTGGTGGATTGTTTATCAACAAAAAATCAGTTTTTGGCACAATATTACTTTGATTTAGATTTGTGGGTACAAACTGTATACACAGAAAACCTACCAATAAAATCAATGCTATGATTTTCACAATTTTCATTTAGTTAATTTCCTTTTGAACTTTGCCGCAGTTTAACATTTTACTACCGTAGTAAGGATTTTTAATGTCTTTGCTCATACTCAACCAAGCAGAACCTTTATCATACATTGGACAAAATTGTTGGTATAAGGTAGTTTCTGTTCCTGTAATTGCAATCATATCCACTACATCTTTACTCAAAATTTTGAAATGTTCACGTTGGTGTGCAATAGGACTTTTCGCAATATGTTTTGCATGCTCTTTGGCATCATCGATAATGTCTTTCAATTCTTTTTGCTGTTCAGAAGTATAGTTACTCACGTTAAAACCGCTCAAAGTGCTTTCAAGTTTCTTTCCAGCCTTTGCAGCTTTGTCTTTATTAGTTTCTACTAAAGCATCTTTAAGTGCCATATAATCTGCTACTACTTGTTTCGCATCGGAATCTTGTGCGTTGGAATCCATCATATCTTTAGATGCATTCATGTTGTCGTGGTTCATTTCAGATGTATCATTATCGTGATGTCCATCACTATTATCGTGGTTCATTTCAGTATGGGACTCTTCATTTACCTGCTCCTTTTTGCTGTCTTTACAAGACATTACAGTTAGGCTTATAAAAGCCATTGCTAAAATTGTTGTTGTTTTTACGTTTTTCATTTTTATAAATTTTAAATTATATTTTTTTTAGTTTCTTAAATAATTAATAATGGTCGTTTGCTCATAATAAGTTTTTACTGATTCTACTTGGTTTAGTTGAAACTTTAATTGTAATTCCTGAATGTCCAAAACGTCATTAAAATCAATCGTTCCTGTTTCGTAGCTTTTAATTAAAATTTCCTCTGCATCTTTGGCTTGCTTTAAGTTTTTGGCTTGAGTTGAATAACGTATTCTTGCTGAAATTCTATTCTTTACTGCTTTATCCAAAAGCGTTTCTAAGGTATTTAAGCGTTCTTGTTTTTGTGCCACAATTTCCTGTTGTTGCAATTCGTTTTGTTTTGTTTGAGATTCGTATTTAGTGTTGAATATTGGAATAGAAACCGATACCATAGGCATAATAATGTCTTTTCCATTGTCACTAAAATTCATATTTGGACGTTTTTCTACATTGATATAATCCAAACCAAAACCAATCATAGGACTACTTTCTTTTTGGTTAAGTAATTCCGATTTTTCTACGGATTGGTAAAGTTTATCATATTTTAGTAATTCAGGATGTAGTGCTAAATCTTCAGAATTTATTTCAAAATCTACGGAAGGAATTATCAGTTTATTTAAAGTGAAAATTTCAATGTCATTCTCCCTATTCAAAAGATTATTAAACGCAGTTTGTTCAGCTAAATACTGTTGTTCTAAAACGTTCTTTAATTGCTCCATTTCATTTTGGCGCATTTGCAAACGCAATACATCTACAACTGATGCTTTACCAACCTCAACGGATGTTAGCGCTAATGTTTCATAAGTTTCAAGTAGATTAATATTTTCTATCAATACCTCTTGCTTTGCCATATTCGCATACAAATTGTAATAAGATTGTGATACAGAAGCTATTAATTTTCGTTTAGCAATAGCAATGTTTTCATATGTAGCCTCTGCCAACGAACTCACATAGTTCTCTCGTGCGGTTATATTACCAAACCAAGGTAACATTTGTTTAGCCGAAATTTTAAAACGTTGTGCTCCTGTACGTGTTTCTGGTTCGCTTACAAAATAGCCTACACCAAATTCTGTATTCGGAATCGTGTTTACTTCATTTACCTTTTCAGAAGCAATACTGTATTGCAATTCAAATTTCTGAATTTCAGGACTGTTTGTTAAGGCTTCTTCTATGAATGTTTCTAATTGTTGTGCATTAGAGAAAGTCAAAGACAAAAGGCAAATTAGTATTAAAACTATTCTTTTCATTTTACTGTTCTTTTAAGTTGAACTTCTTGTTTCCAGCTAAATAAAACAGGAACAACAAATAAGGTGATTAGAGCGATCAGCATACCTCCAAAACTTGGTATTGCCATAGGAATCATAATATCACTACCTCTACCTGTTGAGGTGAGTATAGGTAACAATGCCAGTATGGTTGTTGCGGTTGTCATTAAGCACGGTCTGATTCGTTTTTCTCCTGCTTCGACTATAGATGCTCTTATTTCCTTTATATTTTCTGGTGTGTTTCTCTCAAAGGTTTGTTTTAAATAGGTTGCCATCACCACGCCATCATCGGTTGCTATTCCGAAGAGCGCAATAAATCCAACCCAAACCGCTACACTTAAATTGATGGTATGCATTTGGAACAAGTCACGAAGATTCTCACCGAAGAAATTGAAGTTTAAAAACCAATCCTGACCATATAGCCAAATCATAATAAAGCCTCCAGAAAAGGCTACTGCAATACCTGTAAACACCATTAAGGATGTTGTCACAGAACGGAATTGGAAATACAATATTAAAAAGATAATTGCCAATGCTAATGGCACAACAACAGAAAGTGTTGCTTCTGCTCTTAACTGATTTTCATACGTTCCTGTGAACTTATAGTTAATTCCTTTTGGTACGACCAATTCGCCTGAATCAATTTTTTTCTGAATCAAGGCTTGTGCACTTTCAACCACATTCACTTCTGCAAATCCATCCAATTTATCGAACAATACATAGCCTATTAAAAAGGTGTCTTCACTTTTAATGACTTGCGGACCTTGTTCATATCGAATGGTTGCCAATTCACTTAAAGGAACAGGACTTCCTTTATGAACAGGAATATAAATTTGTTTTAAATTGGTTGGGTTTGCTCGTAATTCTCTTGGGTAACGTACTCGTATTCCGTACCGTTCTCTACCTTCAACTGTTTGAGTCAATACCATTCCGCCAACAGCAACTTTTAATACACCCTGTACGTCTTGTATTGAAATACCATAACGAGCAATTTTTTCTCGATCAATATCTATTAATAAATACGGTTTTCCAACAATACGGTCTGCAAAAACGGCTTCCTGTTTTACGCCTTCAACTTGTTTTAAAAAGGTTTCTAATTGCACACCAAAGTCTTCTATTTGTTTTAAATCTTGTCCTTTCACCTTTATGCCCATTGGTGCTCGCATTCCCGTTTGCAGCATTACCAATCGTGTTTCAATAGGTTGTAATTTGGGTGCTGAGGTTACTCCTGGTAATTTGGTGACTTTTATAATTTCTTTCCAAATATCATCTGGCGTTTTTATTTCTGGTCGCCAATTACGGTAGAATTCTCCCCTTTTATCTTCAACTAATTGAGACTTTTTGACTGCGGTAAAAGTGCCATTTTCTGTTGTATTTGGATTTTCAATAAAACGACCATCTTTTAATTCAAATAAGTCATCATCATTCACTTTATAGCGTTGACGTTCTCCATTTTTATTCAACATATATTCAGATTTATACTGAATAATATTCTCATACATCGAGAGCGGTGCAGGATCCAAAGCAGATTCTGTTCTACCTGCCTTACCAACTACAGTTTCAATTTCTGGGATACTGGCTACTGCCATATCTAATTGCTGTAAGACACGTTTATTTTCGGCTACGCCAGAATGAGGCATCGATGTTGGCATTAATAAAAATGAGCCTTCATTTAAGGATGGCATAAACTCTTTCCCCGTATTTTTCATAATGAAAAAACCTGCAATAATAATGGCTGTTGGTACGGATAAAAACAAAAGTTTATTTTCTAAACACCATCTTAATATACATGTATAATAGTTTCTGAAGAGCGTAAAGACTCCTAACAAACCAAAACAAATAACACCCACAAAAATGAGATTCCAAAAGATACTTTTATCAACTCCTAAAGGTCTCCAATATTCAGCCAACAGAAATACAATTGCTACCGATGAAATGATAATATTGATACCGTTCGCCTGTTTTTCAGTTACTTTACCTTGAAGTTTTAAGAGTGCTAAAACTCCAAATGCAATCAAGATCAATCCCAACCAAAAACCATATATAACCACACTTAAACCAAAAAGTATTAAAACACCACTTAAAGCATAGTGAAAAGGCTTTTTAATGTTTCTTTTTCTAAATAAAAACGCTGCAAATGGTGGAATTAAAAATAAGGCAACAATAATGGATGCGGTAAGTGCAAATGTTTTTGTAAAGGCCAAGGGTCTGAATAATTTTCCTTCGGCACCAATCATAGTAAAGACAGGAATAAAACTAATGATGGTGGTCATTACGGCTGTTAGAATTGCACCTGATACTTCTGTAGTTGCATTGTAAACTACGGTGTTTATTGGAAGTTTTTTATCATCTTCATCCAGATGACGAATGATATTTTCTGAAAGTATAACACCTACATCTACCATCGTTCCAATTGCAATAGCAATTCCAGATAATGCTACAATATTTGCATCAACACCAAATAATTTCATTGCGATGAAAATCATTAAAACAGCAACTGGTAATAACCCTGAAATGAGTACCGATGCACGAAGATTAAATAACATAAATATAATAACGAGTATGGTAATTAATATTTCTAATGTTAATGCCTCATTGAGTGTTTCTAATGTTTCTTGAATAAGTTCTGTTCTGTCATAAAAAGGCACAATAGTTACTTGAGAGGTTCTTCCGTCACTCAATACTTTTGAAGGCAATCCCGCGCTTAATTCTTTAATTTTTTCTTTAACGTTGTTAATGACTTCCATCGGATTAGCTCCATATCTCGACACAACTACAGCACCAACTACTTCTGCACCTTCTTTGTCTAATATTCCTCTACGAGTTGCGGGACCTAAAGACACTTTACCGATATCTTTTATTCTGATTGCTGTATAATCTTCTGATGTAATTACGGCATTTTCTATGTCAGCAATAGACTTAACATATCCCAAGCCACGTACCAAGTATTCGACCTTATTTATTTCTAATGTCTGTGCACCAATATCTTTATTGCTTTCTTTTACGGCTTTTACAACTTGGTTTAAACCAATATTATATTGACGCATCAATTCTGGATTGACATCTACTTGATATTCCTGAACATAACCACCAATAGAAGCAACTTCAGACACACCACCTGCAGACGATAAAGCATATTTCACATAATAATCTTGGATGCTACGTAATTCCTGTAAATCCCAACCACCTGTTACGTTTCCGCTTTCATCACGACCTTCTAGTGTGTACCAAAATATCTGTCCTAGTCCTGTTGCATCTGGACCTAAAGCAGGATTAACACCTTCAGGAAGTAAACCACTTGGTAAAGAGTTGAGTTTTTCTAAAATACGGCTGCGACTCCAATAAAATTCGGTATCTTCTTCAAATATGATGTAGATACTCGAAAAACCAAACATAGAAGAACTACGAATCGTTTTAACTCCTGGAATACCGAGTAAAGAAGTAGTTAAAGGATACGTAATTTGGTCTTCAATATCTTGTGGTGAACGACCTTCCCATTTAGTAAATACAATTTGTTGGTTTTCACCAATATCTGGAATAGCATCTACAGCTACAGGATTCCTTGGTAAAAATCCAGTATCCCAATTGAAAGGTGCGTTAATAGTTCCCCATCCAACAAAAAGGACGAGTAGCAGAACTGCTACGAGCTTATTTTCTATTAAAAATTTGATGCTTTTATTTAGCATTAGTTTTGATTGTTAAATAGTTAGACATTGGCGTTAAGAAAACTCCGAATACAAAGAATTACCCAATAGTATACTATCAGATAAAAAGTCTAATGTTTAAAAATCAAATTAAATAGGTCTCGTCAAGTTTGTATAGTTCCCTGACGACCAAAGGAGGAATGTAATCTCTATAAGAATTTATATCTTCTTCTTCACCTTCAAAAAGATTGATATAGGTGTAAATAAATGAAGTTACAAATTGTTGTTGCTCAAAAGAAAGCGTATCAAAAGTTAATTGTAATTCGTCTTGACCATCGATAAACATCTGTTTATCATTACAACAATCCTTTTTGGTAATAGAACATCCTTCAGTTGAAGGGTTTTGCATTTCCATTCCACAAGTTTTTACTTTATGGAAAATAGCAGTATCCATTAAAGTATCACCACAATAATGCATATTAACCGTAAATGATAATGTAGAGAATAACACTACAACAGCCATTAGCATAGATACTATTTTATGTGATACTTGTTTCATATTAATTACAAATGTATAAAATTTTAATAACTTCTAATTTTTTTTAACAAAAGTTTAAAAGATGGTTGATACATGAACTTCTAATAATGTGCCTGTGGATACTTGAAATGGTAAATACGATTGCATTTAATTATCTATTGGACTTTTAATTCACAGTCAAACACCTGATGAAATTGCCATTAGTATTGCGGCACAAATCATTCAATTAAAAAACAAAACAAAATAAATTAATATTCCGTTTTGTTTACTTTAGTATCCCATTCGTTAAAGACTTTAACAGCCTTATCTTGTAGAGTTTGGACAAATTTAATTTGTCTATCTCCCATTTTTTTATCTAACTCTTCATAGATAAATTGGTCATCAAAATCAATTTTAGCAGCATCAACTTTATCACAAGCATAAAAAACAGCTTTAGGCCTTGCCCAATAAATTGCTCCAATACACATAGGGCATGGCTCACATGATGTATATACTGTACAATCGTCTAATTGGAAAGTTCCTAGTTTTTTACAGGCTCTTCTTATTGCAACAACTTCAGCGTGTGCAGTTGGATCGTTTGTTGAGGTAACTCTATTAAACCCTTCGGCAATGATCTTACCATCTTTTACTACAACGGCTCCAAAAGGACCTCCTGCATTTGAATTCATCCCTTCTCTTGCCAAATTAATGGCTCTTGTCATAAACTCTATATCTTTTTCTGTCATATTCCTTATTTTTATTTTACAAAGATAAAACAAAATTGTAACTCCGTAAAGTGGTCTACAGTTAAAAAGAACGTCATTCTGAACTTGTTTAGTTCATACTTTCCTATTGTTAAAGGTATTCATGATTCTTTGAATTCAGAATTGCATCTTAGTGTAAAGGCCTGAAATAAATTTAGGCTGACGTTGTAATTCTATACTACTAAAATTTTATTGGATGGTAGAAATGCTACAGTAAAAGGAAAATAAGAAGATGTTTCATAATAAAAAATTAAAATGCAAATTTAAGCATTTACGGTAATAGAAAACGAAAATTTTTATTTTTTTGACGAAATCAATCGCATTGTTGAGTATGTTTTTTGCCTTAAACTGTATCAATTCGTGATATTTTTCTTTTATTTGTATTGGTTAAAAAATTGTAAATAAATGAACTTAACAATAGTAGGAACTGGCTACGTTGGATTAGTAAGTGGAACTTGTTTTTCTGAAATGGGAAATAGAGTTACTTGCATTGATGTAGATAATTCAAAAATCGAAAACTTAAAAAATGGAATTATTCCGATTTATGAGCCTGGATTAGAATCTATGGTTATTAAAAATTATCAAAAGGGTAATTTGAAATTCAGTAGTAAATTGGGAGATGGATTAAAGAAGTGTGAGATTGTTTTTATAGCAGTTGGAACTCCTATGGGTGAAGATGGATCGGCAGATTTACAGTATGTTTTAGCAGTTGCAAAGCAGATTGGAAAAGAGATGCAAAAGCCATTAATAGTTGTTGATAAATCTACAGTTCCAGTTGGAACAGCCGATAAAGTTAGAGCAGAAATTTCAAAACAATTAGAGTTAAGAAATGTTGAGATTCCATTTTATGTAGTTTCTAATCCAGAATTTTTAAAAGAAGGGGCAGCGATTGAAGATTTTATGAAGCCTGACAGAGTTGTTGTTGGTGCAGAAGATAAATTTGCAATTGAACAAATGAAAGCATTGTATTCACCTTTTATTCACAATAGAGATAGATTAATCTTTATGGATGTTCGATCTGCAGAGATGACAAAATATGTAGCGAATGCTATGTTAGCAACCAAAATTTCATTTATGAATGAAGTCGCTAACATTTGTGAACTTGTTGATGCAGATGTAAATCAAGTTAGAATTGGAATAGGATCTGATAAGCGTATAGGATATGGTTTTATTTATCCTGGAAGTGGATATGGAGGATCTTGTTTTCCTAAAGATGTAAAGGCTCTTAAGAGAATGGCGGCAAAAGAAGGTTATAATGCCGAATTAATAACATCTGTAGAGAATGTAAATGACAAACAAAAGCTTGTCATTGCAAATAAAATTATTAAACGTTTTGGAGAAGATTTGTCTGGGAAAACTTTTGCTCTTTGGGGATTAGCTTTTAAACCAGGAACAGATGATATGCGTGAAGCACCTGCAATTTATACAGTCAAGGAACTTGTAAAAAGAGGAGCGAAGGTAAATGCATACGATCCAAAGGCAATGGAGGAAGCAAAACATTTTTACTTAAAAGACGTAGAGGGTATTTCATATTTTGAAACCAAATATGAAACTTTAAAAAATGCCGATGCTATGATTTTATTAACTGAATGGAAAGAATTTAGATCTCCTGATTTTGAAGAAATTAAAGCTCAATTAATAGAACCAATAATTTTTGATGGAAGAAATCAATATGATGAAGAAAGACTTGTCAAAAAAGGATTTGAGTATCATCAAATAGGGAAGAAATAACCCTCATTTTATGGCAGTAAACGTTTAAAAAATGGGTTTAGTAGTGCCTTATATTGAAAATTTCAAAACACCACTTCATTTTTATATTTCATAATAATTGTTATATTTGATCGCGTCTATACTCTATATTGAATTGGTGTGAATAAAAAAAATTGGCTATCATCACCTCATATGGGTGGAAAAGAAATTGAATTTGTTAATGAAGTTTTTGATACTAACTGGATAGCGCCTTTAGGACCTAATCTAGATGGTTTTGAAAGGGAGATTTCATTTTTAGATGAAACGGAACATAATTTTTCAAACAGATGGCTTTCATGTATTTTAACAAGAACCTATGAAGAAAGAGAAAAAAATAAGGCTTTGTTTAGAAAGTGAAAATATAGAATCTAGACCATTATGGAAACCGATGCATATGCAACCGGTTTTTTCTAAATACCCTTCTTATATCAATGGTGTTTCAGAAGATTTATTTCAAAAAGGATTATGTCTGCCAAGTAGCTCTAACCTCACAGAAGAAGATTTAAATAGAGTTGTATTCAAAATTAAAGATTGTATTGGATAGAAGAAAGAGTTTGCTAATCACTCATCTAAGTAATTAGTACTAACTATTATCAAGTATTAAAAATTTTTCGTCGAGCAGCTATTTTGGAGCAGCCTTTAATCTTTTTCTTAAAAAATAAGTTAGTAAGGTTTTGAAAATAAGTGAATAATATGCGTTGATATATTTTTTCTAAATAAAGTAAACTTACTAACTCGTTTCTTTATCTTTGCACCGATGAAATTTGAATTAAAAGGTACAGATAAAAGTAGTAAGGCTAGAGCAGGAATAATGACAACTGATCATGGCGTTATAGAGACACCAATTTTTATGCCAGTTGGTACAGTTGGTACTGTAAAAGGTGTCCATCAAAAAGAACTTAAAGAAGAGGTGAATCCAGATATTATTCTTGGAAATACATATCATTTATACTTACGTCCAGGAGTAGACATACTTGAGCAAGCAGGAGGTTTGCATAAATTTATGAACTGGGATAGACCAATCTTGACAGATAGTGGAGGTTATCAAGTGTATTCTCTTTCTGGCAGAAGAAAAATAAAAGAAGAAGGTGTGAAGTTTAAAAGTCATATAGATGGATCTATGCACTTTTTTACACCAGAAAACGTGATGGAAATTCAGCGTACAATTGGCGCAGATATTATTATGGCTTTTGATGAATGCACACCGTATCCATGTGATTATAATTACGCAAAACGTTCTATGCATATGACGCATAGATGGTTGAGTCGTTGTATCAATCATTTAGAAAAATTGCCATTTAAATATGGTTATGAACAAACATTTTTCCCGATAGTTCAAGGAAGTACTTATAAAGATTTACGTAAACAATCAGCAGAGTATATAGCATCTATGGGTGCGGAGGGTAATGCTATTGGAGGGCTTTCTGTTGGTGAGCCAGCAGAAGAAATGTACGCAATGACAGAAGTAGTTACTGCAATTTTACCTGAAGATAAGCCGCGTTATTTAATGGGTGTTGGAACTCCAATAAATATTTTAGAGAATATTGCGTTAGGTATAGATATGTTTGATTGTGTAATGCCTACTAGAAATGCAAGAAATGGAATGCTTTTTACTGCTTATGGTTCGATAAATATTAAAAATAAGAAATGGGAAAATGATTTTTCTCCTATTGATGATATGGCTATCACATATGTAGATACTTATTATTCTAAAGCGTATTTAAAGCATTTATTTACTGCAAAAGAGTTATTAGGTAAGCAGATAGCAACAATTCACAATCTTGGTTTCTATCTTTGGTTGACTCGTGAAGCCAGAAAGCATATATTAGCTGGAGATTTTACAGTTTGGAAAAATAAAATGGTGAAACAAATGGATAACAGATTATAAAACTTGAGAATATTAGATAAATATATACTTAAAAAGTACTTGAGTTCATTCATTTTTGTACTGTTGATTCTAATTCCAGTAATTGTGGCTTTCAATTATGCAGAAAAAGTTGATAAATTTTTAAGAAATGATGAGCTTACTGCTGGTGTAATCTTCCAAGATTATTATGTAAACTTTGTGATTAATATTGGCAATATGATATTGCCGCTAGCACTCTTTATTTCTGTTCTCTTCTTCACTTCAAAACTAGCAGGAAACACAGAAATTATCGCAATAAATAATGCGAAAATTTCTTTTAAAAGATTTTTATGGCCCTATTTTATTGGAGCAACTATAGTTACTGTTTTATCTTTAATGCTCAATCATTTTATAGTACCACAGAGTAGTAAGATTTATAATAAATTTGACAATCAATACTTAAGGAGCAATCCTAAAAATTATGATGTTGTTAGAAATGTTAATTTGCAACTTTCTGATAATGAGTATATTTATATAAAATCATATCATTTAGAAAATAATTCTGGAGTAGATTTTTGTTATGAGAAATATGATGGGCTTAAGCTAAAACAAAAATTAATTGCAGATAACATAAGGTTTGTTAAAAAAGATTCAATATTTAGGTTGTTAAAGTATTATAATCGTGAAATTATTGATGACGGTGATGATATCATTTCTTATGGTAGACGACTTGATACAGTATACAATTTTAAGCCAAGTGATTTATTGCATATAGATACTTTTGCTAAAGAAATGAATACTCCAGAATTAATAGAGTATATTGAATTCTCAGAAGCGCGTGGTAGAGGGAATCTGAATGTGTATTTAGTAGAATTATATAAACGAACAAGTTTACCAATATCATCTTATATTTTGACTTTAATTGCAGTCGCTTTAGGTTCGGTTAAAAGAAGAGGTGGAGTTGGAATTAATTTGACGATTGGAGTTGTAATAATGTTTATTTATGTTTTCCTATTAAAAATAGTTGAGGTTTTAGGTGCAGGAGCAGACGCTAGTCCATTATTGTTAGTTTGGTTGCCAAATATATTATTTTCGTTTGTAGCAATCTACTTATATTTTAATGCTCGTAAATAATAGAGAACTTCCTATGTTAAGTTTAAAAAACGAAAAAACAAAAAACTTTCTACATTTACATTTTTTAGTTTTTATTGCTGGATTTACAGCAATTTTAGGGGAATTAATTTCAATCAAAGCCATTCCGCTAGTTTGGTTTAGAATGTCTATCGCTTTAGTCTTTATAATCGCCTATACACTTCTTACTAAAACAAAAATAAAAGTAACCCCTAAAACTGTAATAAAATTTTTTGGAGCTGGAGTCATCATAGCATTGCATTGGATTACATTTTTTGGAGCCATAGATGCTTCAAATATATCTATTACTCTTGCTATGTTTTCAACAGGAGCATTTTTCGCATCTATTATTGAACCCATTATTTATAAAAGAGGGGTTATTTGGTATGAAATAATATTTGGAATACTAGTAGTTGTTGGTGTTTTTATTATCACACAAAGTGAAATCAAATACTTAACAGGAATAATATTAGGTATTTCTTCGGCATTTTTATCATCCTTATTTGCTGTATTAAATGGTAAGTTTTTACAATCTCATTCAGCAACGGTTATTACTTTTTATGAGTTTATTAGTGGAGTGCTTTTTGTAACGATTTTTATTGCCATTTTCGGACAAGGATTTGATATAGAGTTTTTTAATCTTCCTTCAAGTGATTATGGTTATTTATTTATACTTGCTTCTATTTGTACTGCTTATGCCTTTATCGCTTCAGTATATGTTATGAAACATATTAGCCCATATTCTGTTGTTTTAGCATATAATTTAGAGCCTATTTATGGTATGTTATTAGCCCTTTTTTTATTCCCAGAGAAAGAAAATATGGGTTCGAATTTTTACTACGGAGCAATAATAATTTTGTTCTCAGTATTTTTAAATGGAATATTAAAAAATAAAGGAAAGTTTAAAAAAGCCTTACAAAAAAAGTGATTGACACAAAACAATGTAGTATTAAGTTACTATATTTGTATAGTATAATCCAAACTACTTAAAAATGGAATATTTAGATTTTGAATTACCAATAAAAGAACTTGAAGATCAACTTCAAAAATGTAAATTAATTGGTGAAGAAAGTGATGTAGATGTAACTGAAACATGTGCGAATCTTGAAAAAAAATTAGATAAAACTAGAGCAAGCATATATAAAGATTTAACTGCTTGGCAAAGAGTACAATTATCTAGACACCCAAATAGACCATATACTATGGATTATATAAATGCTATCGCAGGCGATACATTTATGGAACTTCATGGAGACAGAAATGTTAAAGATGATAAAGCAATGGTTGGCGGTCTTGGTAAGATTGGTAATCAAAGTTTTATGTTTATTGGTCAGCAAAAAGGCTATAATACTAAAACAAGACAGTTTAGAAATTTTGGAATGCCAAATCCTGAAGGTTATCGTAAAGCATTGCGCTTAATGAAGATGGCAGAAAAATTTGGAATCCCTGTAGTTACTCTATTAGATACTCCTGGAGCATATCCAGGACTTGAGGCTGAAGAACGTGGACAAGGAGAGGCTATAGCACGTAATATTTTAGAAATGACTCGTTTAAAAGTACCAATTATAACAGTTGTTATAGGTGAAGGTGCTTCTGGAGGAGCTCTTGGTATTGGTGTTGGAGATAGAGTATTGATGATGGAAAACACATGGTATTCTGTGATTTCTCCTGAATCTTGTTCTTCAATTTTATGGAGAAGTTGGGAGTATAAAGAACAAGCAGCAGAAGCATTAAAATTGACAGCTAAAGACATGAAGAAAATGAAATTGGTTGATGATATTATAATAGAACCTTTAGGAGGAGCTCACTATAACCGAGAAGGCGCTTTTAAAGGTGTTGAATCAGCAATTTTAAAATCATATAGACAATTAAAAAAATTAGATTCAATAGAATTAGTTGAAACTCGAATGGCAAAATATGCCGATATGGGAGTTTTTAAAGATTAATATTTTCATAAAAAAAACCTCTCAATTGAGAGGTTTTTTTTATGAAAATACTTTACAGTAAAACAAATATTTTAAATATTTAAGGAGTTGAATAACTCTTTTAACCTTGGTTCTGATGGTCTGGGAGCATTTGCATCCACAATATTACCTTCAGGATCAATTAGAATAAATCTAGGAATACCTCTAATCTCATAGGCTTGAGAAAATGATTGGTCTTCACCAGCAAATAATTGCACTCCTCCCATTTCTTTATTTTTAATCATGTTTTTCCACGCTTGATACTTGTTTCGTCTATCTGTAGATATACTTACAAATTCAATGTTTTTACCATGATATTCTTCTTCAATTTTTTTAAGATACGGTATTTGAACCTTACAAGGTCCACACCAAGTAGCCCAAACATCTATATAAACATACTTTCCTTTTAAATCTTCTAACGAGGTAGTTCCGCCGTTATAGTTTTCAAAATTTGAAAATTTAGGTGAAGGCTTTCCTTTCGCAAACTTAATTAATGAAGCGGCTTTTTCGTTATAATTTTTCTTTATATAATCTATAAAACG
>OJBS01000138.1_pt1 | contig 30447 bp, 27 predicted proteins | sample 1590941 | NCBI WGS metagenome assembly OJBS01 (sample SAMN05416785, study PRJEB24817) | seawater metagenome | isolation source: Sea water | place: Canada:Atlantic | collected 2013-11
GCGTCAGATGTGTATAAGAGACAGCCGTTAAACGGACCGATTTCTATCAAGCCATTGCTCGTAATGACGAGGTTATCGTGCTGACTGGCAACAATGGTGTTGTGTTGGTCAGCTCAGACAACGGAGAAAGCTGGAAACGACAAACGCCAACGTCGGAAAGCTTCCTGGCGTTAGACGTATGCCCGGACAACCGCTTCATTGCACTGACGTTTGATAACGAAATCTGGCATGGCGACGCCAACGGAGATAACTGGACAGCCCACTCCCTGCCCAGTCAGGAACAGATGATGACCGCCGCCTGCGCCCCGGACGGCAGCTGGTGGGCAGCTGGTGCCTTTACCACTATTCAGGGCAGCAGCGACCAGGGTGAGACCTGGACTGAAATCTCCCTCAACGAAGACGCCATCCTCAATAACCTGCAGTTCCTCGATTCCAACAAGGCCTTCGCCACGGGTGAATACGGTCTGGTTCTGACCACCGAAGACGGTGGTGAAAACTGGGACTATGCCGGTTACCTGCCCGATGAGTTTTACGCCCATTCTAGCTATTTCCGTTCGGCGGACGAGGGCTGGGTTGGCGGCCTTAACGGTTTTATCTATCACACCACCGATGGCGGTGAGAGCTGGGAGAAATCCCCCACCGGCATCAACGCTCCAATTTTCGGTTTCGTTGCCGGCCCTTCAGGGTTATACGCCCTGGCGGATAACGCCACCGTAATGCAGCAGACAGGTCAATCCTGGCAGAAGATCTCTGCGTCCGACCAACCCCTGTATCTGCGTACCGGCCTGATTCTCCCCAACCACCGACTACTCGCCGCTGGTGGCCGTGGCCTGCTGCTGAACCTTGAAACTCCCGTGGCCCACTCGGCCAGCACTGACTGAGGAAATCCGCCATGCCTGGATTGCATCGATTCACCCATCTCCTGCATTCGCTGGAGCTATGGATCTTCAACAACCCGCGCAAGGTATTGAGCGTGATCGCCATCCTCACACTGGCGTTCGCCCTGCGTATCCCCGGGCTGAAAATCTACACCGACTTCGCCGACCTGTTGCCGCAGCAACATTCCTATATCGAACTGCACAACAGCATCAAAGACAGCTTCGGCGGCGCCAATGTCCTTACGGTGGGCATCGAATTCGAAGACGGCGACATCTTTACCAACGAGAATCTCGCCAAGATCGACCGAATCACCCAGGCCGTCGACAACCTACCAGGGGTGAACCACAACCTTGTGTCCAGCGTGACTCACCGGAATTCCCGCAAGATCTGGCTGACGGAAGTCGGCAGCATCAACTCGGAACCCTACTACGACTCCACCTCTGGCGAGTACTCACGGGAAGCACTGGTTGCCATGAAAGCCGATGTGGCGGCCAACCCACGGGTGTACGGCCCCCTTGTGTCTCCAGATATGAAAATGGCCCTGGTCAAGGCGCAACTGATTGAAGGCAAGCTGGATTACGAAAAGACGTTTGCACAGTTACAACAGCTGCGTGAAGCGGAGGAAAGTGCAGGAGTCAAGATCTACGCCACGGGACAGCCAGTCCTGGTGGGGTGGGCCTACACGTATATGGAACAGATCCTCCAGATATTCATTTTCACCGTAATCACCATGCTGGCCTTGCTCGTTTTCCATTTCCGCAAAGCCTACGGTGTGCTGATCCCCCTTGGTGGCGTTTTGGTCTCCACGATCTGGGGGCTTGGGATCATCAGTCTGCTCGGTTACAACCTGGACCCGCTCGGGCTGGTGATCCCCTTTTTGATTGCAGCCAGGGCGATGAGCCATGGCGTGCAACTTGTTGAACGCTACTATGCGGAAACCCGCGAACTGGGTAGCGGCCCCAAAGCCGCAAAAGCGACCTTTGACAGTCTGTTCCGCCCTGGTTCCCTGGGTGTTGTGTCGGATGCTATTGGCCTGTCGCTCATTGCCATCGGGTCCATTCCGTTGAATACCCATCTGGGCATCTATGCTTCCCTTTGGGCGATCACTGTTGTGTTCACGGTGCTGATCGGCGTGCCTCTGCTGTTATCCATTCTGCCAACGCCCAAAGACCCGAACCTGCGCGAAACCGCCCTGCGCCATATCGGCGCCAGTTGCTCACGCACGGTTGCACGGCCAGGTGCGGCGAAAGTGGTGTTGAGTGTCGCGGCACTGGCGATGGCCGCAGGACTATTAGCGGCGTCCAACGTGCAGATTGGCGACTCGGAGCCAGGCTCTCCCATCCTGTATCCCGACCACGACTACAACGTTTCTTCCCGCGTGGTAAATGAGCGCTTCCCGGGCTCCGAGGAGCTCTACATCGTGGCGGAAACCGAAGAGAAAGGGGGCCTGAAACGTCCAGAGGTACTGGCTGCCCTTTCTGATCTGCAATCCCACATGCTGAAGGACCCGGAAGTAGGCGGCAGCAAAGGCCTGCCCGACCTCGTCAAGCAAGTTAACCGCCTGATGCACAACGACGACCCCCGCTGGTACCAGATTCCTCACGATGCGGGCTATGTCGGCGGGCTGATGTTTACCTACATGGCCTCCAGCCCGATTCCCGGGGCCCTTGATGAATTCAACGACACCGACGACCGCGTTGCCAACTTGGTGTTCTATTACAAGGACCGCCAGGGCGAGACCATCCGCCGTGCCATTCACATGGCCAAGGATTGGATCGCGGAGAACGGTGACAGCGTTGAGGGCCTGACCATCAAACTGGCGGGGGGAACCCTTGGTGTTGCCGCCGCAATGAACGAATCGGCCTTCGAGACCAATGTCATTGTTCTACCACTGGTTTTCCTGCTGATCTTTGCCTTTGTCATGCTGTTCTACACCTCATTGCACGCCGGGCTGATGATGCTGTTGGCGATGATTTTCGCAACCACTCTCACCTACGCCTATATGGGCTTTAATGCGCTCAATATCGACATCAATACCGTGCCGGTGATTGCCGTGGGTATCGGCGTCGGCATCGATTATTCCATCTACATGATGGACCGGATACGGGAAGAAATGGCCCGGCTTGGCAATCTGCGGGACGCCGTCAGGCGAGCCATATCCACCACCGGCATGGCCATCAGTTTCACCGCGCTGACGTTGATGGCGGGCATCATCATGTGGGTCATTTTCTCAGACCTCCGATTCCAGTCTGATGCAGCATTGCTGCTGTGCGTCATGATCGTGATCAACGGCATCGCGGCCATGCTTCTGGTGCCTTCTTGGGTACTGGTCTTCAAGCCTCGCTTTGTTACCGATGTTTACGCCGACGAAGACGGCATTCTCCATGCTGATCGTCATCCACCAACACCATCTCCATCGTCCGGTTCCCCACGGGAACAAGAGGATGGGTTCGTGCCGGGAGAGCCGTACCGGGCCTGAGCCCGGTAGGACACTCCACTAAAACCTGTAACGAGGACATGCCATGCAAACAACAATAAAAGGCCTGAGGCTCTGGTGCTATACCCTTGCGGGAAGTGCCGGCCTGGCGCTGTTACCAATCAACTCCGCCGTCGCCCAGGAAGATACCCGGGTAAACGGCTTCTACGAGAATGCAACCTACGGCCGGGATGGCGTAGGGCTTTCAAAATTCCGCAACACACTACAGCTGGAAGCAGAGAAACGGGCTGGAGATGTCGGCATTTTCAGTAATGTCTCCGTCAACGCCACGCTCCGTGGTAGCTATGACGGTGTTTACGACCTTAATGATGACGAATACGGCCGCAATGCCGGTGGACCGGTCCGCCTGGAAAACCGGGCAGCGGGACCCAACGCCACCGTGCCCCACGGTGGCGGCCTGAAGCTGCCGAACTCCTTCAGTGAAGCGAACAACCCCAACGAAGGCATGATCGTGTTGGGTGAAAACCTGCATGATACCGACGGCGGTGTAGCCTTCGGCGTGCCGGTTCGCCCCTGTGACGAGGACGAACGAGGGTGTATCGACGGTTATTTGGACAAAGACACCAACGACATGCGATTCCAGGAGTTCAACGACCGCGCCGATTTCATCCGCGAACTCTACGTGGATTTCGATTACAACTTCTCGAACGGTAATATCCTCAGCACCCGATTGGGCAAGCAGCAAGTCATCTGGGGACGTACCGACCTTTTTCGGGTGTTGGATGTGATCAACCCGGTGGATTACTCCCGCAACAATATCTACGACGAACTGGAAGACATCCGGATTCCCATGTGGATACTCCGGACCGACTACCGCATGGGGCCAACCGAGGTGTTCGATGGCCTCGCCTTCGACGACCTTAATTTCCAGCTGGTATGGAACTTCGACAAGTTCCGCCCGCACGATATCGGCCAGTGCGGTCAGCCCAACGTTATTCTCGATGCCGGCTGCTTCTTCCGCGGCATGAACAGCCTCTGGGAAAATGGTGGCACAGTGGCCAACTTCGCAGGCGGCGAAGCGGCAACGGATTTCGGCCCCGGCCAGATCGGTATCCGCGAAGCGCACATGCCAAGCTGGAGCCTGGCGAATACCCAGGTCGGCCTCAAGATGGAAGGCGTTTATGGTGATCTGGGCTTCTCGCTCAACGCCCTGACCTATCGCTCCCAACTGCCCTCTCTTCGGGGCGGTATTCCCGCACAAAACGGCTTTACCGGTGAAACCGGTATATGGCCAAGCCTGATTGCCTTCGATATCCACTTCCCGAGGGTCAACCTGTTCGGTGGCTCCCTGGATTATTACGCCCAGAGTGTTGATACCGTCCTCAGGCTTGAAGCGGCCTATACCACCGGCGAGGAATTCGCCAATACGCTGGAGGAAGATCTCTACTCCGAGAGCGACGTGGTTCGCTACGTGGTCGGCGCTGACAAGAACATCTTCATTCCCCTCCTGAACGAACACCAGGCATTCCTGTTCTCCGGCCAGGTATTCGGTCAGCACATCCTGGATCACGAGCGCGAGCAGCGTCGGTTTGGTGAAGCCGGTATTCCCGACTGGAAAGAAAACTGGACAGGCACCCTGCTGATCAAAGGCTTCTACATGAATGGCCGCCTCAGCCCGCAGATCATCACCGCACATGATTTCCGAGCCGGGGCAACCGCGATCGCGCCGTCTGTTGAGTGGCTGGTCAGTGACAACTTCCGTGTCACGGCCGGTGCAAACATCAAGGTGGGTACCGGCGCGCGCAAATTCGATGACTGCCGTAGCTGCAACCCCTGGGATCCGTTCACCGCCACCTATCCGGGGCAACCGGCCGGGGAGTCTGCCGGCCTGGGTGGATACGAGCCGCTGGGCCGCTTCCAATCTGGCCCCATTGGAATGGCTCAGGAAGAAGACGAGCTTCAACTGACCATGCGTTACAGCTTCTGATATAGAGGAAACATCATGAAACGAGCATTCCGAAAATCCGTGTTTAATGGCCTGGTGATCGGTCTTACGGCGGGCGCCTTCTCCGCTGGCGCCTTTGCCAGTGACAAGGTCATCAACGAATCGTTCCATCCATACAAGGATCAAATGCCAAGCCACGAAGGGCTTAGCGCCGGCATGACCATCGACGAATCCAACGTGGCACAGTTCAAGGACGTGATCGATCCGGCCTTCTATACCTTCATCGAGAACGGCTGGACATCCATTGCCGTGGGAAAGACCACGTCCTTCGACCTGCACCCTGCCTATGTGGACGCAACCCGCAACGCCCTGGGTGAGGTTTCCCTGGGTGAGCAGGTCGGGGAAATTAACGGCTGGAAAGCCGGTCGCCCGTTCCCGCAGGAGCCGGATGCGGATGACCCCCGCGCCGGCGAAAAACTGGCCTGGAACTACAAGTACGGCTACAACTGGGGCGACAGTGCCGCCATCATGCCGTTCTACTGGAAGTACCGGGACATGGAATCAGCCAAGGTGGAGCGGACCATCAAATTCAACTTCCACTTCCTGAATTACAAGGGCCGAGTGATACAGGAACCCACCCCGGAAATCACGCCCAACCCGTCTGACCTGTTCCGCGCCATCTATGTACAGGTACTCGACCCAGCGGACGTCCGCAATACGCAACTTCTGATTCACCGGGCCGCCGACGACCTCAAACGTGATAACTCCTGGCTCTATTTGGGCTTCCAGCGCCGCGTGCGCCGCCTGGCCACAGGCCAGGTTACCGATGCCTTTCTCGGTTCGGACCTGATGATCGAAGACTTCGAGGGCTACAACGGCCGCATTTCCGACATGGACTGGACCTATAAGGGCACCCGTTACATGCTGATGCCGTTCTACAACCACAACGAGCTGAAGCTGGACGAAGAAACCCACAGCGACAGCAATGGTTACCAGGTGGTGGCTTTCAGTGGCAAGGGCGGCTGTTTCCCGGACATCACCTGGCAGCTCAGAAAGGTGTACGAAGTGGAGGCGAAACCGGTGGATGAAAGCCATCCGCTGTCGAAACGTATCCACTACATGGACGCCCAGACGTTCACCATTCCCCGCACCGTCGCCTATGACCGTAAGGGCAGCCTGTGGAAAACCTTCACCATCGGACAGGCCCATCCAGACCACCACCTGCCCAAGAACGAGGGTACCGGTGTATCCATTGACGACAGCTTCAGCATGATCGACGTGCAGGCCAGCCACTGCACAACAGGCCAGTTCAAGGGTCAGGTCGACCCTGAATTGTCACGCCCCAGCATGTTCAACGTACAGCATCTCCGCGCAACCGGCAGTTAAGGCTGTTGCTACCTCTTTGGGCCCGCTTTGCGGGCCCTTTTTTTACCTGAGCATACTTATAAGGTCAGTTCGCCCATGCTGTTAAGCCATGAGAGGTTATCTCCATCAGCTTCGGGCACGTTACCTAGCACCTATCAGAAATGAATAACCGTCCGGATACTCTTCCCCTCATGCATCAACTCAAACGCCTCGTTGATGTCCTCCAGGGTCATGTTGTGGGTGATGAACACATCCAGCGGAATATCCCCTTTCTCGGCCTTTTCCACAAAACCTGGCAGCTCCGTCCGGCCCTTCACGCCACCAAACGCGGAGCCTTTCCAGACCCGGCCGGTGACCAACTGGAACGGACGAGTACTGATTTCCTCGCCGGCGCCGGCCACGCCGATGATGATGGATTCACCCCAGCCCTTGTGGCAGCACTCCAGGGCGGAGCGCATCACATTGACGTTGCCGATACACTCAAAGGAGTAGTCGACACCGCCGTCGGTCATTTCAACGATTACTTCTTGGATCGGCTTGTCGTAATCCTTGGGGTTCACTACATCCGTGGCGCCCAGCTGTTTGGCGATATCGAATTTGCCGGGGTTGATGTCGATGGCGATGATGCGGCTGGCCTTGGCCATGGTGGCGCCGATGATCGCCGCCAGGCCGATACCACCAAGGCCGAAGATGGCAACCGTTGCGCCCTCTTCCACCTTGGCGGTGTTCAATACCGCGCCAATGCCGGTGGTGACGCCGCAACCCAGCAGGCAGACTTTCTCCAGCGGTGCGTCCTTGGGAATTTTCGCCAGGGAGACTTCCGGCAGCACGGTGTATTCGGAGAAGGTGGAGCAACCCATGTAATGGTAGATAGGCTCACCCTTGTAGGAGAAGCGGGAGGTGCCGTCCGGCATCACGCCCTTGCCCTGGGTTTCGCGTACGGAGCCACACAGGTTGGTCTTGCCGGAGGTGCAGAATTTACACTGGCCGCATTCGGCCGTGTATAGAGGAATCACGTGATCGCCCACTTCGACGGAGGTGACACCTTCTCCAACGGCCTCAACAATGCCACCGCCTTCGTGGCCCAGGATGGCCGGGAAATTCCCCTCGGAATCGGCGCCGGACAGTGTGTAGGCGTCTGTGTGGCAGACGCCGGTGGCAACGATACGCACCAGCACCTCCCCTTTCTGCGGCGGGGCAACGTCCACTTCCACAATTTCCAGCGGTTTGTTGGGGGCAAACGCCACTGCGGCACGGGATTTAATCACTGGCAGACTCCTTGAACGTGGTACGGAATAAAATGTCTCGGGTTTTACGGGTTTGACGCTTACTAGACGACCGGTCTAATATACCAGCCATGACATCGAACGACACCCGCAATCACATCATCCACACCGGCGCCGACCTGATTGGTCAAAAAGGCTTCGGCGCGACGGGCATCAATGCCGTGCTGACCGCCGCCGGTGTACCCAAAGGGTCGTTCTACCATTACTTTAGCAGCAAGAACGATTTCGGGTTGGCTGTCATCGACACCTTTGCGCAGGAATACGACACCAAGCTGGATTTGATTCTGAACGACCACAGCCGCTCGGGCGTGGATCGCTTAAGGGCCTATTTCGACGCCGGGCTGGAAACCATGACCAGCTGCGAATTCACCCGGGGCTGCCTGATTGGCAATCTTGGCCAGGAACTGGCCGGGCAGAACGAAACCTTCCGCAGGCGCCTGGACACCGTTTTCCAGGGTTGGGAAAAACGCTTTGAGCGTTGTGTTGAAGAGGCTCGCCAGGCCGGCGATATCGATGCATCCATCGACCCTGCCGACGTCGCCAGCTTTCTGCTTTCCGGCTGGGAAGGCGCCATTCTCAGAGCCAAGGTTCTGAAGTCTACCGAGCCCATGGAGCGGTTTGTGCGGGTCTTTTTCCGCCAATGTCTTGGCCTTCACTGAACGCCCACATTTTTTTCAGTCATTCCTAGTAGACTGGTCTAATTACACTCAGTTAATCCTCAAGGAGAGTGATCAATGAACAACGTAAACGACGCACTGTTTCAACCGCACGATCTCGGCACCCTGACGCTGCCCAACCGCGTTCTGATGTCTCCCCTGACCCGTTCGCGCTCCAGCCAACCTGGAGACGTACCGAACGACATGAACGCGCAGTACTATCAGCAGCGGGCCGGTGCAGGGCTGATCATCAGCGAAGCAACCCAGGTGTCACCTCAGGGTAAGGGCTATGCATTCACGCCAGGCATCCACTCGGAGGAGCAAATCGAAGGCTGGCGCAAGGTCACCAGTGCGGTGCACATGGCGGGCGGACGCATTCACATGCAGCTCTGGCACGTTGGCCGAATCTCCCATACCGCTCTGCAGCCAGATGGCAACACGCCTGTAGCACCATCGGCGATCAAACCCGAGGGCGCCAAGACCTACATCAGCGCCGACTCCGGCATGGTGGACGTGCCTGAGCCCAGAGCTCTTGAAGCGAGCGAGATGGCAGACATCGTGGAACAGTATCGCCAGGGCGCCCTGAACGCCAAAGCGGCCGGGTTTGATGGCGTTGAAGTACACGCCGCCAACGGATACCTGCTGGACCAGTTTCTCAAGAGCGGCAGCAACCACCGCAGTGATGAGTTTGGCGGCTCCGTTGAAAACCGGATGCGCCTGCCATTGATGGTGATCGAAGCCGTGATCGGCGTCTGGGGCAAGAATAATGTCGGTGTTCGCGTCAGCCCGACCGGCAGTTTCAACGCCATGTACGACGAGGACCCGGTAGAAACCTTTGGTGAATTCGCGAAGCGGCTGAACGATCTGGGCATCAGCTACATCGAGGTCGTGGAAGACTCATTCCAGGGCAACCATGCGAACGGCCGTCCGGAATCGGTGATCGATGCCATCCAGGCTGGATTCCACGGCACTTACATCGCCAACGGCGCCTACACCGCTGAGGAAGCTCGCAAGCGGATCGGCAATGACCGTTGTGATCTGGTGACCTTTGGCCGTCCATTTATCGCAAACCCCGATTTGCCCGAGCGTTTCCGCCAACACGCGGAACTGAACAAATGGGATGACAGCACATTCTACGGCGGCGATGAGCGCGGCTACACCGATTACCCAACGCTGAAGGAACTTGAACCCAGCGCCTGAACATCACTTTCACACGAGTAAGGAGTCAAACCATGAGCAATACCAACGACCCAATCAATAGCAAAGTCGTAATTATCACCGGCGCCAGCAGTGGCCTGGGTGAGGCAACGGCCCGCCGCCTGGCCGCGCGCGGAGCCCGGCTGGTGCTTGCAGCCCGTCGCGAAGACCGCCTGTCCAAACTGGCAGAAGACCTGAAAGCAGAGGGCGCGGAAGTCTCCTGGCAGGTGACCGACGTGACTGACCGAAACCAGGTCGAGTCCCTGGCCGCTTCCGCGAAAGAAACCTTCGGCCGGATCGACGTACTGATCAACAACGCCGGCCTGATGCCACTGGCACCGCTGGACGCTCTGAAGGTCGATGAGTGGGACCAGATGGTGGACGTCAACATTAAAGGCGTGATGTATGGCATCGCGGCTGTGCTGCCGATCATGCGGGAGCAACACAGCGGACATGTGATCAACCTGTCGTCCGTCGCCGGACACAAACTGTTCCCCGGTGCTGCTGTGTACTGCGCCACGAAATACGCGGTGAAAGCGCTGTCTGAAGGCTTGCGCATGGAAGCCGGCGACGAGATCCGCAGCACCAACATCTCACCGGGCGCCATCGACACCGAGCTGACCAGTACCATCACTGACCCGAACGCCAAACAGGCGGCGGATGAGCTCTACAAGGTGGCGATTGATTCCGATGCGGTGGCGCGGGCCATCGTCTATGCCATCGAACAGCCTGCGGACGTGGATATCAACGAAATTATCCTGCGGCCAACGGCTCAGGAGCTCTAAGGCTGTTGCTTGCTGAACGCTGTCGGCGTGCATCTGGTTGATGCCGCCGACAGGCGGGTGTGATACTGGTTGTTCCATTCCAGACGGACACCTCAAACATGACCACTGTGCAGCAGGCACTGGCCCGCATTATCGACACCTGCCAACCGGCCACACTGGTGGTTTGCGGCGAGATCGCTGGTGAGGTCGGGGATCACTGGTGCCGGCACCACAGCGAGTCGGCCATGACCACCCTGAACACCAACGCCCCCAACAATGCCTTCCCTCTGCCCGAGACCCAGGACCTAGCCCTGGTGACCAACACGCTCGAACACCTGAGCCACGACGAAGGTCAGGTTCTATTGGGCCAATTGCGCAACTACGGCACCCACCAGATTGCCGTCGTGGTGACAGACTGCCCCGGGTGGTCGTTTACGGACTTCATCGGGCTGGGCTTTCGCAGACAGGCTGAGCTTGGTGACGAAGACAGCCCTCTCACGCTCTACACCTACAACATCGACAGCTACAACCACAAACGCGCCTGGAACAATCCCGACAACTGGGCCAATCCGGAAATGTGGGACAAGGCCTGGTGGTAGCGACCACGCTTACAGCGAGGCCACCACGTCAAGGTTGTGGCGACAGGCGCTCAGATAGGATGCCCCGAAAAGGTTGTAGTGATTGAGGGTGTGGTACAGATTGTAGATGGCCCGCTTGGTGTCGTAGACATCCGTTCTGGGGTAGACCCGGTCATAGGCACGATAAAAAGCCGAGGAGAAGCCACCAAACAGCTCTGTCATGGCAATGTCCGCCTCCCGGTCACCGTAATAAACCGCCGGATCAATGAGCCATGGCCCGGCGCTGTCGAACAGGACATTCCCGGACCATAGGTCGCCGTGGAGCAGGCTTGGGTGTTCGCAATGCGCGTTCAGAAACCGGGCAAGCTTGTCGCCCTGACGCTCGAGCACCGCTTCAAACTCTCTCCGGACATGGTCGTTGCGGATCATGCCTACCTGCACACCCAGTCGATCTCTCAGGAAAAACGCCCCCCAATCGTCCGTCAGGCGGTTCTTCTGTGGTGACATCCCAATCATGTTATCGGCGTCAAACCCGTACTCGGGCTGACGTACCGCATGCATTTGCGCCAGGCCCTCACCAAGTGCGGCCATGGCTTCCTCGCTCGCCGGGCCAGGATGGATCTTCGGAATCACCAGCTCGCGGGCTGATACGGCTTTCACCTCCGGCACATGCACTCTGCTGACACCAGCCGCCTTGAGAGTGTCTGCCAAAACCTCAAGGCCGCGGGCTTCGCACAACAGCGCATCGGGAAAGGACGAAGGATTCTGTTTCACGTAATCGGTCATGCCACCAGTATAACCATGATCGGAAATCGCCTCGCAAACACCCTTGGCTTTGTCACAGGCTTCATGGATCATGGAGCTGCAAGGCCATCCCACACAGGAATAGCCCGATGACAGGTTTTAGCAAGCGCACAGCAAACGAACAGTTGAATCAAGAGGCTGACAAGGTTCACCGCCGAGATGTGGGAGCCCTGCTCGACCGCCAGCAAGCCATTGAGGACAAAGTCAGGAACAGTGGCAAACTGAGCCGGTTCAGCACTGACATCCGGCTGATGTTCTCCATGCTGAGGGACTACTGGCAAGGCAACTATCGAGAAGTACCCTGGAAAAGCATTGCGGCGATAGCCGGCGCCCTTGTTTACGTGCTCAACCCCCTGGATTTGATTCCGGACCTGCTGCTGGGATTCGGCCTGCTGGACGACGCCGGTGTGGTGGCCGCATGCCTGGCCCTGGTGGAATCAGACCTGCTTCGTTACGCAGCGTGGCAAGATCTTAAAACAGAAACACAAACGCTTACGGATAGCGATTGATTCAATTGTGGACTACCGTTAATCTTCAAAAGCCCTCTGAATCACAAAACCCTTTGGAGCTCTCGTGGATTTTGCCACCCTGATCGGCCTCGTTGGGGCCATCCTGCTTATCGCGTCTGCCGTCATACTTGGCGTGTCGCCGGATGTCTTCATCAACCCGCCCTCAATACTGATTGTGGTCGGTGGCACCATGCTTGTCGTGCTGGCGAAGTTCAGCCTGAGCCAATTTTTCAGCGCCTTCAAAGTGGCTGCACGGGTTTTCAAGTTTCGCCTGCCTGACACCCGTGAAAGCATTGATGAGCTGATAGAAGTGGCCAATATTGCCCGCAAGGAAGGTGTCCTGGGTCTGGAAGACCGTGAAATCGGCTCGCCCTTTCTTGGCCAGGGAATACAAATGCTGGTCGATGGTCAGAACGCCGAAACCATCAAACATCTGCTCTCCAAAGAACGCTTGCTGACGCTGGATCACAATCGGTCTGGCGCAAAAGTCTTTACAGCAATGGCAGACGTGGCCCCTGCCATGGGCATGATCGGCACACTCATTGGTCTGGTGCAGATGCTGTCCAATATGGAAGACCCGAAATCCATCGGCCCTGCCATGGCGGTTGCCCTGCTAACCACACTCTACGGTGCAATGATTGCCACCATGATCGCCACCCCCATTGCGGACAAACTCTCGCTGCGAATGACTGAGGAAGCGCGCCTGCAATCGCTCTATATTGATGCGCTGGTTGCTATCAAGGAAGGCACCAATCCACGGGTTATCGAACAGATGCTGTCGAGTTACCTGACGCCGAAAGAACGTGAGAAAAACTCAGAAGCCGAGACCGCAGGCGCTTAGCCATGGACGAATTACCAGAAGAGGAAAAAGCGGGCATTCCCGCCTGGGTAGTGACCTTTGCCGACCTGATGTCACTGCTGATGTGTTTCTTCGTGCTATTGCTGTCATTCTCGGAAATCGACGCACAGAAGTTCAAACAGATCGCTGGAGAACTGTCGAAAGCGTTTGGCGTACAGCGCGAGGTGCCCGTCCTTGAAATACCCATGGGTACCAGCCCGATTTTCGATAAGTTCTCTCCGGCACCGCCCGAGCCCACCGTACTCAACGAAGTCAAACAGACAACAACCGAGAAACAGCCCGAGCTGGAAACCTTGAAAAGCCCTACCGACGTTGCCGTGGAAGCCGCGATTCAGGAGGAAATAGATAACACTCTGGAGCAGGTTCAGTCGGTTCTGGAACCCGCCATCAAAGACGGCCGGGTAAACGTCAGCCTCGAACAGCAGAGAATTGTTATTCGCGTGGAGGAAAAAGGCGCTTTTCCCTCCGGTTCGGCCGATCTGACCTGGGAGTTTGAAGGCCTGCTTCTGGAAATGGCCGACATACTGGTGGAGATCCCCGGCAAGCTGACCATCGAAGGCCACACCGACGATGTCCCCATCCGTACGCAGAGGTTCTACAGCAACTGGGATCTGTCCGCAGCCCGGGCAGCAGCGGTTGCCAATGCGCTCCTCGCCGAAGGCCGGTTGGAACCTGCCCGGCTGGCGGTCACGGGGCTTGCGTCTACGGAGCCTCGGGTGCCAAATACTTCCTCCGAAAACCGTACCAAAAATCGTCGTGTGGAAATCATCATCGACTTGTCCGGGCCGATCGAGGAACAGGAGATGCGGTTAAGGGAACTCATGAATCCCGAAGCCGATGTTTCCGCTACATCAGACTCCCGCAGCTCCGACGAATCGGACCAGGACGAACTACTGTGGTAAGAGGCCAGATTGGTGCATTCGCCCCATTGGTGCACCAATAAAAAGCACAAACACCCCGCCTTCAACTCAAACCCGCCCAACTTCAGAGCAGAAAATCACCTAATCGACTATCCGGTCTGAAATTGCCTCAAAATGGAACACTCCTTGCTTGGTGTGCACGCTATCAATGCACAACCCGCCCGTGACAGGCGGATAAAACCATAAAATCAGGAGCAACCACCCCGTGGATATCACGAGTGCAGTACATACCCTGACCGAAAGCGCCAACACGCTGTTCATTCTGATCGGTGCCATCATGGTACTGGCCATGCACGCTGGCTTCGCCTTCCTGGAAGTCGGCACCGTGCGCCACAAGAACCAGGTGAATGCCCTGGTGAAAATCATGACCGACTTCGGCATCTCCGCCGTGGCCTATTTTTTCATTGGTTACTACATCGCCTACGGCAGCCACTTTATGGCTGGCGCTTCGGAACTGACGGCTGCGAATGGCTATGATCTGGTCAAATTCTTCTTCCTGATGACGTTCGCCGCCGCCATTCCCGCCATTGTTTCCGGCGGTATCGCCGAGCGTGCGAAGTTCTACCCCATGCTCATCGCCTCCGGGCTGATCGTGGCGTTTGTATATCCCTTCTTCGAGGGCATGATCTGGAACGGCAACTACGGTTTCCAGGCCTGGCTGGAGAACCAGTTTGGTGCAGCCTTCCACGATTTCGCCGGCTCGGTCGTGGTGCACGCCGTGGGCGGCTGGATCGCCCTGGCCGCCGTGCTCCTGCTTGGCGCCCGCAAAGGCCGCTACCGCAATGGCCGCGTGGTGGCCTTTGCCCCCTCCAACATTCCATTCCTGGCACTGGGCGCCTGGATTCTCACCGTCGGCTGGTTCGGCTTTAACGTGATGTCCGCCCAGACCCTGGATGGCATCAGCGGCCTGGTGGCGGTGAACAGCCTCATGGCCATGGTGGGTGGCGTTCTGGTGGCCATGCTGGTCGGCCGCAAGGACCCCGGCTTCATCCACAACGGACCGCTCGCCGGCCTGGTGGCAGTGTGCGCCGGTTCGGACCTGATGCACCCCGTCGGTGCACTGATTACCGGTGGCATCGCCGGCGCCATCTTCGTGTACATGTTTGAGTGGGCCCAGGACAAGATTGAGCGCCTGGACGATGTATTGGGTGTATGGCCCCTGCACGGTGTGTGCGGCGTATGGGGCGCCATTGCCGCCGGCATCTTTGGCCAGGAAGCCCTCGGGGGGCTGGGCGGCGTCAGCCTGATGTCGCAGATCATCGGCGCGGTTGCCGGTGTTGTGGTGGCCTTTGTCGGCGGCCTGATCGTCTATGGCATTGTTAACGCCATCTCCGGCCTGCGTCTCACAGAAGAAGAGGAATTCAACGGTGCGGATGTCAGTATTCACCGCATCGGCGCTACGTCCGTGGAATAACCCTTGCCCGCCAGCCGCCTTTCCCGGCGGCTGGCAATGCTTTTTATTGACACTTCCCTCCGCCTGGCCTTTGCTTAAATAACCCGTTCCGGTGATAAACCCACGGTTTGCCGCCAGAGTGGCCTGCCTTTTGCTGTTCCTTTGCATCATGGGAATGGCTGGATATCGACCGCCCACATCCGGTGGACGGCGTGTTCAGGAGAGGGTCATGGTTATGTTGATACAAACCCCGCCTGAGGGTATCTACGACGAACTGTTCGACCAGGATAATCGGGTACGGCCCAGCTGCAGGATGCTGGAGGACTGGCTGATCAGATCCGACGAAGCATTGTTAGCCGAGAAGCGCCGCGAGGCAGACGTGCTGTTCCAACGCCTGGGCATCACCTTCAACGTCTATGGCGAAGACCAGGGGGCCGAACGGCTTATCCCGTTTGACCTGATTCCACGAGTGATCTCCGCCAGCGACTGGCAACGTCTGCAGGCTGGCTTGCGCCAGCGGGTGCAGGCGTTGAACCGCTTCCTGTTCGATATCTATCACGAGTTCGACATTATTCGCGCCGGTGTGATCAGTGCTGAGCAGGTGTTCGCCAATCCCCAGTACCAGCCCGGCATGCAGAACCTCAAGCTGCCACGAAATCTGTATTCCCACATAGCCGGCATCGATCTGATCCGTCACAACGACGGCGACTTCTACGTGCTGGAAGACAATCTCCGCTGCCCCAGCGGCGTCTCCTACATGCTGGAAAACCGCCGCATGATGATGCGCCTGTTTCCGGAACTGTTTGCCAAGGCCCCGGTAGCACCGGTTGAACATTACCCGGCTCTGTTAGGCGAAACCCTGCGCGCAGCGTCGTTGAACCCCAATCCCACCGTGGTGGTGCTTACCCCCGGTCGTTTCAACAGTGCCTACTTTGAACACGCCTTCCTGGCCCGGCAGATGGGCATCGAACTGGTGGAAGGGGCGGACCTGTTTATACGACGCAATAAGGTCTACATGAAGACCACCATCGGCCCCCAACAGGTGGACGTGATTTACCGGCGGGTCGACGACGACTTCCTCGATCCGCTGGCTGGTAACCCGGATTCCATGCTGGGCGTCCCCGGGCTCTATGCAGCCTACCGCACCGGCAATGTGGTACTTGCCAACGCCATGGGCACCGGCGTCGCTGACGACAAGGCCATTTACCCCTTCGTACCCGAGATGATCCGCTTCTACCTGGGCGAAGAACCGATCCTGAAAAATGTCCCCACCTGGCAGGGCCGCAAGCCAAAAGACCTCAAGTACATTCTCGACAACCTGCCAGAGCTGGTGGTCAAGGAAACCCAGGGCGCTGGTGGCTACGGCATGCTGATCGGCCCCAAGGCCAGCAAAAAAGAGCTGAGCCATTTCCGCTCGCTGTTGCAGGCCAGGCCAGACAACTACATCGCCCAGCCCACCCTGAGCCTGTCTACCTGCCCAACATTTGTAAACGAAGGCGTGGCGCCGCGACACCTCGACCTGCGACCTTTTGTGCTTTCGGGTAAGAAAGTGCAAATGGTACCCGGCGGATTGACCAGGGTGGCCCTGAAAGAAGGTTCGCTGGTGGTGAATTCATCCCAGGGCGGTGGCACCAAGGACACCTGGGTACTGGAGGGCGAGGAATGCTGAGCCGAGCTGCATCAAGTCTGTTCTGGATGGCCCGATATCTTGAGCGGGCAGAAACCCAGGCCCGCCTGCTGGACGTCAGCCTGACCATGGCATTGATCGACGTTCCTGAAGACCGCGAGGAACAGCTATCCGTACCATTGCTGGTAACCGGTAGCCGCGAAACCTTTCACGAGCTCTACCCGGAAATCACCCCCCAGAATCTGATTGATTTCCTGCTCCTCGACGACCGCCACCCCGCCAGTGTGTTCAGTGTGATCCGCAGCGCCCGGGATAACGCCCTGCAAGTGCGGGGCAATCTCTCCGCAGATGTCTGGGAGAGTATTAACCTGGCCTGGATGGAGCTGAAGGAACTACGCCATAAAGGGGTGACCGAATCCACCGCCAGCCGGGTGTTTGACTGGACCCGCGAACGCTCAAACGTGTTCCGTGGGTCGGCCTATGGCACCCTGCTGCGTAATGACGCCTTCCATTTCCTGCTGCTGGGTACGTTCATCGAGCGTGCAGACGCCACCGCCCGTGTGCTGAACATCCGCCACCACATGGCCACCAAATCCCTGGAAGGGCACCCCACCCAGTCGTTCTTCGAATGGACGGCGCTGCTGCACTCGTTGGCCGCCTTTGAGGCCTACCAGAACACCTACGGCCACAATATCGAACCAATGAATGTGGCCGAACTTCTGATTCTCAAGCCGGATGTTCCCCGTTCGCTCCACGCCTGCCTGGAGGAAATTGCGGATCTTCTGGAGCAGATCGAAAGCGGCGAGGCCCGCCGGGCCAGGCGCCTGGCCACAAGCCTGTATGCCAACATCCGCTACGGCGACCGCGAGTACATTGCCGAGCGCGGCCTGAATGAGTATCTGACCGATTTCCTGCAACGCATCCAGCGCATCGCCGGCCAGATCCAGAAAGACTACATGGGGTGGAAACAATGAAGCTGAATATCCGCCATGACACCACCTATACCTACGACGAACCCATGCACAACGGCATCCAGTATCTACGCCTGACACCCCGTAACACCCCGCAGCAGAAGATACTGGAGTGGAACCTGAGCGCCCCCGGCGAAACCAGCCAGATGACGGACGGCTTCGGCAATATTGTCACCGTGATGACCATGGACAAAGCCGCCAGGGAAATCACCCTGACTGCGGAGGGCGTGGTTGATCTTACGGGCAAACCATTGACCAAAGACGACTCACCGTTTCCGCCCGAGGTGTTCCTGCGCCACACCCCATTAACCGACGCCGACAAGGCCATAAAGGCCTTTGCAAGCCAGTTCTCCGCCAACAAGCGCAGCCTGGTGCGAATGATGAACCGCATTCTCGAGTACATCGAATTCACGCCCGGCGTCACCACAGTGACCCACACCGCCGCCGAGGCCTTTCAGCAAAAGGCGGGGGTGTGCCAGGACCATACCCACGTATTCATCTCCTGTTGCCGCCACATTGGCGTGCCGGTGCGGTATGTCAGCGGTTACATCCACACGTTCAGCGATGACCACCTGGCCACCCACGCCTGGGCCGAGGCCTGGTTGGGCCACAACTGGCATACCTTTGATGTGGTGAACCTGCTGAACGTTGCCGAAAGCCATATCAAACTGGCAACCGGGCTGGATTACCGGGATGCAGCACCGGTGCGGGGTATTCGCAGCGGTGGCGGTATGGAGCACCTGCAGACTCGTGCCTGGGTCACCATGGCCGCGGAAAGCCAGTAACAAAAAGCTGTGCAAATTCCACACGCCGCTCCATGCTTTCTGCGCAGAAACGGGTAAACTGAGCGCATTCAGTACGACCCGAGGGTAGCCCCATGACCTATTGTGTGGCGATGCGCCTGGCCGACGGCCTGGTTTTCGCATCCGACTCCCGCACCAACGCGGGCTTTGACCAGATTTCGACCTTCCGCAAAATGCATGTCTTCGAACAGCCGGGGGAACGGGAACTGGTGATTCTATCGGCGGGCAACCTGGCCACCAGCCAGAGCGTGATCAGCCTGCTGGAAAAACGTGCCGGTTCCGAAGACCCCAATGTATTTTCCACCGCCTCCATGTTTGAAACGGCAGAGGTAGTCGGCAGAACCATCCGCGAGGTTATTCACCGCGACAACCCCGAGGGCAAAGTGAACCATGTGGACTTCAGCTGCTCACTGATACTGGGCGGCCAGATCCGGGGCGAAGAGGTGCGCCTGTTCAACATCTACCCCGAAGGCAACTTCATTGAAGCTACTGAAGAAACGCCTTATTTCCAGATTGGCGAGTCCAAATACGGCAAGCCCATCCTCGACCGCGTCGTGAACTATAACTCCTCGCTGGACCGCGCCTATCAGTGCGCCCTGGTTTCCTTCGACTCCACCATGAAAAGCAACCTGTCGGTGGGCATGCCGCTGGATGTGGCCATCTACCGCAATAACGAACTGAAACCCTGCTTCGTCGACCGGGTGGATGAACACAACGATTACTTCCACCAACTCCGCCAACAGTGGCACCGGGGCATCCAGGAACTGATCAGCGGTCTCCAGCCGCCGGTCATCCGCTAGGTCAGTTGCGGTAACCGGTCAGTTCCATATACCCCACACCATCGTGGGAACCTGTCACCGTCACCGGGCTTTCCCAATACGGGTAGAGCCCGGCATTCCAGTAGTCGCCGGGCGGCGCCGCAACCTGAACATCCACGTTTTGCTGTGGCATCCGCAGACGCCACTCCACAGGAACCCTGCCCTGCGGCGACACTTGCCAGTTGAGTGGGCTCAGGCTGATGTCGTTTCCGTTCAACGTTTCAACCTGCCCATCGGCGTTTATCCAGCTACCAGACACGAAGGCGCCCTGGTCTTCCCGCAGGCGAAACGCCATCAGTTTATGGCCGTCGTCCAGATGCAGGGCGAACCAGTCCCAGCCCTGCTGGCCAGCTTTCAGGAACTGACTGCTCCACTCGCGATCGAACCAGCCCTTGCCGGAAACGGCCAGGGTTTCATCGCCAAGGGTCACCGTACCCTCAATGTGCAGATCCACCAGGCTGAAATACATTGAGCCCTCGCCACTGGCGGATTTGGCACTGAACCCGTTTTTTCCATGGGGCACCGGTTTGCCGGTGTTGCTCAGGCGCAGATCGTAGCGCCAGTTACCGCCCTCAACCTGCAAATGCCACTGTTCGGAATCCGGTTGCGATACCAGCCGCCAATCGTCCAGCCATACCTGCAACGGATCCGCCCTGGCCCCGGCATGCCCCAAATCACCCCGGGCCAGCTTTTCTTCAAACCAGTGTTCACCTTCAAATGACACGGCGGCGTGTGCCATCCACGCCGCGTCCAGGGGCCAGGCACTGGCCTCTGGTGGTTCTGCATTGGCGGGTCGCGGTTTCAGCGCCTGACGGAACTGGGTCCACTGCAGCCCCAGTGATCTGCCGTCTTGGGTTTCCAGGTTAGCGGTCAGGTACCACCATTCAATACGGTGCTGCGGATGGGGGCCCCAGTCCTCGGGAAAAATCAGGGTGTCGCCTGGCGACGGCTGCTGGAATTGCGATTGCTCCACCTCGCCTGTCTGCTGCGCAAGCCCCGCGAAGCCGGTGTCATTTGCCGAATCCGTACAGCCCGCAAGGACGACCGCCAGTAGGCCGGCAACAACGCCAGTTTGGATGTTCATGGCTCCACCTGTTTAATGCTGTCCGTGTGGCCAAGCTGCCGGCGCATCAGATGGGCGATTATTAGCCCTGTCGCCACGGCCACCAAACCCAATTCAAACCAGAACAGGGGGTACAGGTCCATCGGCAATGACCACCCAAAAGCCAGGGGGTTGATGCGACTGACCAGCACCCAGGTCAGCCAGATGCCCAGCGGCAGCGCAGCAAAGGTCACTGCGAGGGTCAGCGCCACCGACAGGCGCCGGAGCTGACGCCTGACCATCAACGCAGGCAGTCCCCAAACGCCCAGCAGCTGAAAATATTTCACCCGGGTGGTGAAAAAGACCCATCCCATAATCAGCAGGGCAATCGCCGCCAGCAACAGGGTCAACAGGCTGATGGCGCGGGTAAGCATGAATGTCTGACTGAAGACCTTCGACGCCAGCGCGCGGATGCTGTCGTTGTCCCTGATGGTGAGTTCCGACGTCTGCCAGGTGTCCGACAGGCGCCCGCGGATGTCGGCCATCGCCACGCCGCAGGGTGTCACCGAAAAGCTTTGAAAGTGGGGCTTGAAAGCCGCCGGCAGCGCAGAACCGGCCATCAGAATTTCCCCCGCAGGCCGCCCGTAGTCGGCGTAGATAGCCACCACTTCTGCATTACGATTGGTATCCGCTAATCTGATGTCGAGGGTGCCGCCCACCTCAAGCCGGTAGCGCCGGGCCAACTGTTCATTGATCATTACGCCATCGGATTCAAGCTTTAGCCAGGGCTCCTCAACACTTTCCAACAGAGACCACGTTGTCACCAGATCACTGATTGGCATCAGGGCAAACAGGTCCACCGCAACACGTTCATCGCCAAGGTCGCGTTGGCTGCCGGGATCCGCCATCGCAATGCTTGCCTGGCCGCGGATCACCCGATGCCACGGCCCGATGCCGTCCAGGCTCTGCAATTGCGCAGCCGCCGAGTCGGCATCCGCGCCTGCCGGTACCTCCACATAGAACTCTGCTTCCAGGCGCTGGGCCAGCCATGTCTCGAAGGTGCCTTCAAAGGTCGTCACCAACGCCTGCACCGCCAGTACCGTGGCCACTGCAAATTGCAGTGCCACCACCGGCAATGCCAGGTGCCGGAACATCACCGCCAGTTCCCGTTGCCGCCAGCGGGCAAGTGGGTCTTGTTTTCGTGAACCTGTGCGATCGGAACGTCGCTGGGCGAGCAGCGCCAACCATCCAGGTGTCAGCCAACCGGTACCCGCAAATACCATCGCCGTCGCGGCGAAAATCCAGGCCAGGCTGGGGGCGAGGGCAACACCCGCCATTCCGACCAGAAAAACCGTAAAAGCAATTACTCGTCCTCGGCCCTGGCCAGCCATCGCCTGCCAACGCGCTGGCACCACCCAGTCCACCAGACAGACCGCCGGCACCAGAAAGAGCATGATGCCGGCCGCCCTCCAGGGCAGTGCCCCTTCGGTGCCGGCATAGATGGCCACATCAAACAGACTGTCGAGGGCCTGCCCGAAACCGCTACCCAGCATCCCGGCAAGCCTTGTCCCCAACCATAACCCCGGCACAACGCAAATACCGGTCAGCACCAACAACTCCAGTGCCAGCCACTGCGTTATCCGTTGACGGGGCACTCCGAACCGGTGCAGCAGGGAAAAGCTGCCGTGCCGCTGAGCAATCCCCAATCGATGTACGCTGCGCACCAGAAGGCCCGTAATCAGAAGCACCAGCAGGCTCAGGGCATCCAGGTTGAGCAGGAAACTGTCCGCCAGTTCACCGGTGGGAGGGCCCATGGAAAACTCACGCAGGGTATAGCCAGTTGGTAAACCCCTGTTCTCGTCCCGCACCAGCAAGTAAAGCCGGCTGCCGTACCCTTCTTTCGAAAGCTCTGCGGCCTCGCTGATATCGAGGAAAGGCGCACCGTCCAACGTGTCGGCACCTCTGCCAAAGCCAGTGTCACCGAAACACTCCATCGCCAGCGGGTCGATACCGATCACCCGCCCCTCCGGCGGCGGTCGCTGCACCTCCAACCAGGGCGCCACACACACGCCAGCCATACGCAGGGCCGCAAAATCATCCACACCCACCGGTCGCCCATCCGAGCGAATCACATGAGCGCGAGCCGCCACCGCATCCTCGCTCTGCAACAGGCTGTTGCGGGCCTGGTCGGTCAGCACCGTCACCCCGGTCCAAAGCATGGTTGCCAGCACAATCATCACCGCCAGAGCCAATAGCTGAAAGGGATGGCGGCGGTAATGGCTGACGAAGGCGCGCGCAAGCATCGTTGGTCAACCAGTCGTGCTGAGATCAAGTAAATGGTCACAGCGGGAAGCCAGTTCCCTATCGTGGGTAGCGAACAACAGCGCACAGCCGGTTTGCTGCTGCACCGTGAACAGGCAGTCTGCCACCTCATCAGCGGTGTGGCGATCCAGGCTGCCGGTGGGCTCGTCCGCCAGAATCAACGCCGGAGCCATGGCGAACACCATGGCCAACGCCGCTCGCTGGGCCTGGCCACCAGACACCTGATCCGGATAACGGTCGGCTTCCCCACCCACACCAAGGCGTTCCAGCCATCCACGCTCGCCGCCGGCAGGATGGCCGGCCAGGTGCGTGCGTAGGCGAACATTGTCCAGCAGCGAGAGGGCGGGCATCAGGTTAACGTCCTGGAACACCACGCCGATGGTGCGCCGGCGGAGTTCGGACCAGCGCATGTCAGCGCCTGCGGAAGCGGCATCGTCAAACGACTCGCCCGCAACAACGATGCGCCCGTCATCCGGTGCCTGCAGGCCACACAACAGATTCAATAAGGTGCTCTTGCCAGAACCTGATCGTCCCACAACCGCCAGGGATTCCCCCGTACAAACCGACAGGGACAGATCCGCCAGCACGGGCACCCGCTGACCACCACTGATATAACCCTTGCTTAACCCTTCTACGGCCAATACCTGGCTTCCCATCATTCGCTCCGCTGACAGTGTCTTAGATACTATACCGCCCAAATGTCCTTGTGGATCCGGACCGAGGCGTTGGTAAATTCCAATTTACGGACATAAAATCTAAGACTTTAGTCTTAATAACCCTCACTTTTTGCTGAAAATCTGATCTAATTCGCCCCACTTTACTTGTGCTTACATTACCTACACATTTTTAACACCCGGATACATTGAGTTACCGGGCCACCACAGATCTCGCCTCATGGATAGCTACAAAGAACCCCTGAAAGCCCTGGCACGCCCCTATCGAAAGGCGGTATTAAAGGCGTTGCTGGTTCTCACCATGCTGGGGGGGATTCTGTTTGCCATACTGAACCTGCTTACGGGCAGTTATCCATTGGCCATTGTCGAACTCGCAATGGGTGCTTACGCCATTCTGGTTTTCTGGGCTGTACGCGACACCCGGCATCTTGAGCGTTGGATCATTGCTTACGCCATCCCGTTTTTCACCGCCATGATGTTCGCCATGACCATCCCCAAAGCCTCGGCCACCGTACACGCCTGGGTGCTGCTGATTCCGATCGTCTCTCACCTTCTGATGGGCCGTCGGCTCGGTCTGGCTATATCCGTGTTCTACATGAGCATCGCCGGCATTATTTTCCTGCTCAGATATCACGATGAGCCGGCCATGATGCAAGCGCTGCCAGTCGCCAATATCGCCATCATCTCCCTGTGTATCCTGGTGTTCTCCCACGTATACGAAGTGACCCGGGAACAGTCACAACGCCAGCTACTCAAGATCGCCCAGACTGACACCCTCACCAGCCTTGCCAACCGGGCCAGACTGAGCGACATCTTCAAACGGGAGCAGCAACGCGCCCGCCGCTACAACACGCCAATGACCATGCTTGCGCTGGATCTGGATCATTTCAAAGCGGTCAATGACCGCTATGGCCATGAAACCGGCGATCTCGCCCTGCAACACGTCGCCCGTATATTCCGGGAATGCCTGCGTGCAACAGACCTGCCGGCACGCCTGGGAGGGGAGGAGTTCGGCATACTGCTAACCAATACCAATGGCCGGCAAGGCCTTGAGGTCGCCGAAAAAATCCGTATCGCGGTCGCCTCGACCCCGTTGACCGTCAACAACGACGTTGTCCGCCTGACCCTCAGTGGTGGCGTAGCGGAATTCGGGCCAGACGGAGAGACCCTGCGTCAGTTGGTGAGAGAAGCCGACAAGCGCCTGTACGAAGCAAAGAATCGGGGCCGCAACCTGATCATCCCGGCGGAAGCGACTGACGGCTTTCAGGAGCCGCTGGAAACAGACACGCATCGCGCCTGAGACAGAATGCCGCATCCGACTGAAGACATTCCCGCAGTAGCACCATCGAAAACCCGCTAGAATGCATGCCATGGAATGGCTGACTCACTCACAAACCGGTTTTCAACAGGCGGCGCGCTACCTTCTCACCATGCGCCTGGCCATCGTGGTCATTCAACTGATCGCCGTTGCCATCGCCGACACCATGGTAACCCTGGCCCACCGGCCAGAAGCCCTGCTGATATGCCTGCTCTATACCGTACTGGCAACCCTTGGCTGGCTCTGGTTTACCCGCCGGCCTCCCCGTTTGACGGTTACGGTCAGCCTCGGGCTCGGCCTTGATCTCTTCCTGATCAGCGCCTGGCTGTTCCTCACCGGAGGCTACACCAACCCGCTTGTCTCGCTGCTGCTGCTTCCCATTGCCGTTGCCATCATCCTGGTCCCCCTGCGCGAAAGCATTGCTTTGACGGTCATCGGTTTTGGCTTCTACACCGCCATGGTGCTGTGGCACACGCCGCTGACCCATGAACACCACGACGCCGACCTGACCCAGCTGCACCTGATGGGCATGTGGGCCACCTTTGCCATCACCGCCACCATGCTGTTGCTGGTGGTTGGCTCGCTGGCCCGTCGGTTGCGCCAAAAGCAGGGACAACTGGCCGAATTCCGTGAGAACCGGCTCCGTGATGAACAGGTGATTGCCCTGGGCCTGTCCGCCGCGGCGGTGGCGCATCGGCTGGGCACGCCATTGAACACCATGGCCCTGCTGGTGGATGAAATGAAGTCCGCGCACACAGACCCTTCGCTTGCAAACGATCTCGGGCTGATGGAGAAGCAACTGGGCCTTTGCAGCAACCACCTGCACCAACTGTCTACCGCCGCCATGCAGGCCAAGGCCGCGCATCAGGAAATCCTTCCGCTGCACTTCTGGATGATGCGACTGCGGGAGTCAGCCACACTGTTGTGGCCCGCCTCGCCCATCCACTGGCGGGCGCCGTTTCCCGACCAGCTCGTCGCCGTGGATGCCACTCTGGACCAGGCTATACTGAACCTTCTGGCCAACGCGCTGACCGCCAGCCCGTCCTGGGTGGCAGTCAGCGCTGGGGACAGCGACGAGGGGCGGGTCGCAATCGTGGTCGAGGATCATGGCAAGGGTCTCGAACTCTCACTGCAGAACACCGCCGGCGATGGCGTTGTGGACTCCGAACATGGCCTGGGGGTAGGTTTGTTCCTCTCCAACGCCACCATCCAGCGCCACGGCGGCACCCTCAAAGCCAGGGCGGACCGCACGGGCACCACCATGATCATCGACCTGCCACAGGCGCAGGACAGCACCCCGGACGGTAAGGAGGCAGAATGAACGGCCAGCCGACCTGGTTGCTGATCGACGATGATGAAGCCTTCGTACAGGTGCTCCAGCGTTCCCTGAGGCGTCAGAACATCGAGGCAGTCTGTGCCCTCAACCGCCTGGAGGCCATAGCAGCGCTGGAATCACAGACCTTTCACCGCTGCGTGCTTGACCTCAACCTGGCCGGCGAAAGCGGCCTGCAATTACTGCCGGAGCTACTGGCCCTTCAACCCGGACTGGAGGTGCTGGTACTGACGGGTTACGGCAGCATCGCCACCGCCGTGGAAGCCATGCGCCGGGGTGCCGTCAATTACCTGTGCAAACCGGTCACACTGAGCCAACTGACCGCCGGTTTCAGCCCACTGGACGGCCCACCGGCAACCCGTGAAGAACCCCCAACGGTGGAGGAAATGGAGTGGGAACACATTCAGCGAGTGCTGAACGAGCACGACGGCAATGTGTCCTCAACAGCCCGAGCGCTGAACATGCACCGGCGAACCCTGCAGCGGAAGCTTCAGAAACATTCCCGCTGGCGGAATCAGTGATACTATGAACACGCAGCCGTTGGGCGCGGGTTAAACGGCGTCAGGCCAGGCGCCGTAGCCAGGTTTCACGCCGCAGGTAGATCACCATGATAACGGCTTTCACCACTTCATCCGCAACAAAGCCGGCAAACACACCCCAAAGACCAAACCCAAGATAGAGCCCAAAATACCAGGCCACGGGCACACCGACACCGGCAAAGCCAATCAGGGTGATCACCATCGGCGCCCGGGTATCACCACCAGCCCTCAAAATGCCCGGAATAATCATCGTCAACGCCGTGGCACCGCTGTAAAGAACGCTCAGAGCCACCATCCAGATCACCCGCTCCCGGGTTAAATCGCTGATCTCGTAGAACTCCAGGAACAAGGGAGTGAGCAATGCCACGATCAATGTCAGCAACGGCAGCACCAGCAATACCATGCGGATACCCATAGCGGTATAGGCTCGTGCCCGCTGAGGATGTCGGCCACCCAGCGATTCCCCCAGGGCAATGCTGGCGGCCTGCTGCAATCCGACACCCGGAGCCAGCGAAAACCCACGAATAATCGACGCTACCAAAAAGGCCGCGTAAGCTTCCGCACCCACCCGATTAAACATCATGGTGTAAATGAACGCCGACCCCTGCCACAGAAAACCATCTACCGACAGCGGATACCCCAGGTACAGGATTCGCCTGAGCCGTTGCCACGCCAGCCCGGAGACATCCCTTACCCGGGCATTGACCGCTGGATGGCGGAGAACGGCGCGTAGCATGAACACCGCCTGAAACAACCACGCCAGCACAGTGGCGATCGCAACACCGGGAAGCCCAAGAGGCGGAAACAGGGGCTCGGTTACGCCCTGAATGGCACCGCCAAACAGCAACAGGTAGTTACCAAGGGCGTTCAAGACATTGCCATACAGGGCCAGTCGCATGGGGGTGCGGGTGTTGCCCAGGGACTGGAGAACATACATGGCCACATGGGCAATCACCAGCGCAGGCAACCCCAGCCCGATGATCCACAGGTAGCCATAGCCAATGCCCGGCAGCCCGGAGCGCTCCGCCGGAGCACGGAACAGGTCCGTAGTCAGCAAAGCCAGAAGCGACTCGCCAAAGACAATATAGAGAGCCCCAATGGCCACGCCCGTAAACAGGCCTGCGGTCAGCAGGGTTGCCAGGGTCTCTCGGATCTCGGCGTGCTTCCGGGCGCCACGCAACTGGGCGGTAATCACGGCACCACCCTCAGTCAGAGCCGCATAGCAGAGTACCACCAGGAAGTTCAGCTGCAGGCAGATTCCCAGCGCAGCGATGGTCTGCTCACCGAACTGACCCACCATCAGGTTGTCCACCACGCCGGTGAGCTGAAACAGGTAGAACTGGATAATGATGGGCCAGGCCAGGGTCATCAACCGCTGGCGCACGGGGCCTGAACTGGGGACCATAGGCCGTTCCGGAAAGGGTATTGCCGAATACTAACAAGCCGGGCCTGGCTTGCAGTCCTCCCCGAACGCTATTTGGGGGGCGTAGGTTGCTCCATTCCGGTTTCGCTGCACAGTGGCTCAAAAGCTGCCTCACAACCTGGCCATTTGCCGTCTCAGCCACTCGATCATAGCCCGTTTTCTCGGACCGAAATCACGCCCCTCCGGATAGAGAAGATAATACCCCTCATCGTCAGGAAACTCGATTTCATGAAGCAGTTGCAACTCGTTCCTGGCAAGGTGGGCCTCAACCAGGATTCGCGGCGCAATACACACGCCCTGACCCGCCAAAGCCGCATCTATCGCTAGGCTTGTCTGCTCAAATCGCAGTACCTTGTCAGCGTCATCCAAGTTCGCGTGGCGGATCAGCTTTTCCCAGTTTCGGTGGGCATCATCAATAAGCCGGTGGGACGGCAGATCCGTCAGCGTTTGGACTACGGAATTGGCCATGGCATAGGACGGACTGGCAACAGCACAAAGCTCCACCGCCGCCAAGCATTCCGCGTGAAGCCCTTTCTCGAAGGGTGGGCTGGAAAACCGGACCACGAAGTCAGCTCCGTCGGGACCAAAGCTCGCACGCGTTTCACTAGCGGTAATCCGTAGTTCTATATCAGGACACGCCTCGCGAATAGCATCCATCCGCGGCAGCAGCCATTTTGAACCAAACGACGGCGGGACACTGATCACTAAATGCTGGGTCCTCGCCATGAGTGTCCGGGTGGACTCATCAATGATCCCTAGAGCCGTCCGGACGGACTGGTGGTAGGTCTGGCCCTGTGCGGTCAACTGAAGACCACGTGGCTGCCGGGAAAACAGTATCACCCCCAGATCGGACTCGAGACGCCGGACGCGCTGGGCAACGGCACTTTGCGTCAAATGCAGTTCCTCCGCAGCAAGCCGAAAGTTCTGGTGCCGGGCAACCGACTCAAAAATACGCAAAGCATTAAGGTTTGGAAGCATGTTACGCCAATCGTGACTGTAGATTCTCTACAGGCTAGCACAAGAAGATCTCACTGGTAGATGACGATTGAAGCGTGCAACCTGTAGCGCATGAACAAACAGCCTATCGGTAGGCATCAGAGGGATAACAGGATGCAAAAACATGCAACGTATCTCGCTTTCTTAGCGCTCGGCGTGATTTGGGGCAGTAACTTCATTTTCATGAAGTGGGCTGCTGACTTTATCAGCCCAATCCAGATCACCTTACTTCGGGTAGTTTTCGGTTTTATTCCGCTATTTTTCGTCGCCCTGCTGACGAAATCCCTAAGTTGGGCCCACCTGCGGCATGGGCACCACTTTATCGCAATGGCACTGCTGGCTACCGCACTTTATTACCTCGCCTTTGCCAAAGGCACTGCGCTGCTGCCCTCAAGCATTGCAGGTATGTTAAGCGGATCGATTCCCCTGTTTACCTTTCTTGCCGCCCTGGTGTTCCTGCGAGATGAACCGGTCAACGTTCATTCCGTCAGCGGCACGTTGCTCGGCTTTATCGGCGTACTATTGATTGCCAAACCCTGGCATGCCGGCGCCGGCCAGATTAACCCGGAAGGCGTACTCTATATGGTTGGCGGAGCTCTCAGTGTCGGATTATCCTTCGTCTATGCACGCAAATTCGTCAAACCACTGAAGCTTAACCCCATAACCCTGGCCACTTACCAAACTGGAATTGCAATGGGTATGTTGCTTCTGACAACCGATATGGGCGGTATAGGTTCCGTATTCGATGATACCAGAGCCATGCTTGGACTCATTCTGGGCCTCGGCATTCTCGGCACCGGTGCGGCGTATATCATCTATTACTTTCTAGTCAATCAGATGGGCGCGATTGCAGCGTCAGGCGTTACTTATATTCCGCCTGTTGTCGCACTGACCATTGGTGCCGTGCTTGTGGGCGAGGAGGTCAGAAGTCTAGATATACTGGCTCTGTCTCTTATACACATCTGACGCTGCCGACGAATAGAGAGGTG
>OJBS01000139.1_pt1 | contig 30439 bp, 30 predicted proteins | sample 1590941 | NCBI WGS metagenome assembly OJBS01 (sample SAMN05416785, study PRJEB24817) | seawater metagenome | isolation source: Sea water | place: Canada:Atlantic | collected 2013-11
GTCATCTCACACTTCAATGAAGGTATTAGAAAACCACTACATCAATCCACTTTTATTAAACGTTGAAGAAGAGAAACTAATGAAGGTTAAAGTCTTTGGATAGTCGTATTTTATCTAACACAAGAGTGTAGCACGTATAACACAAAAATGATTATATATTTGTAACTACTTGAAAATGAACCGATAAAAATATGTGAATTTAGGTGGTAAGGAGTGTTATGAGCCCGACGAGCTACCTACTGCTCTATCCCGCGATTTAGGCTGCAAAGATATAACTATTATTTGATTTAGTGAAGTAATTTCTTAATTAAACGTACCTTTGCGCCCCAAAACATTGGAAATGACACACAAAGCAGGTTATGTAAATATTATTGGCAATCCAAATGTTGGAAAATCAACATTAATGAATGCACTTGTAGGCGAGCGTTTATCTATTATAACCTCTAAAGCACAAACAACAAGACACCGTATTTTAGGGATTGTGAATGGTGATGATTTCCAAATTTTATTTTCTGACACACCAGGAATTATAAAACCAGCCTACGAACTTCAAGCGTCTATGATGGATTTTGTAAAATCGGCCTTTGAAGATGCAGATGTGTTGATCTATATGGTAGAAATAGGTGAAAAAGAATTGAAAGACGAACGTTTTTTTAATAAAATAACCAGTTCAAAAACTCCTGTTTTATTACTAATTAATAAAATTGACAAAGCAACTCAAGAAGAAGTTGAAGAAAAGTTAGTGTATTGGCAAGAAAAAGTTCCGAATGCAGAAGTGTTTTTAATCTCTGCTTTAGAGAAATTTAATATTGAAGGTGTCTTTAATACTATTTTAGAAAAACTTCCTGAATCTCCAGCATTTTATCCAAAAGATCAATTGACCGATAAACCTGAACGCTTTTTTGTAAACGAAGCGATTAGAGAGAAAATATTAATGCACTATAGCAAAGAAATTCCTTATGCTGTTGAAATAGAAACAGAAGAGTTTTTTGAAGAAGAAAAACTCATCAAAATTCGTGCTATAATAATGGTCGAAAGAAATACCCAAAAGGGTATCATCATTGGTCATAAAGGTGCCGCATTAAAACGTGTAGGTACAGAAGCCAGAAAAGATCTTCAAAAATTCTTTCAAAAGAAAATACACTTAGAATTGTATGTGAAAGTCAATAAAGATTGGAGAAGTAATAAAAATCAACTTAGAAGATTTGGATACAAAGAATAATCCAATATTGAATAGTAATAGAGTATCTTTGCAAAAAATTTATCAAGAATGAATTCAATAGTAGCCATAGTTGGACGCCCAAACGTAGGTAAATCAACATTATTCAATAGACTTATACAAAGTAGAGAGGCTATTGTAGATTCTGTAAGCGGTGTGACTCGTGATCGCCATTACGGAAAATCTGACTGGAATGGGAAAAACTTTTCTGTAATTGATACAGGAGGTTATGTTGTTGGTTCTGATGATATTTTTGAAGGTGAAATTAGAAAACAAGTTAATTTAGCAATAGACGAATCTGACATTATTGTTTTTGTAGTAGATGTAACAGAGGGAATTACTCCAATGGATACTGAAGTTGCTAACTTATTAAGAAAAATTAAAAAACCTGTACTTCTTGCAGTCAATAAAGTAGATAATTCTATGCGACAAGAAGACGCATATGAGTTCTACAACCTTGGTTTAGAAGGAGATTATTATACAATTTCGTCTATAAATGGTAGTGGAACTGGAGAATTATTAGATGCTATTGCTAAGATTATTCCAGAAGATACTGAAGAACTCCCAAGTGAATTACCAAGATTTGCAGTAGTAGGGAGACCTAATGCTGGAAAATCTTCATTTATCAACGCTCTTATTGGTGTAGAAAGAAATATTGTTACAGATATTGCTGGTACAACAAGAGATTCTATTGATACTAAATACAATCGTTTTGGATTTGATTTTAATTTAGTAGATACTGCTGGAATCCGTAGAAAAGCAAAAGTAAAAGAAGATCTTGAATTTTATTCTGTAATGCGTGCTGTAAGAACCATTGAATCTTGTGATGTTGCAATTGTTATGATTGATGCTACACGTGGATTTGAAGGACAAGATCAAAGTATTTTTTGGTTGGCAGAAAAGAATAAAAAAGGAGTTGTAATTCTAGTAAACAAATGGGATCTAGTAGAGAACAAAGAAACCAATAGTGTAAAAGAATATGAAGCAATGGTAAGAAGAGAAATTGCGCCATTTACCGATGTGCCAATCCTCTTTGTTTCTGTATTAACAAAACAACGTATTTTTAAAGCAATTGAAACTGCTGTAAAAGTATTTGAAAATCGTTCTAAACGAATTCCTACTAGCAAATTGAACGAAACTATGTTAGAGGTTATCAAACAAAACTCACCTCCTGCATGGAAAGGAAAGTTTGTAAAGGTGAAATATTGTATGCAATTACCAACGCTAACACCTCAGTTTGTGTTTTTCTGTAATTTACCACAATATGTAAGAGATCCTTATAAGCGATTTATTAAAAACAAACTTCGTGAGATTTATGATTTTGAAGGAGTTCCTGTGATTGTTTATTTTAGACAGAAATAATTACAATTCAATTATCATTTCTTGCTTCGCAATCTTAAATCCGTTTTTTAAAACTTGATGTTGCGCTTCGCTCCCATCTATTAATAATGGATTGGTATGATTGAAATGGATAAAATGAATTTTGTTTTTATCTTCTTCAGATAGGTTTTGAAACAGCTCCATACTTTCAGTAACAAATGGATGTGGAACTTCACTCATATCTCTATTTATTTCTCCTTGCTTAAAAAATGTTGCATCTAACAATGCAATATCGACCTCTTTTATAAAGTCAACGATACTCGCTTCCCATTTACTCCATTTATCAATATCTGGAACAAATAATACTTTTTTAGAATTAGAATGAATCACATAACCTACCGTTTCTGAAAATTCATCACGATGAGGAACTTGAATTGGTGTCACAGAAATTCTTTTATTTAATACAATCGTTGAATCTTTTTTAAGTTCCCTCAACTCAATATTCTTCAAATCTACCAATTGACTCCAAGGGCCATTCGTTCTCAAAAATGAATTCATTTTTGGCATCGCATATACTGGCATATTTCTAGCACCCATAACTTCTCTTCCAAGATCTATTAAACCTGTATAATGCCCTATATGTGCATGTGTTAAAAAGAGTCCATTTGGAAGATTTTTAGAATCCTTTAAATGTGTAGAAAGCAACTTTAATTGTTTTGGAAAGTCTGGAGTCGCATCAAAAATCCAATTTTCATTGGAAACAGGGTCTATTAATGCAATTGACGAAACGAATCTCGTATTTGAAGCGTCTTTATAAACTCGTTCACAACAATCCTTATTACATCCTGCTTGAGGATATCCTGCATCTTGAGCATTTCCTAGAACAAATAAATAAGGCGATTTAGGAGTGCTATTTTCACCTTCTTTTTGTGAATTACAAGAGAGAAATAAGAAGTAAACGAAAAAGAAGTAAATAACATTTTTCATAATCAATCTAAAATTTTAAAGGATTATAAGTGCAATCCATTAAACAAAAAAAGTAGAGATTCAATCAAATTTAAAATGTGCCAGAAAAGCAAACACTACAATCAAGACTAAAAATCCTAAACAGCCAACACCTGCTAAATCGTCATTTTTTAGGACAAATGATTTTTAATATTAATAAGTTCTTGCTTTATGTTTTCTAAATTTGAAATAATTTGATGCTTATCGACCATGCCTTCAGGATTTTCCTTCATTTTTTTTCTAGCGCCATCTAAAGTAAATCCCTTCTCTTTTACAAGATGATAAATCAACTTTAAATTTTGTAAATCATCATGAGTGAAAAGTCGATTTCCTTTTTTATTCTTCTTAGGTTTCAGAATAGTAAATTCATTTTCCCAAAAACGTATTAAGGACGTATTAACGTCAAACGCCTTGGCTACTTCACCAATTTTATAATACCTTTTTTCTGGTAAATTTACGTGCATAATCTTCACAATTGTAAGAAAGACGAATATACAAAAAAAAATATTTGAAATTAAAAACTACTTTAGAAGTTTAATCTAAAGACTGTCCTTCAATTTGAGCTGCCTTTTGCATTGCTTCAAATTCTGCTGGTGATAAGTTTCCGTAATAGAAGTTTATCGGATTAATTCGGTCTTTATTCTTGCGAATTTCATAATGTAAATGAGGTGCTTGAGATCTTCCAGTATTACCAACAAAGCCAATTAAATCTCCTCGCTTAACATATGCTCCTCTGCTAACATTGTATTTACTTAAATGTGCATATAAAGAAATATATCCGAAGCCATGATCAACACGAATGTGCTTACCAAATCCAGAAGATCTAGCATCAGCACGAATTACTTTTCCAGGACCTGTTGCATAAATTGGTGTCCCTCGAGGTGCTGTAAAATCCATTCCATAATGTTTTTTTCGTGTCTTTAAAAAAGGATCCGTACGCCAACCAAATCCTGAAGCCATTCTAGTTAAATCTTGACTTTTTACTGGTTGTATTGCAGGGATTGCGGCTAATAATTCTTCCTTGTTTTTGGCTAATTTTACAATATCATCTAATGATTTAGACTGAACATATAACTGTTTAGAAAGGATATCCATATTTTTAGTGATGTCAATAATCATTTCCGAATTATCAAACCCTTCCAAAGATTTATATCTATTTATGCCTCCAAATCCTGCAGTTCTTTGCTCTTCAGGTATTGGATTTAACTCAAAAAAAGTTCTGTAAATATTATTATCTCTCTCTTGTAAATCAACTAATACTTTTTCAAATTGAACGATTCTTTTCTTATGAATACCTGCATTGAGCTTTAAATATTCGTTTTCTCTTTTCAATGCTTTTTCATTTGGAGTTTCGAAAAAATTATGTAACAAAAGAAATCCAACAAACATTGCTAATGTAATAGTTAATATCCAGAATAAAAACTGCTTAAAGAATACGCCTTTTTTAATCTCTACCTTTTTATATGATAAAGTTTCAGAATCGTAATAGTATTTAACTTTCGCCATAAGATTAATTATACTAAATTTGCATTGTAAACGAGAAATCACTTTTAATAGTATACTTCGTTTTAAAAAACAAATTTACAAAATGTTTCACAACTAGTTGAACACATAAAGTATTTTAGAAATAAATTAACATTTTATGACATCACAAAAAATACGTCAGCAATTTTTAGATTTTTTTAAAAACAAATCTCACACTATTGCTCCTTCTGCTCCTTTGGTTCTAAAAAACGATCCAACATTAATGTTCGTTAATGCTGGAATGGTACCTTTTAAAGAATACTTTTTAGGACAAAAAAAAGTAACTGACGCAAGAGTTTCTGATACTCAAAAATGTTTAAGAGTCTCTGGAAAGCACAATGATTTAGAAGAAGTTGGAATCGACACGTATCATCATACAATGTTTGAGATGTTGGGTAATTGGAGTTTTGGCGATTATTTTAAAAAGGAAGCAATTGCTTGGGCTTGGGAATTATTAACTGAGGTTTATAAGATTGACAAAAACAGTATATATGTAACCGTTTTTGAAGGAGACAAGGAAGATGGTTTAAGTTTTGATCAAGAGGCTTATGATTATTGGAAAGAATTAGTTCCTGAAGATAGAATTATAAATGGAAATAAGAAAGATAACTTTTGGGAGATGGGCGCTCAAGGTCCTTGTGGTCCTTGTTCTGAAATTCATATAGATATTCGTTCAAATGAAGAAAAAGCCAAAGTAGATGGAAAATATTTGGTAAATCTGGACCATCCTCAAGTCATAGAAATTTGGAACTTAGTATTTATGGAATTTAACCGTAAACTAAATGGTTCTTTAGAAAAACTACCTAATAAACATGTAGATACAGGAATGGGATTTGAGCGTTTGTGTATGGTCATTCAGGGTGTTCAATCTAATTACGATACAGATGTTTTCTCTCCAATAATTCGAGAAATAGAAACAATTACAAACTCAAAATACAATGCTTCGGATAAAATTGAAGATGTTGCTATAAGAGTAATCTCTGACCATATTAGAGCCGTAGCATTTGCCATTGCAGATGGACAATTGCCAAGCAATAATGGTGCTGGTTATGTAATACGAAGAATATTGAGAAGAGCTATTCGATACGGATTTACTTTTTTAAATCAAAAAGAAGCCTTTATATATAGGCTTGTAGATATATTAAGCAAGCAAATGGGAGATGTTTTTCCAGAAATAATTGCACAAAAACAATTGATTGAAAATGTTATAAAAGAAGAAGAAAACTCATTTTTAAGAACCTTAGATCAAGGTTTAAGTTTGTTAGATGCCATCATTGAGAAAAACACTGCTGAAAAAATATCCGGAAAAAAAGTGTTTGAATTAAAAGACACATATGGTTTCCCTGAAGATTTAACCGAGTTAATTTTACGCGAAAATAATTTAACATATAACGAAGCCGAATTTAAAAACGAATTAGAAAAGCAAAAAGAAAGAGGGCGTAAAGCAACAACAGTAGAAACAGATGATTGGCAAGTATTGTATGAAGACGAAGAAGAAGAGTTTATTGGTTATGACACTTTAGAAGCAACAGTAAAAATTACTCGTTATCGCAAAGTTACTTCGAAAAAGGACGGTGAAATGTATCAATTAATCTTCAACCTAACTCCTTTTTATCCAGAAGGCGGAGGACAGGTTGGTGATAAAGGGTATTTAGAAGTGCCAAATGGTGATGCTATTTATATTCTTGACACGAAGAAAGAGAATAATTTAATTATTCATTTCACAAAGAATTTACCCGTACATTTAAATGAAACTTTTAAAGTTGTAGTGGATGAGAAACAACGTTTCAGAACAGAGTGTAATCATACTGCAACACATCTTTTACACCAAGCATTACGTAAAATATTAGGTGCTCATGTGGAGCAAAAAGGTTCTGCAGTTCATTCAAAACATTTGCGTTTTGACTTTTCTCATTTTTCAAAAGTTACAAAAGAGCAATTGGAAGAAGTTGAAGATTTTGTAAACGCAAGAATTCGAGGAAAATTGAATTTAAATGAACATCGAAATATCACTATGGATACGGCTCTTGAAAAAGGTGCTATAGCCTTATTTGGAGAAAAATATGGAGATACAGTTCGTATGATTCAGTTTGGGAAATCTATGGAATTATGTGGCGGTACTCATGTTAAAAATACAGGTGATATCTGGCATTTTAAAATAACTTCAGAAAGCGCTATCGCTTCTGGAATTAGAAGAATAGAAGCAATAACTTCTGATGCTGTTAAAGATTATTATTCAAAACAAGATAAAGAATATAGCGCCGTAAAATTGGCCTTAAAAAACACAAATGATCCTTTAAAAGTTGTTGAACAAATTCAAGATGAAAATACTGCTTTAAAAAAGCAAATTGAAGGGTTGATGAGAGACAAGGCGAAGAACCTTAAAACAACTCTTAAGGCAGAAATTGAAACTATTAATGGCATTAACTTTATTGCAAAAAAAATAGATTTAGACCAAAACGCTATTAAAGATTTGGCTTTTGAATTAGGTAAAGAAGTTGAAAATTTATTCTTTTTTGTTGCAACATCAGCAGCAAAAGACAAAGCGATGTTAACGTGTTATATAGACAAAAAATTGGCTGAAGAAAGAGAACTAAATGCAGGTCAAGTTGTGCGTGAATTAGGGAAACTAATTCATGGAGGTGGAGGTGGACAGCCTTTCTTTGCAACTGCAGGAGGGAAAAGTCCTGAGGGAATTCCAAAAGCATTAGAACGTGTGAAAAGTTATATTGAATAATGAATTTTAGAACTCAAATACCACTTAACACTTCGCTCAGCGAACAGTCAAAAATTGATTATAGTTCTAAGGTTGCGTTGTTTGGTTCTTGCTTTTCTGAGAACATCAGTAAAAAATTATCATACTTTAAGTTTCAGAATTTTTCAAATTCTTTTGGTATACTCTTTCATCCTATAGCTATTGAAAGATTGATTACCAATGCAATTAACCAAAAAGAATATTCTGAGAAAGAGGTATTCTTTCATAATGAACGTTGGCATTGTTTTGACGCACATTCTGAGTTGAGTGACACTTCAAAAGAAGAATTAATTAAGACTTTAAATTCTCAAATATCTTCTACACACAAACAACTTCACGAAGCAACACATTTGATTATTACATTAGGCACTTCGTGGATTTATAGACATATCGAGTCAGATAAAACCGTAGCAAACTGTCATAAAGTTCCGCAAAAAAAATTCTTAAAAGAGTTATTGACTGTTGATGAAATTTCTTCGAGTTTAGAAGCAATTATTAGTTTGATAAAAAGCGTCAATCCAAAAACTGAAATTATCTTTACCGCTTCTCCTGTAAGACACCTCAAAGATGGTTTTACTGAAAATTCATTGAGTAAGGCACACTTAATTTCGGCCATTCACAATGTTACTGAACCAAGAAATCACACTCATTATTTCCCTTCTTTTGAAATTATGATGGATGATTTACGCGAATATCGTTTTTACAATTCTGATATGATTCATCCAAACGAAACTGCCATAAATTATATTTGGGAAGCGTTTAAAACGGTTTGGATACACGAAAAATCAACTGATTTAATGTCAGAAATTGATACTATTCAAAAAGGATTGTCTCATAGGCCTTTTAATGAAAACTCAAAGCAGCACCTTCTCTTTTTAGAAAATTTACAACTTAAAATTACTGCGTTACAAGAAAACCAACCTATTACTTTTTAAAAAACACGTGTACTAATTAGGGCTGTGAAACGGATAGGTTTAGGAAAAGGTATGATAAAAAAAGAGAAGGTTTCCTTCTCTTTTTTTATTTATTTATATACTGATCTACATTTTGCCAAGGACCGCCATTAATAACATCAACATCTTCATCAGACAATATTTCCATTGCCATTCCGCTTCTCCCTCCACTTCTACAAACTGTAATTACAGGTTTATTAAAGCTTTTAATTTGTTCAATATTATCTTCTATAGTATCTAAAACAATGTTATGAGACCCATCTACATGACCATCATTGTATTCTGCAACTGTTCTCACATCTATAATAACAGCGCCTTTTAATAAATATTCTTGTACTTCGTTCATATTCTGTTTTTTCTTAAATAGGTTAAAGAAACTCATCTTAAATTTTTGATAAAAGTAAAAAAGAATTTTCCAATAACTATAAATCAAATCGATTTTAATTATTTTTGAGAAATTATAGTCATATCCTTTTAATAAATGAAACAAGAAAATAGAAAAGACGAAATAATTCAAACAGCTACCAAACTTTTTAAGAAAAAAGGGTATAGCGCTGTAACAATGAGAGATATTGCTAAAGAAATGGGAATAAAAGCTGCAAGCCTTTATAATCATATCAATTCAAAGCAAGACATTCTTACTACTATTATTATTTCCCTTGCTAAAGAATATACCGAAGGCATTGAGATAATTAAACTTTCTGAGAATAATTCCATAGAGAAGTTAAAGCAAATTATTGCACTCCATGTTAAAATAACTACACAAAACGCGAACGGAATGGCATCACTTAATAATGATTGGATGCATCTTGAAGAACAATTGGAATATTATCTAATGCTTCGCACAAATTATGAAAGTGATTTTAGAGAAATTATTATAAGAGGAATTGAGAACAATGAAATCACCAAGTCTAATCCAGATATTATTTTATTCTCTATACTCTCAACCTTAAGATCATTATACCTTTGGATACCCAAGAAAGATATATTAAACCCTAACAAGTTAGCTTTGGATTTAAGTAGTATTCTTATTAACGGCATTAAAAAATAATTTTGTAAATTTGTAATCTAAACTAACAGTTGTTAGTTTGATAAAATGATAATTTATAAATGGCAGATTTTCATAAAGTAAATATTGCAGACATCTATAAAGAAACAAAAGATACTGTAGTTGTAGAATTTGAAATTCCAAAAAAATTACAAGAAAATTTCAGTTTCAAGCAAGGTCAGCATCTTACTCTTCGTAAAATTATAAACAATGAAGATGTTAGGCGTTCTTATTCATTATGCTCAAGTCCACTTGACAAGAAATGGAAAGTCGCTATTAAACAAATTCCAGGAGGTGTTTTCTCTACCTATGCCAATACTAAATTAAAAAATGGAGACACGATAGAACTGATGGAGCCATCAGGAAATTTTTATATTGATGTGCAACCAACTGCTTCTAAAAATTACATTGCTTTTGCAGCAGGAAGTGGCATCACACCAATGTTATCTATAATTAAAACACATTTACTTTCTGAACCTAATAGCACATTCAAACTGTTCTATTTAAACAGAACCGTAAAATCTATCATATTTAAAGAAGAAATTGAGCAGTTAAAAAATGAATTCTTTCAACGATTTCAAGTTTTTTATTTTTTAACTAAAGAGCAACGAGATATTCCATTTTTAAATGGACGTTTTGACACAGAAAAATTAAGTGTTTTAACCAAAACATTTATAGATATTGATGATACCGATCATTGTTTTATCTGTGGCCCTCAAGACATGATTTTCTTAATTAGAGATCATTTAGAAGAAAAAGGATTAGATAAAGGTAAAATTCATTATGAGTTGTTCTTTTCTGGAAATCCAGAAGATAATAAGCATATAGCAGAAGCATTAGAGAAGAAAGTTGAAGGAACTGATGTTACTATTCTAGATGGAGGAAAAGAATTCCATTTTATCATGGAAGATGAATATGACAATATTCTTGACGGAGCTTTGGCTGCAGGAGCAGATTTACCATTTGCCTGTAAAGGTGGAGTTTGTAGTACTTGTAAATGTAGAGTGATTGAAGGTGCTGTTGAGATGAAGGTCAACTACGCTTTAGATGAAAAAGAAGTATCACAGAAGTTAGTATTAAGTTGTCAAGCAGTGCCAACTACAGAAAAAGTAGTTGTAGATTTCGACGTATAAAATTAAAACTCAAAATATTATGAGTGAAGAACAAATAAAAAATTTAGAAAATCAATTTGAAGCACGTATAGCACGTGACGAGAAAATTGAACCTAAAGATTGGATGCCAGAAAAGTATCGCAAAACACATATCAGACAGATGTCGCAACACGCACATTCTGAAATTGTAGGAATGCTTCCTGAAGGAAATTGGATTACAAGAGCACCTTCATTAAGGCGTAAAGTAGCTTTATTGGCCAAAGTTCAAGATGAAGCAGGACATGGATTGTATTTGTATTCAGCTTGTGAAACTTTAGGTGTTACTCGTAATGAGTTATACGAGCAACTTCATTCTGGAAAAGCAAAATATTCAAGTATTTTTAATTACCCAACAGTTACATGGGCTGATATGGGAGCGATTGGCTGGTTAGTAGATGGAGCAGCAATTATAAATCAAGTTCCTCTATGTAACACCTCTTACGGGCCTTATGCACGCGCAATGGTTCGTGTATGTAAAGAAGAGAGTTTTCATCAACGTCAAGGTTATGAAATCATGATAAAATTGGCTAACGGAACTCTTGAGCAAAAAGAGTTAGCACAAGATGCGTTAAACCGTTGGTGGTGGCCAAGTTTGATGATGTTAGGACCTACAGATGCAGAATCTATTCACACAGAGCAGTCTATGAAATGGAAGTTAAAACGAAAATCAAATGATGATTTACGTCAACAATTTATAGATCAAACAGTTCCGCAAGCAGAATTGATAGGGCTTACAATTCCAGATTCAGATTTAAAATGGAACGAAGAACGTGGAAGTTATGATTTTGGAGAAATTAATTGGGACGAGTTTTGGCAAGTAGTGAAAGGTCATGGGCCTTGTAATAAAGAACGTATGAATGCAAGAGTTGGTGCTTGGGAAGGTGGTGAATGGGTTCGTGATGCTGCTATGGCACACGCAGAGAAGAAAGCAGCCTCTTTGAAAAAAGAGGTCTCATAACAGATATGAAGAAACTTTGGCATGTCTATATAATGACAAATAAGCCTAATGGTGTTATTTATATTGGTGTTACTGATAATATTGATGAAAGAGTAAAAGAACATAAATTAAAAGCATATCCTAAATCGTTTACTGCAAAATACAATTGTGATAAACTAGTTTATTTTGAAGAGTTTGAAAACGAAAATGAAGCTGAGAAAAGAGAAAGGCAATTCAAAAAATGGAAAAGAGAATGGAAGATTGAATTAATTGAAGAAATGAATCCAAATTGGTCTGATTTAAGTATCAATTGGAATTTAAACTTTAATGAAGTAAGAAAATAAGATTCCTGTTTATTCAGGAATGAAGTTTAATTAAAAAGATACCTGCTTTCGCAGGCATTAAATAAGATGAGTAAAAACTGGCCTCTTTGGGAAGTCTTCGTGAGAAGTAAAAACGGATTAGAACATCGTCATTTTGGAAGTCTACATGCTGCAGATGCAGAAATGGCTTTAGAAAATGCACGTGACGTATATACAAGACGTAATGAAGGAATAAGTATTTGGGTTATAGAATCGAAAAATATTACAGCGTCAAATCCAGAAAATAATGGAGAATTATTTGAACCAGCGCAAGACAAAATCTATCGTCACCCAACATTTTACGATTTACCAGACGAAGTAAAACACATGTAATGAAAGAAAATCTTTATAAATACATTCTTGGGATTGCTGATAATTCCTTAATTCTTGGACAACGCTTAGGTGAATTATGTGGTCATGGACCAAGTTTAGAAACAGATATCGCTTGTACAAATATCTCTTTAGATTTATTCGGGCAAGTGCGTAGTTATTACCAATATGCTGCTAAAATTATAGGAGATGGAAGGTCAGAAGATGATATTGCAATGCTTCGAAAAGAAAGAGAGTATGTAAATGTACTTTTAGTAGAACAACCAAATACTGATTTTGCATATACTATTGGTCGCCAATTCTTATTCGATGTCTATCATTTTTTGTTTTTAAAAGAATTACAAAAAAGTCATGACTTGACACTTTCTGCCATAGCAATAAAATCTATTAAAGAAGTTAGTTACCATCAACGCTTTTCTACAGATTGGGTAAAACGTTTAGGTGACGGAACAGCAGAAAGTCATCAAAGAATGCAAGACGCAATTGATAGTTTATGGACATATACAGATGAGTTATTTCATCAGACTGAAGCAGATAAAATAATCATTTCTGAAGGAATTGGTGTTGATGTTACAGTTTTAAAATCAGTATATTACGCTACTGTTTCAAAAATTTTAAATGAGTCAACTTTAAAAGTTCCTGAATCAAAATGGTTCCAAAAAGGAGGGAAAGAAGGAATTCATACAGAACATTTAGGCTATTTATTAAGTGATTTACAATATATGCAACGTACGTATCCAAATATGGAATGGTAATATTGCTGTGACAGCAGAAATGTCAAAAAATGATTAAAACTGAACAGCATATCGATCAAAAACTATTTCCAATTCTGGAGCAAGTTTCTGACCCTGAAATTCCTGTATTATCTATTATGGAAATGGGAGTTGTACGTACAGCAGTTATTAAAAATGGGGTTGTAAAAGTTCAAATTACACCAACATATAGTGGATGTCCTGCAATGGATGTTATTGGTGAGGATATAAAAAAAGCATTAAAAGAAAAAGGATACAATTCAGAAATAGAATTAATCCTCGCTCCTGCTTGGACAACTGATTGGATTACACCAAAAGGGAGAAAAGCGTTAGAAGATTATGGAATAGCAGCACCATTAGATGCTGAAGGAGATAAAAGTGTATTGCTTGATGGTAAAAGATTGGTAAAATGTACTAATTGTAAGTCAACTAATACAAGATTAGTAAGTCAATTTGGGTCAACAGCATGTAAAGCACAGTTTCAGTGTGATGACTGTCAAGAACCATTTGACTATTTTAAATGTCTTAAATAGACAAAACATAAAATAAGGTATGAGCAATAATTCAATTCTATTAAAAATTGGAAATAAAATAGCGTATATCACGCTAAACAGACCTGAAGTATTTAACAGTTTCAATCGTGAAATGGCGTTTTTACTTCAAGACACTTTAGACGCTTGTGAGAAAAATGATGAAGTACGAGCGATTGTACTTACTGGAAACGGCAAAGCATTCTGTGCAGGTCAAGATTTAAAAGAAGTTACTGATCCAGACTTAAATCCAGGATTCAAAAAAATATTAGAAGAGCATTACAATCCCATAATTACGCGAATTCGTTCTATAAAAAAACCAATTATAGGTGCAATAAATGGTGTTGCTGCTGGTGCAGGAGCTAATATTGCTCTATCCTGTGATATTGTCGTTGCGCATGAAAAAGTAAGTTTTATACAGGCTTTTAGTCTTATAGGTTTAGTGCCTGATAGTGCAGGAACTTTCTTTTTACCAAGGTTGATTGGGTTTCAGAAAGCATTAGCTTTAGCAATGCTTGGTGATAAAATTTCTGCAGAAGAAGCAGAACGATTAGGAATGATTTACAAGATGATTCCACTTGAAAACTTTGAAGAAGAAGTACATAAATTGGCGCTAAAAATGGCGAACATGCCAACCAAGGCATTAGGGATGATTAAAGAATTGTATAATAAATCGATGAGCAATACTTTGGAAGACCAACTTGCATTGGAATCTAAGTTACAAATTGAAGCAGCGCAAACTAATGACTATGCAGAAGGTGTTGCAGCATTTATAGAAAAAAGAAAACCTAATTTTAAAGGAAACTAAATGAATGTAGGAATAATTGGTTCTGGAACAATGGGAAGTGGCATCGCACAAGTCGCTGCAACTTCTGGTTGTAAAGTGAAATTATACGACACTAATCAAGTTGCATTAAACAAATCTAAAGTTGCATTGGATAAAGTATTGTCAAGGTTAATTGAAAAAGGGCGTATTGATTCTGATGAAAAAAACAGAATTCAAGATAATATTTCTTACGTAAATAACTTAAAGGGTTTAGCCGATTCAAACTTAACGATTGAAGCGATTATTGAGAATTTAGACATCAAGAAAAAAGTATTTTCAGAATTAGAAAGTTATGTTTCTGATGATTGTATTATCGCCTCAAACACTTCAAGTCTATCAATTGCATCAATTGCAGCGTCATTACAAAAACCTGAACGTTGTGTTGGAATTCATTTTTTCAATCCAGCACCATTAATGAAATTGGTTGAAGTGATTCCTGCCATTCAAACATCAAAAGAGGTTTTAGACCAAGCAACTCAAATTATTTCTGATTGGAAGAAAGTCGTTGCAGTTGCCAAAGACACTCCAGGATTTATAGTAAATCGTGTTGCAAGACCCTTTTACGGAGAATCTTTACGAATTCACGAAGAAGGATTGGCTGATTTCGCAACGATTGATTGGAGTTTAAAAACTTTAGGAGGCTTTAGAATGGGCCCTTTTGAATTAATGGATTTTATTGGTAATGATATAAATTATACGGTTACCGAAACAGTATTTACAGCATTCTATTTTGACCCAAGATATAGACCTTCATTTACACAAAAACGTTTTTCAGAAGCAGGATATCTAGGGAGAAAATCTGGAAAAGGATACTATGATTATACGGAAGGAGCAATAAAACCTACTCCAACCAAAGATACTGTATTAGCACAACAAATTTTTGACAGAGTTTTAGCAATGCTAATCAACGAAGCAGCAGATGCCTTATTTTTAAATATTTCCTCAGCAGAAGATATTGATAATGCTATGACCAAAGGAGTTAATTATCCTAAAGGTTTATTGGCTTGGGCTGACGAAAAAGGCATAAAATGGTGTGTCTCTAAATTAGACGAATTATACAACGAATATCACGAAGACAGATACCGTTGCAGTCCTCTATTGAGAAAAATGAATAGCGGAAATAAAACATTTTTTTAAATGAAAGGCGAATTAATTCCATATAAAATGTTAAGTCAAGATGCCTATAGTACTTGGCTAGGCATAGATATTTTAAAAAGTGAAGTTGGTTGTGTGAAAGTTGGAATGACAATTCGTAAAGAAATGTTGAACAGCATGAATAAAGCACATGGAGGAATTAGTTATTCACTTGCAGATACTGCTTTTGGATTTACGTCTAATACACATGGGAAATATGCTGTTTCAATTGAAACAAGTATCAATCATATTGAAGCATTGAACGAAGGTGATTATTTAATTGCTGAATGCGTCATTGAAAAAGTAAATAACAGATTAGGTTTTAATATCGTAGAAGTTAAACGAGGAGATGAATTAGTAGCGCTTTTTAAAGGTGTCGTTTATCGTACTCAAAAAGATTGGGAATAATGAAAGAAGCATATATAATAGACGGAATAAGAACTCCTATAGGAAGTTACAAAGGAACCTTATCTGCAGTTCGAACTGATGATTTAGGAGCCATTGTCATAGAAGAGTTAGTAAAAAGAAATCCTAACATCCCAAAAGATGCTTATGACGATGTTATTATGGGTTGTGCTAATCAAGCAGGAGAAGACAATCGTAATGTAGCGAGAATGTCATCTTTATTGGCAGGATTACCATTTACAGTTCCTGGAGAAACAGTGAATCGTTTATGTAGCTCAGGACTTTCAGCCATTATTCATGCAAATAGAGCTATAAAAGCTGGAGATGGAGATCTATTTATTTCTGGAGGAGTAGAAAATATGACTCGTGGACCCTATGTTATTGGAAAGCCTTCAAGTGCTTTTGGTAACGATTCTAAAATGTATGACTCTAGTTTTGGTTGGCGTTTTATCAATCCAAAAATGCAAAAATTATATGGCACAGATGGAATGGGAAATACTGCTGAAAATCTAGCAGAAAAATATAATATTTCTCGAGAAGATCAAGATGCATTTGCATATTGGAGTCAAATGAAAGCAACCAAAGCACAAGAAAATGGAAGGTTAGCAAAAGAAATAGTAACTGTTGAAATTCCGCAGCGTAAAAAAGATCCAATTCTATTTTCAAAAGATGAGTTTGTTAAGCCAACAACTTCTTTAGAAATTTTAGGGAAATTACGTACAGCATTCAAAAAAGAAGGAGGAAGTGTAACTGCTGGAAATTCATCAGGATTAAATGATGGAGCAGCAGCAACAATTATAGCATCAGAAGATGCCGTAAAAAAATATAATCTAAAACCATTAGCTAGAATCGTAAGTTCTGCTGTAGTAGGGGTTGAACCTAAAATTATGGGAATTGGTCCTGTGCAAGCCTCTAATAAAGCGTTAGAAAAAGCAGGTTTAACGATGGATGATATAGATGTGATTGAATTAAACGAAGCATTTGCAGCACAGGCTTTAGCATGTACACGTGCTTGGGGATTAGCAGATAACGACCCAAGATTAAATCCAAATGGAGGTTCAATTGCAATTGGTCATCCGTTAGGAGTTACTGGAGCGAGAATTGCTTATTCTGCGGCTTTAGAATTGCATGAACAAAATAAAAGATATGCATTAATTACAATGTGTATTGGAGTTGGGCAAGGATATGCGGCAATAATAGAACGCATTCCTGCGTAGGCAGGAATCTCTGGATAAAGAAACAGGAATTAAGTTTATGTATTCGACTTAATAAAGAGATGTCTAGAGAATAAGTAAGACATAAATAAAACAGATTCCTAAGATGAAGTATTGGTACGTCTACATAATGGCAAATAAACCTAACGGCGTAATTTATATAGGCATAACAAATAATATTGACGAAAGAGTTAAAGAAAATAAAATGTATCCTAATTCATTTACAGCAAAATATAATTGTAAAAAGCTTGTTTATTTTGAAGAGTTCGAAAATGGAGAGAAAGCTTCTGTTCGAGAGAGGCAATTCAAAAAATGGAAAAGAGAATGGAAAATTAATCTAATTGTAGAAATGAACACAACTTGGTCAGATTTAAGCTTAAATTGGAATTTAGATAATAAAAAGTTTAGAATTAATAACTAAAAGATACCTGCCTACGCAGGCATTGATATGAAAAAAATACAACATTACGTTCAAGGTCAATGGACTGAAGGAAAAGAAGAAGGAACTCCTGTATTGGACGCTGTTACTGGCGAAGCATTTACAAGTGTTGCAATTGAAGGGTTAGATATTCCTGAAATACTGCAATATGGAAGAACTAAAGGAGGTGAAATACTTCGAAAAATGACTTTTCAAGAACGAGGAAATATGCTAAAAAAATTGGTATTATATCTTACCAAAAGAAAAGATTCTTTTTATGAGTTGAGTTACAGAACTGGAGCAACAAAAGTTGATAGTTGGATAGATATTGAAGGTAGTTTTGGAAATTTATTTGCCAATGCTTCTTTACGGAAATTATTTCCAAACCAATCCTATCATGTTGAAGGTGATGCTATTGATTTATCTCGTGGCGGACGCTTTATGGCACATCATATTATGGTGCCTAAAAAAGGCGTTGCAGTACATATCAATGCTTTCAATTTCCCTGTTTGGGGAATGTTGGAAAAATGCGCGGTCAATTGGATGGCTGGAGTTCCAGCAGTTGTTTTACCAGCACCCTCTTCATCATACTTGGCTGAAGCCGTTGCTAGAGAAATTATTGCCTCTGGAATTTTACCCGAAGGCGCGCTACAAATTATAAACGGAACTGTTAAAACCATATTAGACACCGTAGAATCACAAGATGTAGTGACTTTTACAGGTTCTGCTGCAATAGGAAGAATATTAAAAGCACATCCTAGAATTATTAATGAGGCTGTGCCTTTTACAATGGAAGCAGATTCTTTAAATGCTTCTATTTTAGGAGAAGATGCCGTTCCTGGAACTCCAGAATTTGATTTATTTATCAAAGAAGTTCGAAAAGAAATGACGGTAAAAGCAGGACAAAAATGTACTGCAATTCGTAGAATTATAGTTCCAGAAAATTTAATTGAAGATGTTCAAATTTCATTAGGAAAAGCATTGGATAAAGTAACTATTGGAGACCCAAGATTGAAAGAAGTACGAATGGGATCTTTGGTAAGCCATCAACAAGTTCAGGCCGTTAGAGATTCAGTTAGCGATTTGTCAAAAGAAGCACACATTGTGTATGGAAGTTTAGACAAAATAGAAACCATAGGTGCAGACGCTAAAAAAGGTGCTTTCATTAGCCCAATTTTATTAAGATCAGATAATCCTTTTCAAAACACAGCAATTCACGAACGTGAAGCGTTTGGCCCTGTAAGTACCATAATGCCTTACAAAAATTTAGAGGAAGCGATTACATTGGCACAAATGGGGAAAGGCTCTTTAGTGTCTTCAATTGCAACTAATAACGATCAAATTGCAAAAGAATATGTCTTAAACGCAGCAAGTCATCACGGAAGAATATTAGTGTTGAATAGAGAAAGTGCTAAAGAAAGTACAGGTCATGGCTCTCCGCTACCTAGTTTAGTTCATGGAGGTCCTGGACGTGCTGGAGGTGGCGAAGAAATGGGTGGAATCCGCGGAATAAAGCATTATTTACAACGCACAGCAATTCAAGGTTCTCCGACAACTCTAACCGAAATTACAGGTATTTATCAACCAAATGCGAAGTACAAGGAAACAGAACAGCATCCTTTTAAATATCATTGGGAAGACATTCAACCAGGAATGTCTATGAAAACACATAAGCGTACGTTTACCGATACTGATATTATCAATTTCGCCAATCTTACTTGGGATCATTTCTATGCACATACAGATATAACTTCATTAGACGGAAGTATTTTTGAAAAGAGGACTGCTCATGGCTATTTCATAATTTCTGCTGCTGCAGGATTATTTGTGTATCCAAATAAAGGTCCAGTTTCTGCAAATTATGGGTTAGAAGAATGTAGATTCCTTAGACCATTGTATCATAATGACACTATTTATGTACGTTTAACGTGTAAGCAAAAAATAGATAGAGATGTTGCTTCAGCAGAACATCCAAGTGGAATTGTAAAGTGGTTTGCTGAAATTTTTGACGCTAATGATGAACTAGTTGCATTGGCTACTGTTTTAACAATGGTTCAAAAAAAGCAAGAAGTTTTTGTCGAAATGACTGATAAAAAAATTAAAGAATGTCTACATGCTTTAACTGAAACTACAAAGCCAAAATGGGGAATTATGACACCTCAACATATGATTGAACACCTAGAACATACGTATAGAATTGCTTCTGGAGAAATTCAAGATTTTGAAATTTCTACTCCAGAAAAAATCCTTGAAAAAGTACATAATAGTCTTTATAACTATCATAAATTCCCTAAAAATTCTAATTTTCCATTATTAGAAAAAGATAAATTAGCAATCTTAAACCATCCCGATTTAACAATTGCTAAAGAGAAAATGAATGAAGCAAGGCAAAATTACCTGACCTTTTTCAAAGAAAATCCAGATGCAAAATTAAATAATATGGTTTTTGGTGAATTGAATAAATACGAATGGTATTTACAAGAAAGGAAACACCTTAACTTCCATTTTGAACAGTTTGAATTAATATAATTTGTCATTCTGCACTTGATGCGGAATCCATTAAGAAGTAAATAACAATAACGAATTAGATTCCCGCTTTTGCAGGAATGACAAAAAAATAAAAATTATGAGCGACCCATACGTTAAAATAGACATCGAAAACGAAGTAGGATATATAGAGTTTTTTCATCCTGCACATAACTCTTTACCTGGAAATATCTTAGCAGAACTAGCACAAACAATTACTGATGCTGGAAACAATGACGCTATTAAAGTCATTGTTTTAAAAAGTGGAAAAGACAGAACTTTTTGTGCTGGAGCCAGTTTCAAAGAGTTAGTAAACATTAGTGATGAAAAAACTGGTAGCGTTTTCTTTTCTGGATTTGCCAATGTGATAAATGCAATGAGAAAATGTCCAAAATTTATTATTGGACGTATCCAAGGAAAAACTGTTGGTGGAGGAGTTGGATTGGCAGCTTCGACAGATTATTGTATGGCATCAAAATTTGCATCTATTAAACTAAGCGAATTAAATATTGGTATCGGACCATTTGTAGTTGGACCAGCAATTGAACGCAAAATAGGATTAAGTGGAATGTCACAAATTGCTATTGACGCAAATTCATTTTATCCAGCAGAATGGGCAAAACAAAAAGGTTTATATACACATGTCTTTGAATCTAATGAAGAATTGGACGAAGCAGTAAAAACGACTGCAGAGCATTTATGTACCTATAATACCGAAGCGATGAAAGAAATGAAATCTGTCTTTTGGAAGGGAACTGAAGGTTGGGATTCATTATTAGCAAAACGTGCTCAAATAAGTGGACGATTAGTGCTTTCAGAGTTTACAAAAGAAAAATTAAAAGGTTTTAAATAATGATTTATAGTTTCAACGGATACATACCTGTCGTACACGAAACAAGTTTCGTACATCCTTTGGCTGCTGTAACTGGCAATGTAATCATTGGCAAAAATTGTTACATCGGTCCTGGAGCAGCAATTCGTGGAGATTGGGGACAAATCATTTTGGAAGATGGTGTAAACGTTCAAGAGAATTGCACAGTGCATATGTTTCCAGGAAAGTCAATTGTTCTGAAAAAGAGCTCACACATAGGTCATGGAGCCATTATTCACGGTGCTAATCTTGGTGAAAATTGCCTTATTGGAATGAATAGTGTCATTATGGACGATGCCGAAATAGGAGACGAAAGCATTGTAGGTGCAATGGCGTTTGTAAAAGCAGAAACTAAGATTCCTAAACGAAGTTTGGTCGTTGGAAATCCAGCGAGAGTGATTAAAGAAGTTAGTGATGAAATGATTGCATGGAAAACTAAAGGCACACAATTGTACCAACAATTACCAGCAGATTGTCATGAGAGTTTGAAAGAAGTAGAACCTTTGAGAGAGGTTCCGCATAATATGAAAATCCAAGAAGATGTTTATAAAACACTTCAAGATTTTATGAAAAAATAAACTAACAAACATTAGTTCATACAATGTCAAGAATAGAATTTAAAATGCCTAAACTAGGCGAAAGCATAACAGAAGCAACCATTATAACATGGTTTAAAAATGTAGGTGATAGGATTGAAGAAGATGAGATGCTTTTAGAAGTAGCAACAGACAAAGTAGATTCTGAAGTTCCATCTACTGCATCTGGAACTATTGCTGAAATTCTTTTTAAAGAGAACGATGTTATAAAAATTGGGGATACCATTGCTATTATCAATACTGATGGAAGTACTTCAACATCTGTAAAGAAAGGTTCAAAGTCTGAATTAAAGACAGAAAAAAAAGAAGTCAAGCAAAAGAAAACTACTCCAAAGAAATTAGTGTCAGCAAAACAAAATAACAATACTTTCTTTTCACCTCTTATTGTTTCAATTGCTAAAGAACAACATATCAGTTATGAAGAATTAGCAAGGATTCCAGCGACAGGAACTGAAGGTAGAATTAGAAAAAGTGATCTGTTCCAATATATTGAAGATGGCAGGCCTTTTCAGTTTGTTCAACCAACAACTGAACATGACCCAACTGCTTATCGTATTCCGCAATTAAAACTTGATAAAGGAACTGGAAAAATTGTGAAAATGGATAGAATGCGCAAAATGATTGCTGATCATATGGTGTATTCAAAGCATACCTCTCCTCATGTAACTGCATATGTTGAAGCAGATTTAACAGAAATGGTGAATTGGAGAAATAAAAACAAAATTCCGTTTCTAGAAAAACACCAATGTAAATTAACGTTCACACCATTATTTATAGAGGCTGTTGCTAAAGCAGTAAAAGATTTTCCAATGATAAATGTCTCATTAGATGATGAGAATATTATTGTAAAAAAAGAAATAAATATTGGAATGGCTACGGCATTACCTTCAGGGAATTTAATTGTTCCTGTTGTAAAAAATGCGGATACTAAAAACCTTCATGAACTCGCCGTTAACGTAAATAGTTTATCAAAAAAAGCGAGAGAAAATAACTTAAACGCTAATGATATTCACGGAAGCACCTTTACAATTTCCAATGTAGGAACTTTTGGAAGTTTAATGGGAACACCAATTATTAACCAACCAGAAGTAGCCATTTTAGCACTTGGAATTATCAAAAAAAGAGCCGAAGTGATGGAAACTGAAAATGGTGATGAAATTGCAATCCGAAGTATGATGTACTTATCATTATCATTTGACCACAGAGCCGTTGACGGATATCTAGGAGGTTCATTCTTACGAAGAATTGCCGATTATTTAGAACAATTTGATTCAAAAAGAACAATATAAAACATGTCGCATAACATACAAATATCCAAAATAAATGAGTCAAAAGCTTCAACAATTGACTTTAATAATATTCCATTAGGAACCACTTTTACAGATCATCTGTTTATCTGTGACTATGAAAATGGAACATGGATAAACCCAAGAATTGAACCTTTAGCATTAATTCCTACGCATCCAGCAGCAATGGCATTGCATTATGGACAAGCCATTTTTGAAGGGATGAAAGCAACAGTTGATGGTGATGGTAATCCAATGCTTTTTAGACCGAGTAAAAACGCAGCAAGATTAAACTTTAGTGCAGAAAGAATGGGAATGCCTGATTTTCCTGAAGATTTATTTGTGGAAGGTTTAAAAAAATTGGTTGCATTAGAACATAATTGGATTCCTCCAATTGATGGAAGTGCCTTGTATTTAAGACCTTTTATGTATGCTGACGAGCCTTTTATTGGTATGCGCGCTGCAACTCATTTTAAGTTTATAATTATGGCTTCTCCTTCTGGTCCGTTTTTTAGTAAGCGTATTAAATTATGGGCAGAAAATAAATATATACGTGCTGCCTCAGGAGGAACAGGAGAAGCTAAAGCCGCAGGAAATTATGCAGCAGCTATAAGACCAACTGAATATGCAAAAGCTAAAGGTTATGATCAAGTCCTTTGGTTGGATGCCGTTGAACATAATTATATTCAAGAAGTTGGAACCATGAATATCTTCTTTAAAATAGATGGAAAATTCATAACGCCAAAACGTGATGGCTCTATTCTAGATGGTATTACAAGAATGAGTGTAATGGATATTTTAAGAGATAAGGGGTTTGAAGTAAAAGAAAGAGCTATAACTATACAAGAAATTCGAGACGCTTCATTAAACGGTAAATTAGAAGAGGCGTTTGGAACCGGAACTGCAGTAGGAATTGCTTACATTCAAGAAATTGCAATGGGAGATAAGACAATTCATGTATCAGATGAAAGTCCAGTTGGGTTAATGGTTAATCAAACTCTTAATGAGATTAAAACGGGTAAAATTGAAGATGCATTTAATTGGATGGTGAAAATTGAAAAAGAATTGGCTTAAATGAATAAAGATATTTTAAAAAAAGGTTTTCAAAACCTCTGTACAGCAAAATCAATGACTGAACTTTATGAGACCAATTTTAAACAGGTTTCTAAATATGTTCATGCTACTTCTAGAGGTCATGAGGCGATACAAATTGCTTTAGGAATGCAATTGCTTCCGCAAGATTATGCCTTTCCATATTATAGAGATGACGCCATGTTATTGTCTTTCGGATTAGAACCGTATGATTTAATGTTGCAATTGCTAGCCAAAAAAGAAGACCCTTTTTCTGGAGGAAAAACGTATTACTGCCATCCGAGTTTAAAAGATGATGACAAGCCAAAAATACCTCATCAATCATCTGCAACAGGAATGCAAGCAATCCCTGCAACTGGAGTTGCGATGGGAATGCAGTATAAAGAACTACAAGGTTTAGACGATAAAACACTTAAAGGTTTACCATTTGTAGTGTGCAGTTTAGGAGACGCATCAGTAACAGAAGGTGAAATTGCAGAAGCATTTCAAATGGCTGCTTTAAAGCAAATGCCAATCTTATATTTAGTACAAGACAACGGTTGGGATATCTCAGCTAATGCAGCAGAAACTCGTGCTCAAGACGCCTATGAATATGCTCAAGGATTTCACGGTTTAGAGGCTATTTCTATTGATGGTGCAAACTTTATGGAAAGTTATGAAGCCTTAGAAAAAGTAATTGAAACTATTCGTAAAGAACGACGACCATTTTTAGTACATGCAAAAGTTCCGTTATTAAATCATCATACTTCTGGTGTGCGAATGGAATGGTATCGTGATGACCTTGAAGAAGCCCGTTCTCGTGATCCATATCCTGTTTTAAAACAACAACTATTAGATGCAGGTATTACATCTAATGAAATTGAAGAAATAGAGAACACTGCAAAAAATAAAGTAGCAGAAGATTTTAAATTGGCTTTAACTGCCGAAGATCCTAAACCTGAAGATTTATTCACACACGACTTTGCTCCTACTCCAATAACTGAAGAAGTTGGTGAAAGAACACCTGAAGGTTCAGAAAAAGTTGTCATGGTCGACTGTGCATTATTTGCTGTTGAAGAATTGATGAAAAAGCACAAAGAATGTTTGTTGTACGGACAAGATGTTGGAGGAAGATTAGGTGGAGTTTTTAGAGAAGCGGCAACATTGGCACAAAAATTTGGTGATGATCGAGTATTCAATACGCCTATTCAAGAAGCATTTATTGTCGGTTCTACGGTTGGAATGAGCGCTGTTGGATTGAAACCAATTGTTGAAGTGCAGTTTGCCGATTACATTTGGCCTGGATTAAATCAATTATTTACAGAAGTAAGTAGAAGTTGTTATTTATCAAACGGTAAATGGCCAGTATCTATGATTTTACGAGTACCAATTGGCGCCTATGGAAGTGGCGGCCCCTATCACTCTTCATCTGTAGAGAGTGTTATCACAAATATAAGAGGAATAAAAATTGCCTATCCAAGTAATGGAGCAGATTTAAAAGGCTTGATAAAAGCAGCATATTATGATCCAAATCCTATTGTGATATTAGAACATAAAGGATTGTATTGGTCTAAAGTTCCAGGTACAAAAGGTGCAACCTCAGTAGAACCAAGTGAAGACTATATCTTACCATTTGGAAAAGCATGGGTTTTACAAGAAATATGGAAACAAGAGGCTATTGAAACCGTAACGATTGTAACCTATGGAATGGGAGTTCATTGGGCGTATAATGCGACTAAAGGCATGCGTGATCAAGTAGAAATTATTGATTTACGAACTTTGTTCCCATTAGATGAAAATACAATTATGAAATCTGTCAAGAAAACTGGAAAGTGTCTAGTTGTTACTGAAGAACCAAGTAATAATAGTTTTGCAAGAGCATTGGCTGGAAAAATTCAGGAAGAATGTTTTAAATATTTAGATGCTCCAGTAATGACTATTGGAAGTGAAAATATGCCAGCAATACCATTAAATAGTACATTGGAACAAACTATGATTCCATCAACTGAAAAAGTGAAAGCAAAGATTGATGAAATCTTAAATTATTAAAGAATAAAAAAAGCCTATCATTTAAAATGATAGGCTTTGTACTAAAAAAGTTTAAAAGTATATGTATTAGATAACTTTCACGTTTACCGCGTTTAATCCTTTTCTTCCTTCTTGTAAATCAAACTCTACGTTGTCTCCTTCTTTAACCTCATCGATTAATCCAGAAATGTGTAAAAAATGTTCTTTACCCGATCCTTCTTCTGTTATGAATCCAAATCCTTTAGAGTCATTAAAAAATTTTACTGTACCAGTACTCATAATAATATTATTTAATTAGGCCACAAAAATACTATATTAATCTAATATACAAGAGTTTTTTTACATTTAAGACAGCAATCATTCTTTAAAAACAGCAACGTATTTAAAATTAGTTAATTAATTTAAAATAACCCGTTTAATTACATTTAAATAAAAAAAGGAGTGAAATATTTGTACATTTAACCAGTTACAAAATTAAAACAATGCTATGAGAAGAGGTAATTTAAAGATTCGTTTAATTATTGGTGCTGGAATCATCTTATTTTCTTTATTCAAATATTATTCAAACAGAGAAGAAAACCCGTATACAGGAAAAAAACAGAGTATTACATTAACTCCAAAAGATGAAATTGCTATTGGTTTACTTAGCGCTCCTCAAATGGCACAACAACATGGTGGCTTACATCCAAATCAAGAAGCACAAGATCTTGTTGACAAAGTTGGGAATTCTTTAATAAACAATAGTATTGCTAAACAAACTCCATATCACTATGAGTTTCATTTATTGCGAGATTCAAAAGCAATTAATGCTTTTGCACTTCCTGGAGGGCAAATTTTTATCACATATGCACTGTTTTCAAAATTAGAGAACGAAGATCAATTGGCAGGAGTGTTAGGGCATGAAATAGGTCATGTACTTGGTCGACATTCTGCTGAGCGAATGGCAAAACAAGGGCTAACTCAAGGTGTTATTTCAGGAGTACAGGTTGGAGCTAATAGTCGTGGCGCTGGTCAAATGGCAGCGATGGTTGCCAATACAATAAACATGAAATATGGCCGAGGAGATGAACTTGAATCCGATGATCTTGGCGTAAAATTTATGATTAAGGCTGGTTATGAGCCTGAGGAAATGATTGGTGTGATGCAGATTTTAAACGCCGCTGCAGGACCCAACAAAACTCCAGAATTTCAGAGCACACATCCTGATCCTGAAAATAGAATTCAGAAAATTAAAGAAGCAATTAAAAAGTATCGCAAATAAGCATCTTGTTTTCTTACCTTTGTAGATAATTTTGATATTTATATTCTATTAATTTATGCACAAGAAAGTGATTTTAATGATACTCGATGGTTGGGGAACTTCTCCTGACCCAAAAGTATCTGCAATAGATCATGCGCAAACTCCTTTTATAGATTCACTTTATAAAAACTATCCAAATGCTTCATTAAGAACTGATGGACTACATGTTGGTTTGCCAGAAGGTCAAATGGGAAATAGTGAAGTTGGTCATATGAATTTGGGCGCTGGAAGAATAGTGTATCAAGATTTAGCCAAAATTAATTTAGCAGTACAAAACAATACTTTATCACAAGAGAAAGTATTAACAGATGCCTTTGAATACGCTAAACAAAACAATAAAAATGTTCATTTTTTAGGATTGGTTAGTGATGGTGGAGTTCATTCACATATCAATCATTTAAAAGGATTGGTTGATGCAGCCAATGAATATGGAGTTCAAAATTCATTTATTCATGCGTTTACGGATGGTCGTGATGTAGATCCAAAATCAGGAAAAGGTTTTATTTCAGATTTACAAAATCATATTTCAAAAACGAATACCCAAATAGCTTCTGTAACAGGTCGTTATTATGCAATGGATAGAGATAAGCGTTGGGAGAGAGTTAAGTTAGCATATGATGCTCTAGTAAACGGAATTGGTGAAAAATCAAAGAACATTATTGAAAGTATTCAAAGGAATTATGATAACCATATTACCGATGAGTTTATAAAACCTATTCTTTTAACTGATTCTAATAATCAGCCAATTACAACCATTAAAGATGATGATGTTGTCCTCTTTTTTAATTTTAGAACAGATAGAGGTCGTGAGTTAACAGAAATGTTGAGTCAAAACGATTTTCATGAATACAATACTCATAAATTGGATTTACATTATGTAACATTGACCAATTATGACGCTTCTTTTAAAGGAATTAATACTGTCTTCAATAAAGATAACTTAACACAAACTCTTGGTGAAGTTTTAGAAAAAAACAATAAAAAACAACTCCGAATTGCAGAAACAGAAAAGTATCCACATGTGACCTTTTTCTTTTCTGGCGGGCAAGAAAAACCTTTTGATGGTGAAAGTAGAATCCTAAGAAATTCACCTAAAGTTGCAACCTACGATTTAAAACCAGAAATGAGCGCATATGAATTACGTGATGCTTTAATTCCTGAATTGGAAAAAGGAGAAGTTGATTTTGTGTGTTTAAACTTTGCAAATGGAGATATGGTTGGGCATACAGGAGTTATGAAAGCTGCGATTAAAGCCTGTGAAGTAGTTGATGAATGTGTGAAAGATGTTATTACTGTAGCATTAGAAAATAACTATACAACGATTTTAATTGCCGATCATGGAAACTGTGAAACAATGATTAATCCTGACGGAACACCAAATACAGCTCATACAACTAATCCTGTTCCAATCATTTTAATTGACAAAGAGTTAAAGAATATAAAAGATGGTGTTTTAGGTGATATTGCACCAACCATTTTGAAGTTAATAGGTTTAGAAAAGCCAACAGAAATGACGCAAGAGTCACTTGTTTAAAAAAATAAGTAATGATAAAAATAAAAACGAGAGAAGAAATTGAAATAATGCGTGAAAGCGCACTAGTTGTATCAAGAACATTAGGAATGCTTGCTAAAGAGTTAAAGCCTGGAATCACTACTTTACAGTTAGATAAAATGGCAGAAGAATATATAAGAGAGCAAGGTGCAATTCCTGGTTTTTTAGGTTTATATGATTTTCCAAACACCTTATGTATGAGTCCAAACGAGCAAGTTGTCCATGGATTCCCTAATAATGATCCTTTAAAAGAAGGTGACATTATTTCAATAGATTGTGGTGCTATCAAAAATGGTTTTTATGGAGATCACGCGTATACCTTTGCTATTGGAGAAATAAAACCAGAAGTTCAAAAATTATTGGATGTTACCAAAGAGAGTTTATATAGAGGAATTAGAGAATTTAAAGCAGGAAGTCGTGTTGAAGATGTAGGTTTTGCAATTCAAAATTTCTGTGAATCTCACGGATATGGAGTTGTACGAGAATTGGTTGGTCACGGATTAGGAAGAAAAATGCATGAAGATCCTGAAATGCCAAACTATGGTAAAAGAGGAAGAGGTAAAAAGTTTAAAAACGGTATGGTCGTTGCGATTGAACCAATGATAAATATGGGAACTCATAAAATAAAACATCATAATGATGGTTGGACAATTACGACTCTTGATAATAAGATGAGTGCACATTTTGAACACAATATTGCAATTGTTGATGGCAAACCTCAGTTACTTTCAACATTTGACTATATCTATGAAGCGCTCGGAATTGAGAGTAATGAAGAAGATGAGTTTAGAGTAAAAAAATAAAATGATTTTAGAAAACGAAATTAAAACCATTTCAACGACAATCCCTCATTATAAAAAACAAAACAATTCTGTTTCAAAAAGAGGTGTGGATTGGCATCTCGATCATTCATTAAAAGCAATTTTAGCAATCAGTGAGAGTTTAAAAAAATCAGATCCTAAAAAATATAAATGGACCTTTAGTTTTTTAAGGACTATTATCTTTTTTATTGGTCACTTTCCACGTGGAAAAGCAAAAGCGCCAAGAATCACATATTCAAATGAGGACATTGATGAATCTATTCTTTTAAGTCAATTTACACTTGTAAAAAAACAGTTGTTAGAAATAGAAACCCTTCCTGAAAATAGTAATTTCAAGCATCCAATTTTTGGAGTTTTAAATTTAAAGCAAACCATAAAATTTTTAAGACTACACACTCAACATCATTTAAAAATTACGAACGAAATAATTTCATCAACAGTTTAAAATGAATTTATTCAAAATCATACTTAATACCTGTCTCTTATACACATCTGACGCTGCCGA
>OJBS01000142.1_pt1 | contig 30296 bp, 32 predicted proteins | sample 1590941 | NCBI WGS metagenome assembly OJBS01 (sample SAMN05416785, study PRJEB24817) | seawater metagenome | isolation source: Sea water | place: Canada:Atlantic | collected 2013-11
ATCTACACCTCTCTATTCGTCGGCAGCGTCAGATGTGTATAAGAGACAGGCTATTAACAATCATATTTTTTATTGTTAATAAGCGCTATTTCGTATTTTTGTTGAAATATTAAACTTTATTAAAAATGACAATAGCAATTGGAAATGATCATGCAGGTCCTGATTACAAATTCGAAATTATAAAATATTTAGAATCTAAAAACATTAAAGTTATAAATTTTGGAACCGACTCTTTAGAGAGTGTGGATTATCCAGATTTTGTACATCCTGTTGCAAATGCAGTTGTAAATAAAGAAGTTGAGTTTGGTATTTTAATTTGTGGTAGCGCTAATGGTGTTGCTATGACAGCAAATAAGTATAAAGATATTCGTGCAGGATTGTGTTGGAACAAAGAAATTGTATCTTTAATAAGACAACATAATAATGCAAATATTTTATGTATTCCAGCACGGTTTACTTCAATTCCACAAGCAATTGGGATGGTAAAAACATTTTTAGAAACGGAATTTGAAGGAGGAAGACACCAAAGTAGAATTGATAAAATTTCTTTAAATTGTTAATTATTGCATCTTTTTAAATGATTGATAGTCTTATTAATTACTACTATTAAATAGTTATTTTATGACACACAACCACCATTCACATTCTCACAATGATTTAAAAGGAAGGAATTTACTTATATCAATTTTACTTAATATTTTAATTACCATTGCTCAGGCTGTTGGAGGAATTGTTTCAGGAAGTTTAGCATTATTATCAGACGCACTTCACAACTTTAGCGATGTACTTTCATTAATAATAAGTTATATAGCAAATGTTTTTTCTAAAAAAAGAGCATCAATACACAAAACATTTGGATACAAAAGAGCCGAAATTATAGCCGCTTTTATCAATGCCTCAACTTTAATAATTGTTGCGGTTTTATTAATTATAGAAGCAATAAAAAGGTTTAGTAATCCTCAAGAAATTGAATTTAATCTAGTAATTTGGTTAGCAATCCTCGGAATTATTGCGAACGGTTTCAGTGTTTTGTTATTAAAGAATGATGCTGAAAAAAATATGAATATGCGCTCTGCATATTTACATTTATTAACAGACATGATGGCGAGTGTTGCGGTATTAATAGGAGGATTACTAATGAAATACTACGGAATGTATTGGGTAGATACTTTATTAACTCTTGGAATCGCTGTTTATTTAATTTATGTAGGATATAAATTATTAGTAGATTCATTAAGAGTATTAATGCTGTTTACACCTCAAAATATATCTCTGGACGATATCGTTAAAAAAGTTACAAAAATTAAAGGTATTGAAAACATACACCATATTCATATATGGCAATTAAATGAAGACGAAACACACTTAGAGGCTCATATAGATTTTAAAAATGACATTAAATTATCAGAATTTGATAAGATATTAGAAATTATAGAAAAACTATTATTAAAAGAATTTCATATCAATCACATCAATATTCAGCCAGAATTTCAAAAATGTGATACAAAAGATATTATTGTTCAAGATTAAGACACATTGTTTCATTATTTTTTATAGTTTGGATGTGCTTAATTTGCGCCAAAGAATAAACACAATACATAAAAATGCAAAAAACTGTAGTAAAAAATTTTAGAGAACTATCTATTGACGAATTGTACGGAATTTTAAAATTACGCAGTGAAGTATTTGTGGTTGAGCAAGACTGTGTTTATTTAGATATAGATGATAAAGATCAAAAAGCATTACATATATTTATTATAAAAGATGAAATTATAGTTGGCTACACGCGTTTATTTAATAGAGGAGATTACTTTCCTGAAGCAAGTATTGGTAGAGTTGTAACACATCAAGACTATCGTAATTTTGGATTAGGACATGTATTAATAAAAGAGAGCATAGAGGCTATTAAAACGCATTATAGCACTTCTAAAATCACTATAAGCGCTCAAAAACACCTAAAACTTTTTTACGAATCACATCAATTTGTGCAAGTTGGTGAAGAGTATTTGGAAGATGATATTCCTCATATAAAAATGAACAGATAATACATAAAAAAAACCGCCATTATTTAATGGCGATTTTAAGTTTTTAATAAAATAAAGAGACTATATTTCTTCTTTAAGACAATAAATATTAGAAATGACACTTCTTTTTATAAAAAAAAGCCAATACTTTTTAGTAATTTTAACGTCTTGTTTTAAAAAATAAAATTTCAATATAATTATGGCAGTAGATAAAGAAAAAGAAGCAAAACTAAAAGCGCTACAACTTACTTTAGATAAGTTAGATAAAACGTATGGTAAGGGTTCGGTAATGAAAATGGGAGATGTAGTACATCAAGATATTGAAGCAATTTCATCAGGTTCGTTAGGCTTAGATTTAGCTTTAGGTGTTGGTGGATATCCAAGAGGAAGAGTTATTGAGATTTATGGTCCAGAATCATCTGGTAAAACTACGCTAACATTACATGCAATTGCTGAAGCGCAAAAAGCAGGTGGAATCGCCGCTTTTATTGATGCAGAACACGCTTTTGACCGTTTTTATGCTGCTAATTTAGGTGTAGATATAGACAATTTAATTATTTCTCAACCAGATTATGGTGAGCAAGCTCTTGAAATTACAGAAAATTTAATTCGTTCTGGTGCAATTGATTTGGTTGTTATTGATTCTGTTGCAGCGTTGACTCCAAAAAGTGAGATAGAAGGTGAAATGGGAGATTCTAAAATGGGATTACATGCACGTTTAATGTCTCAAGCTTTAAGAAAATTAACAGGTACAATTAGCAAAACAAATTGTACAGTAATATTTATCAATCAATTGCGTGAAAAAATTGGTGTGATGTTTGGAAACCCTGAAACAACTACAGGGGGAAATGCATTGAAATTTTATGCCTCAGTTCGTTTAGATATTCGTAGAAGAACACAAATTAAAGATGGCGATCAAGTACTAGGAAATAGTACAAAAGTGAAAGTGGTAAAGAACAAAGTAGCACCGCCATTTCAAATTGCAGAATTTGATATTATGTATGGAAAAGGAATTTCTAAAACAGGAGAAATTTTAGATTTAGGAGTGGAATATGGTATTGTTAAAAAGAGCGGATCTTGGTTTAGTTATGGAGAAACAAAATTAGGTCAAGGTAGAGATGCGGTGAAACAATTAATTAACGACAATCCCGATCTTGCTGAAGAACTAGAAGTGAAGATAAAAGCCGCGATTGCCGGAAAATAATAAGCTATAAATTTTATTTTAAAAAGGAGGTAAAATATTTACCTCCTTTTTTTGTGGGGTTAAAATATTTTTTAAAAAGACTCTTAAACTTACGTTATTACACAAGCCTTTAAGAGGAGTGTTTATTATGTATAAGCGTCTAGTTTAATTAAACACCAGTACTTCCAAATCCGCCTTCTCCACGCTCTGTTTCTGATAAAACAGTTACTTCTTGCCAAACCGCTCTTTCGTGTTTTGCAATAACCAATTGTGCGATTCGCTCACCATCGTTGATAACGAAATCTTCATTTGAAATGTTTACTAAAATCACTCCAATTTCACCTCTATAATCTGCATCTACAGTTCCGGGAGCGTTTAATACTGTAATTCCTTTTTTTGCTGCAAGACCACTTCGTGGGCGAACTTGTGCTTCAGTTCCAATTGGAAGTGCAATGAACAACCCTGTTTTTACAATCGTTCTTTCAAGCGGTTTTAAAGTGATAGATGTATCAATATTTGCACGTAGATCCATTCCTGCAGAAGCAATAGTCTCGTAATTAGGGATTTCGTGTTTTGATTTATTTATGATTTGTATGTTCATTTATGATCTTTTTAATATTTTTCTCAATTCGTCTTTTTCATTCCAATAAATGACCACTACAAATGTTAGTAGAAGCAAAGTAGAAGCCCATAAATTCCCTCTAAACTTTAAGAAAGACACTGCAGAGATTACGATTGATGCAATCAAATAAACTGCCATTTTTTTCAGATTATAATTTACAGGATAATGTTTTCTTCCGATGAAATATGAAATGATTGCCATAGATCCATAAGCGATTAAAGTTGCACAAGCAGCGACCATTATTCCATATTTTTCAAGTAAAACAAGGTTTAAGCCAATTGTAATTAATGCTCCAAAAAGAGAGAAGTACATTCCGTATCTCGTTTTATCTGTTAGTTTATACCAAATCGCAAGATTGTGATAAATACCTAAGAATAAATTCGCCAATAACACTATTGGAACTATTTTTAATGCGCCCCAATATTCAGGATTTATAAAATGTTTTAAAACATCAATATAAGAGACAATTCCAATTAAAACTAAAGCCCCTACAATCACAAAATAGTTCATGATTTTAGCATAGGTTTCTTTCGCGTTCTTTTTATCAGCATGGTTAAAAAAGAAAGGCTCAGCGCCTAATTTAAAAGCCATTATATACAAGTTCATGAAAATGGCAAGTTTATAGCATGCAGCATAAATCCCCATTTCCGTATCTCCAATCATATTTTTAATGAGATACTTATCTAAACTTTCTGTGATAACATACGCAACTCCAGCCACTGCAATTGGCCAACTATAGGTCAACATTTTTTTAAGTAAACTGAAATTAAAGTTGAATTTAAACTTCAATAAAAAAGGGATTAATAAGATAAATGAAATAGCACTTCCAAGTACATTTGCAATAAAGATGTAATTAACTATGGGTGTTTTGTGATAGTTATTTGAAATGAATTCTGGCAAATTCTTACCTTCATTTAAATACTGCGGAATGTATTTCAAGCCCAATAATGTTATAGTCACAATCACAAAAACATTAATAAGTTTTATGAGAGCGTATTTCAGAGGTCTATTTGAAGCTCTTAAATATGCAAAAGGAATCATCGCTATTGTGTCAAGGGCTATAATTCCAATAAACAACTTTAGACGTAAAGGGTTGGTTTCAAAATCGAATAATTGAAGAAAAGAAGCAAAAAACAAAAGCAGGACTGTAATAAAAACAATAACGGTAACAAGCATACTAATAAACGCAGTTGAGACGAGTGTGTCTTTTTGTTTTTCTTTATTATAAAATCTAAAAAAGGCTGTTTCCATCCCAAAAGTAAGGAGTACAGAAAACAACATTGCCCAAATATAAAAATAAGTATTTTCAGAAAAACTATCTGGAGGAAGCGCATCAGTATGAACACGTACTAATAGAAAATTAATAACACGAGGTAAAACCGCTGCCAATCCATAAATAACAGTGTCTTTAAAAAAACGTTTAAGTATGCTCAAGGAAATAAATTAAGTAATTACAAATATATGAAATAGCATCTATATTTATTAAAAAACAGTATTTTTGAGATATAAAATCAGTAAAGAATGAGTATTAAACCTAAAATAGCGGTTTTTGGAAGCGGAAGTTGGGCTACAGCCATTGTAAAAATGTTGTGTGAAAATCTTGAAACTGTTGGTTGGTATATGCGAAGTGAATATACTGCAGAGCACTTACGCAGAAATAACAACAATCCAAGCTATTTAAGTTCTGTTGAATTTCAATTAGATCAATTAAATATATCGAATGATATAAATGAAATGATTGAATATGCAGACTATTTAATTTTTGCAATTCCATCTGCTTTTGTTCAAGGCGAATTAGATAAAATTAAAACTTCTTTGGAGGGAAAAATTATATTCTCAGCTATTAAAGGAATTATTCCAAAAACAGGATTGATTGTTGGCGAGCATTTTCACGAAAAAATGAATATACCCTTTGAAAATATTGGTGTTATTACGGGTCCTTGTCATGCGGAAGAGGTTGCTTTAGAACGATTGTCATATTTGACGATTGCTTGTCGAGATGAACAAAAGGCCTCTTTAATGGGTGAGTGTTTATCAAGTAGATATATAAAAACCAAAACCTCTGATGATATTATTGGAACAGAATATGCTGCGATGCTTAAAAATATTTATGCTATTGCTGCTGGAATTGCGCATGGTTTAGGTTATGGTGATAATTTCCAATCGGTTTTAATGTCCAACGCTATTAGAGAAATGAAGCGCTACATTAAAAAAGTGCATAAAATGAAACGTAACATTAATAACTCAGCATATTTAGGAGATTTATTAGTTACTGGATACTCTACCTTTAGTAGAAATAGAATGTTTGGAAATATGATTGGAAAAGGCTATACCGTGAAATCTGCAATGTTAGAAATGGTAATGGTTGCAGAAGGATATTACGCCACAAAAAGCGCCTATGAAATCAATCAAAAAAATGGAGCAACAACACCAATTATTGATGCTGTTTATAGAGTGCTTTATGAAGGCAAAAATGCCAAAATTGAATTTAATAAACTAACAGACCTGATAGACTAACTTAACTTATGGAATACGGCTTTTTATCAATTTTACCACCAATAATCGCAATCATATTAGCCCTTAGAACTAAGCAAGTTTACATTGCTTTGCTATTTGGAATTTGGTTTTCTTGGATTATCATGAATGACTGGAATTTTATTGATGGAACTTTTGCAGCCATAGAAGCCATAATCAATGTTTTTAAATCTTCAGCAAATACTCGCACAATAATCTTTAGCGCTCTTGTTGGTTCATTATTACTTTTTATTCAATATTCAAGAGGTGTAGAAGGATTTGTAAACAAGATAAATAAGTTAATTATTTATTTTGAAAACAAACAAGCGGGGTATAGTAGAGTCGTGATTCAATTGTTAGCAGCCGTTACAGGGATTGCTCTTTTTGTTGAAACAACGATTAGTTCTTTGACGGTAGGAACCTTATACAGACCTATTTTTGACCGATTAAAAATACCAAGAGAAAAATTAGCTTACATAGCGGATTCTAGTTCAGCACCAACCTCTATATTAATACCTTTCAATGCTTGGGGAGCATTTATTATGGGATTATTATTGACTCAAGGAGTTGAAAAGCCATTTTCGGTAATGATAGCCTCAATAAAATATAATTTCTATCCCATTATTGCGCTGTTGATGGTCTTCATAGTCATCATTTTTAAGAAAGATATTGGTCCAATGGCGAAGGCCGAAAAAAGGACAAAAGAGACAGGAAAACTATTAAATGAAGGTTCAAAACCAATGGTTTCTGATGAAGTTACTTCTTTTCCTCCAAAAGAAGGAATTCATGCGAAAGCATATAACATGATAATCCCTTTACTAACTATGATTGTTATGATGCCAGTTTATTTGGTATTTACAGGATGGAATGAAGTTGAAAGTTTCACTTCATTTGGAAATCATTTATCACAAGCGATAGGAAGTGGTTCTGGTTCATCTTCTGTTTTATATGCAGTGAGTACAGCAATTTTAGTGGCTGTTGTGATGTATAGAGTTCAGGGGATAGTAAAGAGTAAAGAAGCGATTGACATTACTTTAAAAGGGATTAGCGAGTTGATGCCTTTAGCACTATTAATGGTGCTGGCTTTTGCGATAGGAGACGCGTGTAAAGCACTAGAAACGGGACAATATGTAGCAGATGTTACGAAAGATTTTTTAACTCCCGAATTATTACCAGCAGTTGTGTTTATTATTAGTTCTTTTATAGCATTTTCTACAGGAACTTCTTGGGGAACCTTTGCAATTATGTTAGCGATTTCACTTCCAATGGCAAATATTCACGGTACTGATATCACGTTAATTGTTGCTGCTACTCTTGGTGGCGGAGTTTTTGGAGATCATTGTTCTCCCATTTCAGACACCTCTATTATTTCATCTATGGCTTCTGCAAGTGATCATATTGACCATGTAAAAACACAATTACCATATGCCTTAATTGGCGGAGTGATTACGGTAATAATGTACTTGATTTTAGGGTTTATGTAGCAAATAAAGGGTTATTTTACAACAATTCCTTTTTTATCAAATTCAGAAACTAATCTTAGAGCGCCGTCTTTTATACTGTTTTTAGCAAATAAGAAGGTCTTCTCAAACAATTGGTTATCAGCAAAAAAAGTAATTTTAAATTCGTTATTGAGTTTAAAAAGTTCAGGTTGAATCAGTTCAACTTTAGCAAAAGAATTTGCAGGTAGCTTTTCAATTTTATGACGCATTGTAGACGTTGAATCGTTCTCATTAAAACCATGTGAAATGATTAAAACCATTTCTAAATCTATTGGTTTATTATTGATGATATATACATTCCAATCATCTGTTCTAAAGTCAGGATTGTACTCTTTTACAACAGCCATTAATACGCCTGAAACTTCGGGTATTTGAATGTCTTTTTTCATTTGATGAGGTTTAGGGTTTTGGCTCAAAAAGGTTAAGGTACTTTTACCCTTCACCTAAAACCTTTTTACACCTTATAAAACTGATTTAAATTGCTCTAAAAAACGAACATCATTTTCATAAAACATTCTTATATCCGGAATTTGATATAATAACATTGCAATACGTTCAATACCCATTCCAAAAGCATAACCAGTATATTTTTCTGAATCAATATTAGCATTTTTCAATACATTAGGATCTACCATTCCACATCCCATAATTTCTAACCAACCTGTTCCTTTGGTTATTTTATGGTCAATTTCAGTTTCTAATCCCCAATAAATATCTACTTCAGCACTTGGCTCTGTAAACGGAAAATACGATGGACGTAAACGAATTTTTGATTTTCCAAACATCTCTTTTGTAAAGTATAAAAGGGTTTGTTTTAAATCGGCAAACGAAACATCAGTATCTATATATAAACCTTCTACTTGATGAAAAATACAATGAGAGCGTGAAGAAATATCTTCATTTCTAAAAACTCTTCCTGGAGAAATTGTTCTAATTGGAGGCTGATTTTCTTCCATATACCGAACCTGTACAGACGATGTATGAGTTCTCAATAATATATCAGGATTTTGCTCAATGAAGAATGTATCTTGCATATCTCTTGCAGGATGATATTCAGGTAAATTTAATGCAGTAAAATTGTGCCAATCATCTTCAATCTCTGGACCTTCAGAAACTGTAAAACCAATTTTTGAAAAGACCTCTATAATTCTATTTCTAACGATTGAAATTGGATGCCTTGAACCTAATTCAATTGCTTCTGATGGACGTGTTAAATCGCCATAAATACTTTTTGTTTCAGTTTGCTCCTCTAAAGCCTCATTCAATTCTTGAACTTTATCTGAAGCAGCATTACGCAAATTATTTAATGCTTGTCCTAAATCTTTCTTTAAAGACGCATCAACAGTTTTGAATTCATTAAAAAGATCTTTTAATAAACCTTTGCTTCCCAAATACTTAATTTTAAATACTTCAATTTCTTCTTTTGAAGTGGTTTTAAAACTCTGTACATCACCAATCAGTTCTTTTACTTTATCTAACATCTTATTTTTCCTCAATAATTAGGTTGCAAATTTATGATTTTTTAATGAAAATAAGCCTAGGTTTCCTTAAGAGTTGGTGGCTAGAATAATCAATCTTTCGAAAACGTTGTAGTAAAAGGTGTATTTGAGCAAAAAAAAGGTCAATTTAAATTTAACAATTAGGAATTTAATTATATTTGCATCGTAATTTGAAAATTATATATAAAAGACATTAAAAATTATGAAAAAAGTGATTTCAAACTTTATGGATTACGTAAGTCAACGTAATACAAACGAACCAGAATTTTTACAAGCTGTTCATGAGGTAGCAGAAACAGTAATTCCATTTATTCAAGACAACCCTAAATATCAAGGGAAAAAATTGTTAGAGAGAATGGTAGAACCAGAAAGGACACTTATGTTTAGAGTTCCTTGGGTTAATGATAGTGGAGAAATACAAGTAAATAGAGGCTATAGAGTTGAATTTAATTCAGCAATTGGACCTTATAAAGGAGGTTTACGTTTTCACCCTTCTGTAAACTTATCAATTTTAAAATTCTTAGGATTCGAGCAAGTATTTAAAAACTCACTAACTACTTTACCTATGGGTGGAGGAAAAGGAGGTTCTGATTTCAATCCAAAAGGAAAATCTGATAGAGAAGTAATGGCGTTCTGTCAAGCTTTTATGTCTGAGTTATTCCGTCACATTGGAGCAAATACAGATGTTCCTGCAGGAGATATAGGTGTTGGTGGAAGAGAAATCGGGTTTATGTTCGGTCAATATAAAAAATTACGCAACGAGTTTGTTGGTGTTTTAACAGGAAAAGGTTCTGCTTGGGGAGGTTCTTTAATTAGACCAGAAGCAACAGGATATGGTGATGTGTATTTTGCACAAAACATGTTAAAAACAAAAGGAGATTCTTTTGAAGGAAAAACAGTTATTGTTTCTGGATCTGGAAATGTTGCTCAATATGCTACAGAAAAAGCGACTGAATTAGGTGGTAAAGTAGTTACAATGTCAGATTCTTCTGGATATATTTATGATGCAGACGGAATTGACGCTGAGAAATTAGCGTACGTTATGGAGATTAAAAATGTTCGTAGAGGAAGAATTAACGAATACGTAGTGAAGTATCCAAACGCAAAATTCTTTGCTGGAGAAAGACCTTGGTCTGTTGCTGGTGAGGTTGCTTTACCTTGCGCTACTCAAAATGAGTTAAACGGAGACGAAGCAAAAATACTATTAGCAAACGGATGTATTTGTGTTGCAGAAGGAGCAAACATGCCTTCTACACCAGAAGCTGTTGAAGTGTTCCAAGCAGCTAAAATTTTATTCGCTCCAGGAAAAGCATCTAATGCTGGTGGAGTTGCAACTTCTGGTTTAGAAATGAGTCAAAACTCTTTACGTTACAACTGGACAAGAGAAGAAGTAGATGGAAAATTAAACCAAATCATGAACGATATTCACGCTTCTTGTGTTGAGTATGGTACTGATGCTAACGGTTATGTAGATTACGTTAAAGGAGCAAATATTGCAGGTTTCGTAAAAGTTGCCGATGCAATGTTAGATCAAGGTGTAGTTTAAGAACAACATTTTATAAATAAATTTAGAAAGCGCATCAATTGATGCGCTTTTTTTATTTGTATTTTTGAGTGGGATGTCAGTTATTTCAAATAGAAAAATAATTCATGTAGATATGGATGCATTTTATGCGTCTGTAGAGCAAATGGATAGTCCTGAATTACTTGGAAAACCAGTTGCAGTTGGTGGAGAAGGCGATCGAGGCGTTGTCTCTGCAGCGAGTTATGAAGCGCGAAAATTCGGAGTTCGCTCTGCAATGAGTGGCGTTATTGCGCGAAAAAATTGTCCGCATTTGATTTTTGTTCCTCCAAGATTTAGTCGACATAAAGAAATATCTAAACAGATTCGTGCTATTTTTCATGAGTATACAGATTTGGTTGAGTCACTTTCTTTAGATGAGGCGTATCTTGATATTACAGTCAATAAAAAAGGAAACCCTTCTGCGACTTTGGTGGCCGAAGAAATTCGGTAGGAAATATATAAGCGTGTCGGATTAAGAGCTTCTGCAGGAATATCTTATAATAAATTTATTGCAAAAGTTGCGTCGGATATTAATAAACCAAATGGTCAAAAAACGATTCCTCCTGAAGAGGCAATTAAATTTTTAGAACAATTGGATATCAAAAAGTTTTATGGTGTTGGTAAGGTTACCGCTACAAAAATGTATAATCTTGGTATTTTCAATGGAAAAAATTTAAAAGAGAAATCTGTTGAATTTTTAACTAAAAAGTTTGGAAAATCTGGAGGACATTATTATAATATTGTGCGCGGAATTCATAACGCAAAAGTAAATCCGAATCATACGCCAAAATCAGTTGCAGCAGAACATACGTTTCCAATCAATTTAACTTCAGAAGTTTATATGATGGAAAGATTGGATATAATTGCTGACGAATTAGAACGACGCCTTAAAAAATCAAAATTAGCCTAAAAAACAGTAACTTTAAAAATTAAATACAGCGATTTTACACAGCAGACAAGAAGTAAAACATTGACATATTTCATAAAAGAAAAAGCGATACTTCTTGAAACAGTTAGAGAGTTGTTATATCAAGAAAGGATGAAAGATTCCGTACGCCTTTTAGGGATTTCAGTAACCAACTTGAATGTGAATACGAAGAAAAAAGAAAAAGTGATAGATGTACAGTTAAAACTAGAATTTTAATGATTATAATTGTAATAACAGGCGCTTATGATCGTGAAAAGGGGCTATACAGAGATATCAAATTAGGGTAAATATGAGCACGCAAAAAATAGTGTTTGTTTTGAAAAATAAAATAACAGTATGAATTTTAGTTATTGGGAGTTAAAAAGTTGGTTTTCTAATGTTGATTTTACAATCATTGGAAGCGGAATTGTTGGACTGAATACAGCCATTTATTTACAAGAAAAACACCCTAAAAGTAAGATTCTTGTGCTGGAAAAAGGCTTATTACCAAACGGCGCAAGCACCAAAAATGCTGGATTTGCCTGTTTTGGAAGCCTTTCTGAAATTATAGATGATTTAGAAACGCACTCAGAACAAGAAGTCTATGATTTAGTTGAAAGACGTTGGGAGGGATTACAATTATTGCGTGAGAATTTAGGAGATGCTAACATCGGTTTTAGACAGTATGGAGGATATGAGTTGTTTTCTAATAACAACAATTTGTTTGAGCAATGTTTAGAAAAGAAGGAAGTTGTGAACCAACTTTTAAAACCTATTTTTAAGCAAAATATTTTCTCTGTCTGTGAGAATAAATATGATTTTAAAAAAGTAAAAGACAACTACCTTTTCAACCAATATGAAGGTCAGATTGACACAGGAAAAATGATGACGTCACTAATGCTTCTCGCTCAAAAAAAAGGAATAAAATTCTTAAATAATGTGGAGGTTACTAAAATCTCTGATGATGGAGAAGTCCAGATAAATACTAATTTTTCATTCAAGTCTCATAAAATTTTAATTGCTACGAACGGTTTTGCAAATCAATTTTTAAAAGAGGACTTACAGCCTGCACGAGCGCAAGTTTTAATTACAAAACCTATCGAAAACCTTCAGGTTAAAGGAATATTTCATTTAGAAAAAGGATATTATTATTTTAGAAATATTGACGATAGAATTTTATTTGGAGGTGGAAGAAACCTTGATTTTACAACGGAAGAAACGAGTGAATTTGGGTTGACAACGTTGGTCCAAAATAAATTAGAAGAAATTTTAAAAACCACAATTTTACCAAATAAAGAAGTTGAAATAGAACATCGATGGAGTGGAATTATGGGAGTAGGAAATCAAAAGAAAGCAATTGTAAAACAAGTTTCTGAGAATGTCTATTGCGGAGTTCGATTAGGCGGAATGGGTGTTGCAATTGGAAGCGTCATAGGAAAAGAACTGGCTGAAATCGTATAAAATGAAAAACAATCAACTTAAAGAGGTCTTATATCATTATTGCAAAGAGTTTGTCAATTCTAAGTTGGCAACTATTGAAAAAACAATCAAATCTAATCAGGAAGGTTTAGCGTCAGAAACGAAGAGTTCTGCTGGTGATAAACATGAAACGGGTAGAGCAATGTTGCAACTTGAAATGGAAAAAGCAGGACAACAACTCTATGGAGTTACGGAAATGAAATTGGTATTGGAGCGTATAAATATTCAAGAAATTTCAAGTATTTGTAAAATGGGAAGTATTGTTAAAACGAATACAATAAATTATTTTCTTGCGATTAGCGCAGGTAAAATAGTTGTGGAAAACGAAACCTTTTATGCCACTTCTTCTAAATCTCCTATTGGTCAGCTATTACTTGGAAAGAAAAAAAACGACAAATTAACTTTAAACAATAAAGAATTTCAAATAGAGGAAATACTGTAAGTATTTATTAATTTTACCGTCCAATTACAGAATTAATTTTATTGATATGACAGAAAAAATGACCAAAGAAACTTTTCTAGAAAAGGTTTTTAATTTTGAGAAAAATAAAGAGTGGAAATTTGAAGGAGACACTCCTTGTTTTATAGATTTTTATGCAGATTGGTGTGGACCTTGTAAAACGATTGCGCCACTTTTAGAACAGTTGAGCGAAGAATACGCAGGTAAAATAAAAATCTATAAAGTAGATACAGAGGCAGAGCAAGAGTTGGCTGCTGCATTTGCAATACGAAGTATTCCTTCAATGTTATTTTGCCCTATGGATGGCGAACCTCAAATGGCACAAGGAGCGCTACCTAAAGCAGAATTGGAGCGAATTATCAAAGTTGTATTGGGAGTAGAGAAATAAAGTACTCTTTTTGTTGTTACGCTTATCGCTTTTCTTTTAGCACTTGCTCCGCTATTTTTTATATACGCTGTTCTCAGCTGGCACTTTACTTAAACAGTTCATAATGTCCATTTAGTTTAATAGTAACGACAATATCTTCTTTGGTTTCGTTTCTAAAATACCATCCATGTTTCCCTTCAAAAGGCGAGGTTAGTGTTCCAGCCATATTATTCGAATATGCAAGCGTATAACTCTCATAAAATACATTTTTTGGTGGATTGTATTGTTTTACTTCACCATGAAAATCTATATAAACAATACCCTTATCTGTTGCCCATTCATATTTGATGCTCCCGTATTTAAGGCTTTTAAATTTATATTCGATACCTTTTTCAGAAGGTATGACAACCGTTATAATGTCCTCTCTTTTGCTATACTGAATTTCTGGAGGCGGATTGTCGGCTTCCATAGGCTTAGATATATTTGGAGAAGAACCTAGTTTCTCCATTTTTATTTTCTCAAAATTAAGACTAGAATTAGGGGTGATCTTTTCTATTTGCTTATCTCCTTGATATAATTTAGAAAAACCAAATAGTTCGCCAGTTCCTAAAGGATCTAAACCATATTCCGCAGGTAAAACCGAGGTAATTAGCACAACCACACCAATTACAAATGCAATGATTAGTGATTTTAATAATTGTCCTTTGTTTAAATTAGGTTGATTTTTTGTGGTCATAATATAATCTGTATTAAGAAATAAAGTATCCTGTTAATTGAAAACCAAGCAACAAAAATCCGGATGCCATTAAAAGCATGTTAGTGAGTTTTGAGAATTTGACATAACTACTGTACTGTCGCCAAAATGAAATAATTAAAAGCACAAACCCTAATGCCAAAAATTGACCAATTTCTACACCCAAGTTAAAGCCCAATAAATTAGTAAAAAGCCCTTCTTTATCAAATTCAAATCCTTGTAGTTTAGTTGCAAGCCCAAAGCCATGAAATAATCCGAAAATTAGAACGGCTGCTTTGGTATTGGGCTGTTTTCCAAATATTTTTTTGAATCCGCCCAAATTATCAAAACCTTTATAGACAATAGATAGGCCAATTATAGCATCTATTAGATACGTATTTACATTTATGTCAGCCATAACACCAAATAAAAGAGTAGCACTATGACCAATAGTGAAAAAACTTACATAGGTGATAATTTCTTTGGTTCGATATAAAAAAAAGACAACTCCCACTAAAAAAAGCAAATGATCGTAACCTGTAATCATATGTTTAGCGCCTATATAAAGAAAAGGTCCAAAAGCAACACCTTTGTTTGTTGTTAAAAATGATTGCGTCTCTTCATCTACACCATGTGCATAGGCAGAAACAGAAATAAGACAGCATATTATGAGTGTAATTAGCCTTATTGTTTTTACTAATTTCATATCCTTTTAATTAGTGTGCGTGCCCATGTTTTTTTACCTGACGGATACTATCTAGCCTTCTTTTTTCGTCTTTATCAATATTTTCTTCAACAGGTGTTTTGTTTTCTTTTGATATAATCTCTGTATCAGACTTCTCTGTAGTCTTTTTCTTGTCAGTACAAGCAGTGAATAAACCGATTGATACTATTAAAATAATAATTAATGATCTAGTTTTCATAGTGTAAAAATTTAATACTGATTATTCTTCTTTGCTAAATTGTTTTATGCGCTACTTGCCCACAACGTCAAGATATGGTTTGAAATGAACTATATCGTTCGATAAGCGAAGTTCGGTTTTTTAAAGTTAAGAAACAAACTAAATTCGTGTGCTCAGTAACGGTCATTGAGCGAAGTTGAAATGAGTCGAAGTGCACTTTAGTTCTCATCACTTCTTTATGAACCTTTAAAACTACTAATCACCTTAATTACTGTATCTTTGCGCCATGATGAATAAATTATCAGATTGGCTACCAACAACCAACAAAGAAGTAAAACTTCGTAAGTGGGAAGAATTAGATGTAATCCTATTTAGTGGAGACGCTTATGTAGATCACCCATCATTTGGACCTGCAGTAATTGGGCGTATTCTTGAAAGCTACGGTTTAAGAGTTGCGATTGTTCCGCAGCCAAGTGTAAATGATAATTTACAGGATTTTGAAAAATTAGGGAAACCTCGTTTATTTTTTGCTGCCACAGGAGGATGTATGGATCCAATGGTAAGTAATTATACTGCCAGTAAACGCAGTAGAGATAAAGATGCGTATACGCCAAATGGTGATAAAGGGTTTCGACCAGATTATGCGACTTCAGTATATTCTAAAATATTAAAAGAAAAATATCCAGATGTTCCTGTTTTGATTGGAGGAATTGAAGCTTCGCTTAGAAGAGTTACACACTATGATTATTGGTCAGATAAATTATTACCTACCATTTTAGAGACTTCAAAAGCAGATATGCTGGTCTATGGAATGGGAGAACAGCCTTTGCGTGAAATTGTAGAATTATTACAAAAAGGAGTGCCATTTTCTAGTTTAAAAAACATCAAACAGACAGCAGTTTTAATCGATAAAGACGAGAAAATTCCTGTTATAAAAGATTGGGATGATGTAACTATCAATTCTCACGAAGCTTGTTTGGGAGATAAAAAGACGTTTGCATCTAACTTTAAAGTAATTGAACAAGAATCAAATAAATTAAAAGCACGAAGAATTTTTCAAGGAGTTGGAGAGAAAACATTGGTGATAAATCCACCATTTCCAACAATGACGGAAGATGAAATTGACGCGTCTTTTGAATTACCATACACACGACTGCCACATCCTAAGTACAATAAAAGAGGGCCGATTCCTGCGTATGAAATGATTAAATTCTCTATCAATATTCATAGAGGATGTTTTGGTGGATGTAGTTTCTGTACAATCTCTGCACATCAAGGTAAGTTTATTGCGAGTAGAAGTCAAGAATCTATTTTAAAAGAAGTAGATACGGTAGCAAATATGCCAGATTTTAAAGGCTATTTGTCTGATATTGGCGGACCTTCTGCCAACATGTATAAGATGAAAGGAAAGGTACAATCTATCTGTGATAAATGTGTTGCTCCATCTTGTATTTCACCAGTTATTTGTAGTAATTTAGATACTTCTCACAAGCCTTTAACGAAATTATATCAAGCGGTTGATAGTCATCCAAAAATAAAAAAATCATTTATTGGAAGTGGAATTCGCCATGATATGTTAGTGCCAGAATTCAATAAAAATGCAGATCCAAAAGAATTGGATGCGTACACGGAAGAGGTGATGACAAAACACGTTTCTGGTCGATTAAAAGTGGCTCCAGAGCACACATCTGATCCTGTTTTAAAATTGATGCGAAAACCATCTTTTAAATATTTTCATATGTTTAAAGAGCGTTTTGATAAGATAAACATCAAGAAGAAATTAAACCTTCAGTTGATTCCTTATTTTATTTCTAGTCACCCTGCAAGTGAAGTTGAAGACATGGCAAATTTGGCTGCAGAAACTAAAGAGTTGGGCTTTCAGTTAGAGCAAGTACAAGGTTTTACGCCAACACCAATGACGGTTGCTACAGTAATTTATTATAGCGGATATCATCCATATACCTTAAAACCAACAAAAACTCCGAAGACAAAAAAGGAAAGAGAAGATCAACACCGTTTTTTCTTTTGGTATAAAAAGGAGAATAGAGATTGGATTAGAAATACACTTACTAAAGTTGGAAGGAAAGATTTATTGAAAGTATTGTTGCCTGAAAATAATTCTTGGAGAAAAAACAAAGCAGAAAAAGCGAAAGATACTTTTGATGAAACTATAACTGAAAAGAAATCGCCAAGAAAACAGAATAAATATAAGAATAGAAGGAAAAAGAGGTAGTTTTTTATACCAACCCTTTTTCTACTAAATATTCTGCAATCTGAACAGCATTCGTTGCCGCTCCTTTTCTTAAATTATCTGAAACAATCCACATATTTAATGTTTTTGGCTGAGATAAATCTCTACGGATTCTCCCAACAAACACATCGTCTTTTCCATGTGCATATAAAGGCATTGGATACGTGTTTGTCTTAGTATTATCTTGAACGGTTACACCATTCGTTTCGTTTAATAACGTACGAATATCACTCACTTCAAAATCATTTTCAAACGCTACATTTACCGCTTCACTATGCCCTCCAGAAGTTGGAATTCTTACTGCAGTAGCAGTATAAGCAACAGTTGTATCGTTTAGTATTTTTTGTGGCTCTCTAGCCAATTTCATTTCTTCTTTGGTGTATCCGTTTTCAAGAAAATCATCACAATGTGGAATGGCGTTTCTATGAATAGGATACTGATACGCCATGTCTCCTTTAACACCATTCATTTCATTTTCCATTTGTTGAACGGCTTTTACTCCAGTTCCAGAAACAGATTGATAGGTAGAAATAACAACACGTTTCATTTTATATTTTTTATGAAGAGGCGCTAATGCCATCACCAATTGAATCGTAGAGCAATTTGGATTTGCTATAATTTTATCTTCTTTTGTAAGTTCAGAAGCATTTATTTCAGGAACAACCAATTTTTTATCAGCATCCATTCTAAAAGCAGAAGAATTGTCAATAACAGTCGTTCCAACTTCAGCAAATTTTGGAGCCCATTCAAGAGATGTATCTCCTCCAGCAGAAAACAAGGCAATAGCAGGTTTTGCATTTACAGCGTCTTGTATACTTACAATCTTATATTCTTTTCCTTTAAAAGAAATTGTTTTCCCAATCGATCTTTCTGATGCGACTAGAATCAATTCTGTAATTAAGAAATTACGTTCTTCAAGCGTTTGCAACATCACGTTCCCGACCATTCCTGTTGCTCCAACTACTGCTACTTTCATTTTTTAAAAGGATTAAATTTTAGATATGCAAAGATTATGAAAAAACAACGACATAAACGACCTATTAAATGGTAAAAGGGGACTTTAAAGAAACTTTTAGCAAAAAGAACAAAAACTAAGTTAAAAAATACAACAATAGCATTAGTTCCTAGTTAAAAATGTAATTTTGTCAAAAATTATTGTTTAACTAAAATTAGTATAGCATGCAACTGTACAATAAGTTAAGCGCTATTGAACGCGCTGAATTAATTGATAAAGCCGGAAAAGAACGATTGACAATTTCTTTTTATCAATATTACCACATTAAAAATCTACAAGTTTTTAGAGATCATCTGTTCATCAATTGGGAAAAAATTGATGTTCTTGGACGTATTTATGTTTCTTCGGAAGGGATTAATGCCCAACTTTCTGTTCCTGCTCAAAATTTCACAAATTTTAAAACACACTTAGATTCAATTTCATTTTTAGAAAATGTTCGATTGAATGTTGCGGTAGAACAAGACAATAAATCATTCCTGAAATTAAAAGTGAAGGTTAGGGATAAAATTGTTGCTGACGGATTGAATGACGAAACGTTTGATGTTACAGATATAGGAGTTCACTTAAAAGCAACAGAATTTAATGAAATGCTTGCTGATCCTAACACGGTTTGTGTTGATATGCGAAATCATTATGAAAGTGAAATTGGACATTTTGATGGCGCCATAACTCCTGATGTAGATACGTTTAGAGATTCGTTGGATATAATAGAAGAAGACTTAAAAGACAATAAAGAAGACAAGAATTTATTGATGTATTGTACAGGCGGAATTCGCTGTGAAAAAGCAAGTGCTTATTATAAACACAAAGGGTTTAAGAATGTTTTTCAATTGGAAGGAGGCATCATAAATTATGTTCGTCAAGTAAATAATGAAGGATTAGAAAATAAATTTATTGGAAAAAACTTTGTTTTTGACCATAGAAGAAGCGAGCGAATTTCTGACGATGTAGTTTCCAATTGTCATCAATGTGGAGACTCTTTTGATGAGCATGTAAACTGTGAAAATGAAGCTTGTCATTTACTATTTATCCAGTGTAAGTCTTGCCAAGAGAAGATGGATACTTGCTGTTCGGATGAATGTAAAGAAATTAATCAACTTCCGTTTGAAGAACAAAAAGCACTTAGAAAAGGAACACACAACAGCAATAAAACCTTTAAAAAAGGGCGCTCAGAAGTGTTAAAATTTAAGAAATAAAGTTTTTCTTAAACCTTATCTCAAGATTCTTTATCTTTACGGATTAGTGATAAAATTTAACGGAATCTTTCAATGTGTTAATTGTTAAAAAATTAACCATCATAAAAATATAAACTTATGAGCTGTAATTCTTGCTCAACAGATAAAAGTGGCACTCCAAACGGTTGTAAAAGCAATGGTAATTGCGGAACAGGCGGAGCTTGTGGAAGTGGCAGTAAATTAACCGTATTTGATTGGTTGTCAAACATGACACTTCCAAGCGGTCAAGAACCTTTTAATATTGTTGAAATTCGTTTTAAAAACGGACGTAAACACTTCTTTACTAATGAAGGTTTACAATTATGTATTGGAGAAGTAGTTGCCGTAGAGGGCTCTCCAGGACATGACATTGGGACTGTTTCTTTGACTGGCGAATTAGTTCGCATACAGCTAAAGAAAAAAGGCTTTTCGATAGATAGCGAAGAGATAAAGAAAGTGTACAGAAAAGCATCAAAAAGAGATATTGAAATTTGGCAAAAAGTTCGTGAAAAAGAGACTGAAACTCAGCGAAGAGGTCGTGAGATTCTTGGAAGGTTGGGACTTAAAATGAAACTTTCGGATGTTGAATATCAAGGTGATGGAAATAAAGCAACTTTTTATTATACTGCAGAAGAAAGAGTAGATTTTCGTCAATTGATTCGTGATCTTGCAAGCGCATTTAGTATTAGAGTTGAGATGAAACAAGTTGGATTGAGGCAAGAAGCTGCGAGGCTTGGAGGTATTGGTTCTTGTGGACGGGAATTGTGTTGTTCTACTTGGCTAACAGACTTTAGAAAAGTAAATACTGCAGCAGCACGCTACCAACAACTCTCTTTAAATCCACAAAAATTGGCTGGACAATGTGGAAAATTAAAATGCTGTTTGAATTTTGAATTAGACACCTATTTAGACGCTATTAAATCTTTTCCGAAGAAAGAAATAGTATTGAAAACCGAAAAAGGAGACGCTGTTTTTGTAAAGATGGATATCTTTAAAGAGCAGTTTTGGTATACATACAAAGACGAATCGTTTAAGTGGTATAAACTTGGTTTAAGCCAATTAAAAGAGATTATAGAATCTAATAAAGGAGGTGAAGTTGTGACTTCATTAGAAGAGTTTGAATTGGATGTGATTGTAGATTCTAAGATTGATTTTGAAGATGCTGTAGGGCAAGACAGTTTGACAAGGTTTGATCAACCAAAGACGAACAAAAAGAGAAGAAAAAACAACAAAAAGCCTCAACACCAGAATCAACATAAGAACCAACAAAAGAGAAATAAACCACAACCGAATAAGCCTAACAACAATAGGAATCAGCCTAAAAAGGGAAGCGATAATAAAAACCAAAAAAATGCGTAAGATTACTGGTTTTGGGTTACTTTTTTTATGTCTTATTTCTTGTGATTCCAATCGAATTTTTGATGAGTATCAATCTATTGAAGATAATACTTGGTTGAAAGACAGAATTGTAACATTTGAAGTTGCAGTAGAAGATACTGTTTCAAAAAACAATTTATTTATCAATATTAGAAATGATAAAGAATATGAGTTTAGCAATCTGTTTTTAATTACAAAAATGGAGTTTCCAAATGGAGTTAAAATCATAGACACACTTGAATATGAAATGGCTGATAAGTTCGGAAATCACTTAGGTTCTGGATATACAGACATAAAGGTTAACAAATTGTTTTATAAAGAGAATGTACAATTTTCTAAAAAAGGAAATTACACTTTTCAAGTTGAACAAGCGATGCGAAAAACCGGCAATATTCATGGATTAGACTCGTTAAAAGGTATCACAGACGTGGGCTTTAGAGTTGAGTTAGCAACAGAATAAAAGAATTAAAATGACAAGGAAACGAACTACAAAACAATCAGATTTTAGTAAATACATTAAATGGTTTTGGAGGATTGTCATTCTCGGAGTCTTTCTTGCAATCCTGCCTTTTTTCTTAGCTTCAGTTGGCGCATTAGGTTTCATGCCTACTTTTGAAGATTTAGAAAATCCTGAAAACAATTTAGCAACAGAAGTTATTTCTAGTGACGGAAAAACACTTGGAAAATATGCGTATGAAAACAGAACACCTGTAAAATATAAAGACATTCCGCAAAATTTAGTAGAAGCATTAGTAGCAACAGAAGACGAACGTTTTTATGGTCATTCAGGAATCGATTTCAAAGCAACTTCAAGAGCTATTTTAAAACTTGGAACAAAAGGTGGAGGAAGTACAATTACACAACAACTTTCTAGACTTTTGTTTATTGGTGATGGTTCAAAAAATAGTATCGAAAGAATCTTTCAAAAAATAAAAGAGTACGTAATTGCTGTTCGTTTAGAACGTCAATATACGAAGCAGGAGATATTAGCGATGTATTTAAATAAATATGACTTCTTAAATCAAGCCGTTGGAATACGCTCTGCTTCTAGAATTTATTTTGGAAAAGAGCCGAAAGAACTAGCTCAAGAAGAATCTGCAATGTTAGTTGGAATGTTAAAAAACTCTTCACTTTTCAATCCAATTAGAAGACCAGAACGCGTAAAAAAGCGTCGTAATGTTGTTTTAAAACAGATGGCTAAAAATGAGTTTATTACCACTCAATTAAAAGACTCTCTTCAAAAATTAGAATTAGGTTTAGACCTGCATCGTGAAGGTCACAGCGACGGTTATGCTACTTATTTCCGTGAATATTTGCGTAACTTCATGAAAAAATGGATTAAAGAACATCCAAAACCTGAAGGAGGAAAATATAATTTACACAGAGATGGATTAAAAATATTTGTTACGTTAGATTCTCGCATGCAACAATATGCAGAAGAAGCGATGAAAGAGCATATGTCTAATTTACAGCGCGTTTTCTTTAAAGAGCAAAAAGCAAATAAAACAGCTCCCTTTTATGATTTAGATGAAGATTTCTTAAAATCCACGATGGATCAAGCAATGAAACGCTCTAATCGTTGGAAACGAATGAAAAAAGCAGGTAAATCTGAAAAAGAGAGACGTACAACATTTAAAAAGAAAACCGAAATGAGTGTGTTTTCTTGGAAAGGGAATATTGATACGATTATGAGCCCTTTCGATTCAATAAAATATTATAAGCATTTTTTACGCGCAGGTTTAATGTCAATTGAACCTCAATCTGGACATGTAAAAGCGTGGGTTGGAGGAATAGATTATAAGCACTTCCAGTTTGATGCAGTTAAACAACAGAAACGTCAAGTAGGCTCTACATTTAAGCCTTTTGTATATGCAGCAGCAATTGATCAATTAAAACTATCTCCTTGTGATAGCTTTCCAAACACTCCTTATACCATCGGTAAAGATGTATACGGAATGCCTGAAGATTGGACACCAAAAAATTCTTCAGAAAAATATGGAGGATTTTTAAACTTAAAAGAAGCCTTAGCGGGTTCTGTAAATGTAATTTCCGCACGATTAATTCATATGGTAAACCCTAAAACCGTTGTCCGTTTGGCTCAGTCGGCAGGAATAAAAAGTTGGATTCCCGAAGTCCCTGCAATTGCGCTTGGTTCGGTAGACTTAAGTTTGTTTGAAATGGTTGGTGCGTATTCAACATTTGCTAATAAAGGTTTACGAGTTGATCAAATGATGATTACTCGAATAGAAGATAAGAATGGAACTATTTTAGAACAATTTACTCCTGAAACCGATGAAGTATTGAGTGAAGAAACAGCATATGTAATTTTAAATTTATTAGAAGGTGTAACACAATTTGGTTCTGGAATACGATTACGTAGTAAAGGGGCAAAATATCCGGATAACGTTGCAACAGGATATCCATATGAATTTACCAATGCAATTGCAGGTAAAACAGGAACTACACAAAACCAATCTGACGGATGGTTTATGGGAATTGTACCAAATCTCGCAACTGGAGTTTGGGTTGGAGGTGAAGATAGAGCAACGCATTTCGAAGGAATCACGAATGGTCAAGGAGCTGCAATGGCACTACCAATTTGGGCGCTGTATCATAAAAAATGTTATGTAGATAAGACTTTAAATGTGAGCCAAGAAGAATTTGAAATACCAAAAGATATCTCTATAGAGCTCGATTGTTTAAAAAGTCTAGAGGACGAGGAGAATCCTTTGGATGATATTGAAGAAGATATAGAATTTTAATAAAATATAGATGATTAATAAAGTTGTAAAAAACGTAGAAGAAGCACTAGAAGGAGTAAAGTCTGGTATGCAGCTCATGCTTGGAGGTTTTGGTTTAAGTGGAATTCCTGAGAACAGTATTGCGCAATTAGTAAAATTGGGCGTAACTGATTTAACGTGTATTTCTAATAATGCTGGAGTTGATGATTTTGGACTTGGATTGTTATTACAAAAACGTCAAATTAAAAAGATGATTTCTTCATATGTTGGTGAAAACGATGAGTTTGAACGCCAAATGTTAAGCGGAGAATTGGACGTTGATTTAATTCCTCAAGGAACTCTTGCAGAACGCTGTAGAGCAACAGGTGCTGGAATTCCTGCATTTTATACACCTGCAGGTTACGGAACTGAAGTAGCAGAAGGAAAAGAAACAAGAGAATTTAATGGAAAAATGTACGTATTGGAACATGCTTTTAATCCTCAATTTGCGTTCGTGAAAGCGTGGAAAGGTGATACTGCAGGAAACTTAATTTTTAAAGGAACTGCGCGTAATTTTAATCCATTGATGGCAATGGCTGGTAAAATTACTGTTGCTGAAGTTGAAGAACTAGTTGAGGTTGGCGAATTAGACCCTAATCAAATTCATACTCCCGGAATATTTGTGCAACGTATTTTTCAAGGAAAAAATTATGAAAAGAGAATTGAGCAACGAACAGTAACTCCTAAATCTTAATTATGGCACTATCTAAGCAAGAAATAGCGCAAAGAATAGCGCAAGAATTACAGGATAAAACATATGTGAACTTAGGTATTGGAATTCCTACTTTGGTTGCTAATTATATTCCTAAAGGGATTGATGTTGAATTTCAATCAGAAAACGGATTATTGGGAATGGGACCTTTTCCTGTTGAGGGAACTGAGGATGCTGACTTAATTAATGCCGGTAAACAAACAGTAACTATTTTAGATGGAGGATCATTGTTTGACTCTGCTACAAGTTTTGCGATGATAAGAGGACAACACGTTCAGTTAACTGTTTTGGGAGCCATGGAAGTTGCTGAAAACGGAGATATTGCTAATTGGAAAATTCCTGGAAGAATGGTAAAAGGAATGGGCGGAGCTATGGATTTAGTAGCAAGTGCAGAAAATATTATTGTAGCAATGATGCACACAAATAAGCGAGGTGAATCAAAGCTGTTAAAAAAATGCTCTTTGCCTTTGACTGGAGTTGGTTGCGTGAAAAAAGTAGTAACGAACTTAGCTGTTCTTGAAATAAAAAACGGTGATTTTCATTTGTTAGAACGTGCTCCTGGAGTATCTGTTGAAGAAATTCAAAAGGCTACTGAAGGAACTTTAATTATTAATGGTGAGATTCCTGAAATGAAATTTTAGGATGAAAATAATCTCATATAACGTAAACGGAATTCGCGCAGCTCTCAAAAAAGGGTTTATTGATTGGTTAGAAGCAGCAAGTCCTGATGTAATTTGTATTCAAGAAACAAAAGCACATAAAGAACAATTAGACTTACAAGTTTTTGAAGATGCAGGATATCCATATCACTATTGGTTTTCTGCACAGAAAAAAGGCTATTCTAGTGTTGCCATTTTTTGTAAAAAAGAGCCAAAACATGTTGAATATGGAACAGGAATTGAAACAATGGATTTTGAAGGTCGAAACTTACGTGTAGATTTTGACGATATTTCAGTGATGAGTTTATACGTACCTTCTGGAACAAATGCTCAACGATTGGATTTTAAATTCAATTATATGGATGAATTTCAGGAGTACATAGATAATTTAAAAAAGGAAATTCCAAACTTGGTTATTTGCGGTGATTATAATATTTGTCATGAAGCAATAGATATCCACAATCCGAAAATGAAAGGTGTTTCTGGGTTTTTACCAGAAGAACGAACATGGATTGGCAGTTTTATTAATAGCGGATTTGTAGACAGTTTTCGATATTTAAATAAAGAGAAGCAAGAATATTCTTGGTGGAGTTATAGAGCGAATTCTCGTTCAAATAACAAAGGTTGGCGCTTAGATTACGCAATGGTTTCTGAACCATTAAAAGACCGAATAACACGAGCTTATATTTTACCTGAAGCGAAACATTCCGATCATTGTCCAATAGTAGTTGAAATTAAATAAATGAATAAAAAACGCCAACTATTTATTGTTCTATACTTTTTTTCGGCGGCAATTTTTGCGCAAGACTCTTTTAAAATTGCAGCAAAAGACTCTCTCAAAGCAAAATTAGTGTTATTAAAAGAGGCGGTTCAACAGGGTACAGTTAAAGACAGTGAAGCAATTATTTTAAGCAATAACGATACAATTATTACTGCTAAAAATAAATTGAAGGATGATGCCGAAGTTGCTTTGATTGATAGTTTGTGGTTACAAGAAATGTACAACTCGCCCTTATATGATACAATTCAGTATGTAATTGATGATACAAAATTGGTTGATGTTCAATTAGATGAATTGCCAACTCAGTTATTAAAAGACAGACTTCAAGAACTTAACAATCAAACACCATTTAATGTAGAATACAATCAAAGTTTAGAGCGACTTATAAAAACATATTTAAAGAGACGAAAGAACGCATACGGAACACTAATGGCTCGTGCACAATTTTATTTTCCAATGTTTGAAGAGCAGTTGGACAAATATGACATTCCATTAGAAATAAAATATTTAGCGATAGTTGAGTCTGCTTTAAGACCAAGAGCAAAATCTAGAGTTGGCGCAACAGGATTGTGGCAATTTATGTATCAAACAGGCAAGCAGTTTGACTTAAATGTAAATTCTTATGTAGATGAGCGACAAGATCCATTAAAGGCAACAGAGGCTGCGTGTAAGTACTTGACTACACTGTATAAAACATTTGGAGATTGGGACTTAGCTTTAGCAGCCTACAATTCAGGTCCTGGAAATGTAAATAAAGCAATAAGAAGAGCAGGGGGAAAACGGAATTATTGGAATATAAGACAGTTTTTACCTAGAGAAACCGCTGGATACTTACCGGCTTTTTATGCAACATTATATATTTTAAAGTATGCAGATCAACACGGAATTGTATCAAAAAAAGAAAAAATAAACCTTTTCGAAACGGACACAATACACATTAAAAAGCAAATGACTTTTGAGCAAATTCAAAAGTTTTTAGATGTTGATATTGAAATGCTACAGTTTTTAAATCCACAATATAAACTAGATATTATTCCTTACAGAAAAAACAACAATTACTATGTAAGATTACCATTGTATAATGTCGGACAATATATCAGCAACGAAAAAGAATTATACGCTTTTATTGATGCTGAAGAAGCGAAAAGAGAAACAACATTACCAGAGTATATCGAAATGAATGATAGGATTCGATATAGAGTTAAGAATGGAGATTATTTAGGAAAAATAGCAACTAAATATGGCGTGAGCATTAGCTCTTTAAAACGTTGGAATGGTTTGCGAAGTAATGCATTAAAAATTGGTCAGCGCTTAACAGTTTACCCAAGAAAACTAAGTGTGAATACAAGCACTAAGAAAGTTGTGAAAACGAGTTCAAAACCAACACCAAAGACAGCATACACAACGTATACGGTTAAAAAAGGAGATTCTCTTTGGACCATTTCTAAAAAGTATCCTGAAGTTTCTATCCAAAATTTAAAAGATTGGAACAATATTTGGGATGCTAAATCTTTGAAACCAGGAATGAAACTCAAAATATTTAAAAGTTAATCAAATGAAAAAATCTATAGTACTTTCAATAGTCGTTTTAATAGTACTCTCTTGTTCTTCTAAAGAAAAAAAACTCATTTTACAAAATTCAAATGGAGCGATTAATCAATTGTTAGTCGCAATGGATAATAATTTATGGAAAGGGATTGAGGGTGATGAACTTCGTAAAGTTACTGGCGAAGAAGTGTTGGGTCTTCCTCAAAGAGAGCCACAATTTAAGGTAACTCAAATTCCAACGATTGCATTCAAAAACTTATTTACATCACAAGCGAATGTACTAATTGTAAAAATTGGAGACGTTTCTGAGTTTACTATTAGAAAGAATATATACGCATCTCCTCAAACAATAGTTTTAATAACAGCCAAAGACAGGGAAAGCTTAATTAAGAAAATTCAAGAAAAAAAGAATGAGATTATATCTGTTTTTAAAACGGCAGACATACAACGACTTCAAAAAAGGTTAAGACAAAGAAAATTTAATACGAGTACTTTAAAAACGTTGCAAAAATTAGGGGTTGACTTAGAAATTCCAGCAGCTTATAAACTGGTTGATGATACGGGTGATTTTCTATGGATGAGGAAGAAAATTAGACAAGGACAAAGTATTAATTTAATAGTTTATGAATTACCCATAAACTCTCCGGAAGATGAAGAGGGTAAAAACATTGTTTCTATTAGAGATACTATTGGTAAAAAAAATATTCCAGGACAATTTGATGGAACTTATTTAATCACTGAGGCAGCATATTCACCTCATACTTTTTTGGTTCAACTAGACAACAAAAAAGCATTTGAAACTCGTGGGAAATGGGAAGTTAAAGGAGATTTTATGGCAGGCCCCTTTTTAAATTATACAGTTGTTGATAAGGTTAAAAACAGATTAGTTGTGGTTGAAGGCTTTTCTTATGCGCCAACAACCACCAAACGTGATTTTATGTTTGAAGTTGAAGCGATCTTAAAAACTTTGAAAATAGAGTAATTTAATCTTCATTTTTTAGACTAAAAACACTTTTCTCTTTTTGATAGTCAAAATTTTGGACTTTATATAGGTCTAAAATACTATGGTAGAAGAAATCGGTAGAAAAAAATTTAAATTGATTTTCTTTTAATGCAGCTACAATTTCTGGGTATGCAGTTTTAAACTCATCGGAATACCAAAGAATCATCGCCGGATTTTTACTTGCTTCATCTTCTTGAGCGTGCAACCATTTTCCGTTTTCACCTAATAGCTCTCCATGGTCGGAAACATAAACAACAAGGGAGTTATTATTTGTTTTTTTAACTGATTCAATAACCTGATTGATGAAAAAGTCTAAATACACTAATGTGTTATCATAAGAGTTGATAATTTCTTCTTTTTCTAAAGAAGGAATATGTTTACTATCTGTCACCGGTTTAAACTTTCTAAATTTAGCAGAATAACGATTTTCATACCACCAATGACTTCCAGTCATATGTAATGTTGTAAATTGATTTTTTTGGAGGTTAAGAATGGAATCAAAAGGAATGAGCATTTCTTCATCAAGCGCCTTATTAAAACTCATTATTGATCTAAACTTATCTATTAATAGAACATTTTATTGCTCAATATAATTGGAGCGTAACTTTTAACAATTGTACTATTTCCAATCCAATTTGTAGTGATATTTATTGAGTTTAATAAAGAAAAAAGTGAATAAATTTTGTGAGATTTAATACTATCATTGATACTTTGATTTGTAAGTAATTGTTTTACACTTGCAACAGTATGCGTTAATGGAGTATATAAATTTGGATAACTAAGAACATTTTCTTTTTTAGAAAGAATAGGGTTTGTTTCGCGCTGATATCCATTTAATTGTATGTGATCTGCTCTAACAGATTCTCCTAAAATAAAAATAATATTAAAGTCTTTACTATTTGATATAACATCAGAATTTACGGGTAATAATTGTAATTCGTCCTCTTCAAAAAACTCATAAATGCTTGAAAAAAAGACATAAGGCAATCTACTTTTAAAAGTGTTAAACCTATAATTTTCTACAATGAAATAGGTGAGAACACCTATAATAGCAAAGATCATTAAAGGTGACTTTAATTGGTTTATTTTTATTTTTTTATAAGATCTAAATATGAAAAAAAGAACGAAACTTATAAAAGCAATATATAAAACCTGTCTCTTATACACATCTGACGCTGCCGACGAATAGAGAGGTGTAGA
>OJBS01000144.1_pt1 | contig 30077 bp, 25 predicted proteins | sample 1590941 | NCBI WGS metagenome assembly OJBS01 (sample SAMN05416785, study PRJEB24817) | seawater metagenome | isolation source: Sea water | place: Canada:Atlantic | collected 2013-11
ACGAGATCATGCCTAGTCTCGTGGGCTCGGAGATGTGTATAAGAGACAGCCGAAGCCCTGGCGGCCCTCGAAGTTACGATTGGAGGTGGAGGCACAGTGCTCTCCCTGCCCCAGCTTGTCGGCGTTCATGGCCAGACACATGGAGCAGCCCGGATCACGCCACTCAAGACCGGCTTCAATAAAGATTTTGTCCAGCCCTTCCTGTTCCGCCTGAACTTTCACCAGGCCGGAACCGGGCACAACCATCGCCTGCTTGAGTGATGACGACACCTTCCGCCCCTTCACGACCGCCGCTGCTTCACGAAGGTCCTCAATACGGCTGTTGGTACAGGAGCCAATAAACACGCGATCCAGCTTGATCTCTGTGATCGGCATGTTGGGCTTCAGGCCCATGTACTTCAAGGCACGGACAATCCCCTCACGCTTGATGGGATCGACTTCCGCATCCGGGTCCGGCACATTGCCGCCAACGCCGGCGACCATCTCGGGAGACGTCCCCCAGCTCACCTGCGGCATGATTTCGGAACCGTCGAGCTCAACAACCTTGTCGAACACTGCATCGTCATCGCTGTGCAACGTCTTCCAGTACTCAATTGCTTGCTCGCGCATCTCGCCCTTGGGGGCAAATGGGCGATCCTTGACGTAATCAATGGTGGTCTGGTCGACCGCGACCATGCCCACCCGCGCACCGGCCTCGATGGACATGTTGCAGATGGTCATTCGGGCTTCCATCGAGAGGCCACGAATCGCCTCGCCGCCAAACTCAATGGCACATCCCGTGCCGCCAGCAGTGCCGATCTTGCCGATAATGGCGAGGACAACGTCTTTCCCGGTCACCCCGGGCCCAAGCTTGCCATTCACCTTCACCAGCATGTTTTTCATTTTCTGCTGAACCAGGCACTGGGTGGCCAGCACGTGTTCCACCTCTGACGTGCCAATACCGTGGGCCAGACAGCCGAATGCACCGTGGGTGGAGGTATGGGAGTCACCACAGACAATGCTCATGCCAGGCAGTGTCGCGCCCTGCTCTGGCCCGATTACATGCACGATGCCCTGGCGTTGGTCCTTGATCTTGAATTCCAGGATGCCGAACTCGTCGCAGTTCTTGTCCAGGGTTTCCACCTGAATCCGCGATACCGGGTCAACAATGCCTTCAATGCCCCGGGCACGGTCGGTGGTGGGTACGTTGTGGTCCGGCGTCGCCAGGTTGGCGTCCAGCCGCCAGGGCTTACGCCCGGCCAGGCGAAGGCCTTCAAAGGCCTGCGGTGAGGTGACTTCGTGCAGCAGATGCCGGTCGATGTAGATCAACGCGGAGCCGTCATCCCGCTGTTTGACGAGATGGTCGTCCCACAATTTGTCGTATAAGGTCTTGCCCGCCATGTTCTCTCTCACTCTCTGGGGGTTTCTGTTTTTTCAGTATGGTTCTATTTTAACGCCAAGCCTTGAATAACCTCAATTCATGTTTTTTATGTTGTGCATTCCTATGTGGAATATTAGGATTTGGTGGGACCTCCACCAAAAGCTGCAGTTACGGATTCAACCACAATGGATGCAAATTCCCTGAAAGCGTTCCTCACCATCGTCGACCAGGAGTCATTCTCCGAAGCCGCGGAACTGCTGCACCTGACTCAGCCAGCAATCAGCAAACGACTGGCGGCGCTGGAAAACCAGTTGGGAACGAAGCTGATCGACCGGAGTAACAGACAGGTCCGCTTAACAAATGCAGGGGCTCGCCTGCTGCCCCATGCCCGTATGATTCTCGATGAAATCCATAATGCCCGGATCGCGCTGTCGCCGGATTCCGGACAGGTGGAAGGTGAACTTCAAATTATCGCCAGCCACCATATCGGGCTTCACCACCTGCCTAACTGGCTGCGCCGGTTTAGCCGGGAGTTCCCGAATGTGGCTTTGAACCTGCAGTTCATGGAGTCGGATGTAGCTTATGAGCAGATGCGTAAGCGCTACGCAGAACTGGCATTTGTCACACTTAGTGACAGTATGGAAGGTAATTTCATGGTATACGGACAGTGGTCCGATCCCATGGCGTTTGTGGTCGGGCCCGAACACCCACTGGCAGGGCTCAAATCTCCGGGGCTAAAGGATCTCGCGGCGCATCCGGCATTGCTGCCGGATACCACGACGGCAACCTACCGGGTAGTCAGTCGCTTGTTTCTCGAGGCTAATATGCCCCTGCATCCCCAGATGCCGACCAATTATCTTGAAACCATCAAGATGATGACCAGCGTCGGGCTAGGCTGGAGCGTTCTGCCAGTGAGCATGATGGACAACAGCGTCCATCGCCTGGATATCGGGATTCCGGTCACGCGGGTGCTCGGTGCTGTCGGTCTTTCCGGCCGCCAACTTAGCAGCGCCGCCAGGGCTCTGATTGACGTAGTCAAAGCCGAGGAAGGCATCTGAACAACGTTTACGTCGACAACAACAGTTCGTTTTCAAATGCAACTATCCTGAATTTCGGGGAGTTTTCATGGAATTTGATGATTATCTGAAAATTTTGGCCAAGAATGATGGTTCTGACCTTTACCTGAGCACCGGTGCCCCGCCCTGCACAAAATTTCATGGCACGCTGAAACCAATTGACCGCACGCCCCTTGCCCCGGGTGCGATCAAGGCCATTGCCTACCAGATCATGGATGACGAGCAGGTATCGGAGTTTGAACAGGAACTCGAGATGAACCTGGCCTACAGCATCCGCAGTGTCGGGCGTTTCCGGGTTAATATCTTCCGTCAGCGCAACGAGATTTCCATCGTTGCCCGGAACATTGTCACTGAAATCCCCAATGCAGATGATCTGGGGCTGCCGCCGATACTGAAAGACGTGATGATGGCAAAACGGGGCCTGGTGTTATTTGTTGGCGCTACCGGTTCCGGTAAATCAACGTCACTGGCGGCCCTGATTGATTACCGGAACTCCAATTCCTCTGGCCATATCATCACCATTGAAGACCCCGTGGAGTACATCCATCGCCACAAGAAGTGCATTGTGAACCAGCGGGAAGTGGGCGTGGATACCCGGAGCTTCCAAAAGGCACTGAAAAATACCCTGCGCCAGGCTCCCGATGTCATCCTGATTGGTGAAATCCGTGACCGTGAGACCATGGAGCACGCCCTGGCCTTTGCCGAAACCGGCCATCTGTGTATTTCCACACTCCACGCCAACAATGCCAACCAGGCCCTGGATCGAATCATCAACTTCTTCCCGGAGGAACGGCGCCCCCAATTGCTGATGGATCTGGCCATGAACCTGAAGGCCTTCGTGTCCCAGCGACTGGTACCCACGACAGACAAAAAACGCTGTGCCGCTATCGAAATCCTGCTTGGCACGCCGACCATCTCAGAGATTATTCTTCGCGGCGAGTTGGACAGCATCAAGGAAATCATGGAAAAGTCGGCCAACCTTGGCATGCAGACCTTCGACCTGGCGCTGTTCAATCTCTGGAAAGAGGGCAAAGTGTCTGAAGAGGAAGCCCTGAAGAACGCTGACTCCGCGAACAACCTTCGCCTCAAAATCAAACTTCACGGCCAGGATGGCAAATCCGGCAAGCCCGCCGGACCGACCGGAAGCGGCTTGTCGCTGAAAATCGAGGAAGACGACGAGGACGAGCCAGAATAACCCCCCGCATCAATCGTTATCACTCCAGGGTGGGGGCCTCAGCCCCCGCCAGGTGATAACAATAGCCACCATCATTGCCACCGCACCCCCCCAGAACGCCGCAGAAGTACTGAAACCGTCCACCAGAAAGCCCGACAACCAGGCGCCCAGTGCGCCACCGGCACCAAAGGTCAACCCACTGTAGAGCGCCTGCCCCTGGCCGTGATGATGTTGCCCGAAGAAACCCTGAATGTACTGCACCGAAATAGCGTGCAGAGCGCCGTAAGAGGCCGCATGCAGCAACTGCGCGAAAATCAGCACCGCCACCACATCCGTCACTTCCGCGATCAACACCCAGCGAATCATCGTTAGCGCCAGTGCCGCAATCGCAATCTGCCGCACGGTGAAATTGCGGGTCAACCGATGCATCACCAGGAACAACCCAATCTCCGCAAGCACCCCTAGCGACCACAACAACCCAATCGCCAACTTACCGTACCCGTGCTGCTCCAGGTGAATACTGAAAAACGTGTAGTACGCCCCGTGGGACACCTGCAGCAGAAAGTTCATCAGAAAGAACGTCACAACCGCCGGGTGAGTCACAATCGCCTTCAGACTACCCTTGGGCGCCGGCGGCTTACGCTCTCCCCGCTCCGACGGCACCAGAAACGCCGACACTGCAATCCCCGCAAACACCGGCAACAACAGCCACGGCAACAGAGTGATCGGAATCAGCTCAAGAATCCCGCCCACCAGCGCCACCGCGCCAATAAACCCTACCGACCCCCATAACCGCACCTTGCCGTATTTTTCACGTTGCGTTCCCAGCGACCGCAACGTGATCACTTCATATAGCGGCAAAATCGCGTTCCAGAAGAACGTAAACGCCAGCATGACCAGCAACAGCCCATAGAACCCCGGCTCCATGAACACGCCGGCAAAGAACAGCGACCCCGTAATGGCACCAAACCGAACCAACCGCACCCGTTGCCCGGTCCGATCCCCCAGCCATCCCCACACACTGGGCGCCACGATCTTGGTTAATTGAATTGTCGCCATCAGCGTGGCGATCTCAAGGTAGGAAAAGCCCCGGCCTTCCAGATACAGGGACCAATACGGCAGCAAACCGCCGAGGAGAGCGAAAAACCAGAAGTAGAGGTTTGAAAGGCGCCAGTAAATACGGATCTCTCCAGAGAGTTGTCACAAATGCTCAATCGCTCCGGAGAATAGGGCTATTCAAAACCGTGGAGCGCCAGGGATGGCGCGACCGAGCCCTACAGGGACGTATTCACGGGCGTGTTTTGAATAGCCCTATTCTCCGGAGCAGGCACCGTTTGGCCAATTCTGGCAGGTCAGTTGATGGGACTAGGCCTGCCCAATATTAGGCGTAGACACAGTGACATCCCCATTCTGACCACGATGACGCAGATAATGATCCATCAACACAATGGCCATCATCGCCTCCGCAATCGGCGTCGCACGAATACCCACACAGGGATCATGCCGCCCCGTGGTAATCACCTCCACGGGATCGCCATTCACATCAATACTCCGCCCCGGCAACCGCAAACTGGACGTCGGTTTCAGCGCAATACTGGCCAGGATCGGCTGCCCCGACGAAATGCCGCCAAGAACACCACCGGCATGGTTCGACAGGAACCCTTCAGGGGTTAACTCATCCCGGTGCTCCGTGCCTTTCTGGTCAACACACCCAAAACCGGCGCCAATCTCAACACCCTTCACCGCGTTAATGCTCATCAACGCATGAGCCAGGTCCGCGTCCAGTCGGTCGAAAATCGGCTCACCCAAGCCGGGAGGAACGCCCTCCGCGACCACATTGATACGCGCACCGATGGAATTGCCCTCTTTGCGCAGGGCATCCATATAGGCTTCCATCTCCGGCACCTTATCGGCATCCGGGCAGAAAAACGGATTCTGGTGAACCTGATCCCAATCGATCTTCTCAATGCGGATTGGTCCCAACTGGGAGAGATAACCCCGGATCGTGATGCCAAGACGCTGCTCCAGAAACTTCCGCGCGACGGCACCGGCGGCGACCCGCATCGCTGTCTCGCGCGCAGAAGATCGACCTCCACCCCGATAATCCCGAACACCGTACTTGTGCATGTAGGTATAGTCGGCGTGGGCAGGACGGAACTGCTCCGCGATCTTCGAATAATCCTTTGAGCGCTGATCGGTATTCTCGATCACCAGCCCGATGGGGGTGCCGGTGGTCTTGCCTTCGAACACCCCCGAGAGGATCTTCACTTCGTCCGCTTCCCGGCGCTGGGTGGTATGACGCGAAGTGCCGGGCTTGCGGCGGTCCAGATCCCGCTGCATATCAGCCTCGGACAGCTCAAGCCCCGGAGGGCAACCATCAATTATGCATCCGAGCGCAGCCCCGTGGCTCTCACCAAAGCTGGTCACCGTAAACAATTTTCCGAAGCTATTTCCCGACATGATTCAGTATCTTATCCAGGGTATTTAATGTAAATCTTCAGCAGTCAACAGAAACACACCGTCGCCGCCATTCTCAAATTCCAGCCAGGTAAACGGAATATCCGGATAGGCTTCCTGCAACGCCACCCAGCTATTCCCGACCTCAACAATCAAGAGGCCACCCGGGTTCAGGTAATCGGCTGCCCTCGCGAGTATCCGATGAGCGATGTCCAGCCCATCTCCCCCGGCAGCAAGGCCAAGTTCCGGTTCGTGGCCATACTCCGCCGGCATATCCGCAATATCGTCAGCGTCCACATAGGGAGGATTGCTGAGGATGACATCGTATCGACCTTCAAGCCCATCGAACACATCGGACCGTACGGTGCTTACCCGGTCACCGACCTCGTGATAGTCGATGTTGACCGCCGCCACGTCGAGGGCGTCGGTAGAGATATCCGCAAGGTCCACCTCGGCATCCTCAAATATGCTCGCGGCTGCAATGCCAATACAGCCACTCCCAGTGCACAAGTCCAGGATCCTTCCCACGGGCTTGTTGCCTAGCCAAGGTTGCAACCCGCCTTGAATCAGCTCTCCCAATGGTGAACGCGGTACCAGCACGCGTTCATCCACATGAAATGGCAGCCCCATAAACCAGGCTTCACCCAACAAATAAGCCAAGGGAACCCTGTCGTCAATACGGCGTTGCATGCGATCAAGGATCAACGCTCGTTCTTCCCGGGTCAGCCGGGCATCCAGAAACAGGGTATTGTTTTCCAGAGGCAAATGGAGGCTGCGCATAACCAGTTGGACAGACTCATCCCACACGTTGTCCGTGCCGTGGCCAAAATAAAGCGGCGAATCGGCAAAGCGAGAAGAAACGTACCTCAGGTAGTCTCTGACGGTATGCAGGTCATCAATGGGGTTACTCACGCACGCTCATCCTGTTCGGAAATGATCAAGGCGCTGAATTATACGCTCTTTCCGGCACAGGCTGCAGCCCACCGTTGCAATTGCGGTTTAGAGGTCATATCGCCATCGGGCCAGAGCTGTTCTGATTCTCTTCATATCTGTCCAACGCGGCGGCCATGCGTTCCCGTCCAAGCTGAATCAGTTCCGGTGCCTTGTGGTAGTCATAGCTGCGGCTGGCGTTCTTGGGAATGTTCACCAGCAAATCGGGTGGATACCCAGCGATCTTGTATTGTACCAAGGCGCTTTGCATGGTTTCGACGGTCAGGTTCATGACATCGAACTTACCAATACCCAGCTTATCCCAGTCAATAGTCTCGTGATCATCCTGATGTTTCTTCGGTTCCGATTTTATCGCGGGCGTCTTTTTATTGTGCTCGTTCTTCGCCACCGCCTTGCTGATTTTCTCTTCCGGTGAAGCCGACGAACCACCCTCTTTCTTGGTACTGAAGGTCTTCAGGGCATCCCAGTCAAACCAGCGGGAGGCCTTGTCACGGATTTTTTCGACCCATTCCTCGGTATCATCGTCGTCAGGGTTTGCAAACGCCGCATCCGGCAATCGCCGCCCGCGGTCATCTTCGCCACTGAGGTTTACGGCCACAATCATATCGGCATGGGAGGAAATGGTCGGAATGATCGGCAGTGGATTGAGCAAGGCGCCGTCCACCAGCACGCGGCCATTCAACACCAGAGGCGTCACCACACTGGGTATGGCAACCGACGCCCGGATAGCCTGATCCAGCGGCCCTTCCTGAAACCAGATTTCCTTATGGGCAAGGAGATCCGTCGCCACAGCCGTATAGGCGATCGGAAGGTCTTCAATTCGGGTATTCCCAATCATTTCCCGCACCACGGAGAATATCTTTTCTCCACGAATGGCGCCGACGGAGCTAAAAGTCACATCCAGCAGCTTCAGCACATCGAACTGACCCAGACCGGTTACCCAGTCCTTGTAATCCTTCATCTTGCCGGCTGCAAACACGCCCCCGATCAAGGCTCCCATGGAACAGCCGGAAATGGCGACAATGTCGTAGCCTCTTTCCACCAATATCTCAATCGCGCCTATATGGGCGTAGCCCCTGGCCCCGCCACTACCAAGAGTCAGCGCAACGGTCTTGCCCTTACCGGGGGCAGCCGGCCGGACATCGCCTTTCTCGGACGTCGACTGAGCTGCGGATATACCGGTGCTCGTGACAATCTGAGAGATATCGTCTGCTGGCTTCTGCTCTTCATCCTGAAGCTCGGTCTCGGATGGCCCGTTCATCCCCATCACTTCGTAATCACCATCACTTCAACCCGGTCACCTTGACGGTCGGGATTTGGTATCACAACCGTGGGGCCAACCGTAATGATCATCTGGCGGCTTTCGGAAACACCACTTTTGGCCAATACCTGAGAAAGTGACTGCGCTGCGGCCTCTGCCCGCTCCATAGACGCTTCCAGGGTTTCATTATCCTTGAGCTGGGAATAGGCCGTCAGCACTACTCGGGCTTCAGCCTCGCCAGCCCAGTCATTGATGATGCGCCGGTCGGCACCGCTCCACTCAAAGCGGTAGGTGATGCCACCCTGCCAGGGCACAATCACCGGCCCCTTGATTCTGGCGCTTTCGTTGCCCATGCCGGGAATATCGGTTCCCTGAGGGGCGACCAAATGCTCAACCCAGACAAACTGACGCTGGTTGGCGCGGGTAACCGTATACACCAGCGTCAGCCACGGCTGGCCGTTCTCATCGACCGAACCGGCAACAAGATAGTCCTGATTGTTGTCCCGCCCATAGAGACTGGATTGATCGAAAATCTGGTTGGCCCAGACGTTACTGCGCCCGCAATTCCTTCCGGAACATTCAAACAATATCTGGGCGCCACGGGCCTGCAATTCCCTTAGATAGTGATCGCGAGCCTCTTCCCGGTTGGCACCGCCCTGGACTTCATATAACTGCCCGACGCCCTTGACCGGGAGCCGGGCCATGGACGCGGAGCGGATCTCGTTGTTCACCTCACGAACCGGGCTGAACAACACCAGGTGCCCCGGCGACTTGATGCTGATTTCCTGATCAAGGCGCGCCTCCGGAAACGGTTCCGGCGGTGGCATTTGCGCCGACACCATGGTCGAAAACCCCATGACCATGGCGGCGACCCACACTACTGACTGCGACAAGCGCTTATTCTGCATCGTCTAAAAAGCCTCTGACTGCATCAATGACGGGTTCAACATTCCCGTCCAGGTGGCAATGGTGGCCTCCGGGCACGGCCACCACATCCAGGTTCGCGATCGCATCCAAACGTGAATCAAGTTCCGGGCGACTGGCCAGGAGCCCCTGCGTCGCACGCAGGAAACGTGTTGGCGTGACGACTTTCTTCAGGCAAGCGGTCACTTGCGCTTCGTCCATCATTATCATCGATGGATGGCGCAAACGCGGATCGGTTTGCCACACGAAACCATCACCGGAAGACTTCATGCTCCGCGTTACCAGCATTCTCGCGGCTTCTGGCGACAGGGGGATCATGCCCCCCTCCCGAGCCTTGGCTGCCAACTCTATGTCAGGGTATACGACCGCTTTCCCTGAACCCGTCATTCGTTTGATGATCGACTTGCGCATCTGATCGATCACCTCATCCGGTTTACGACTGATCGGCCCAATGCTGTCGATCATGACCAACCGACGCACCCGTTCCGGAAACCCCGCCGCGTAGAGCACGCTGACAATCCCGCCGAGTGAATGACCCACCAGATCAATCTGCCCTTTCGGCGAGTCTTTGAAATGGGTCTCAACCAGTTCTGCCAGGTCCGCCACATAATCCATCAACTGGTAACCCTGGCCTTCAGGCCGGTGCCCGGAACGCCCGTGCCCAGCCATATCGAGGGAGTACACATCGCGATTGCCCGCCAACGCCGGGGCCAATCTGGCGAATGACAGGGCGTTATCCAGCCAGCCGTGGATCATCAGCACCGGCCAGGTTTCAGAGGCCGTGGCAGCGGGCCAGTGCAGGCCTGCCAGGTCGATGTGTTTAAGGGACCAGTTGATTTCCCGACACGTCATTGTTGTATCAGGTGGGGTTTCCAGAATGGTGTCGTTCATTGAAGCGCTTACATAGTGTGGGTGGGTCGATCCGAGCTCAATGAACCCGCCAGGTAGGACTCGATTTTGGTACGCGCGGTTTCGTCTTCACCATCGAACTGCACACCAATGCCCGCTGCACGGTTGCCCTGGGCACCCTTCGGGGTAATCCAGATCACCTTGCCCGCCACGGGGATTTTTTCCGGCTCATCCATCAGGTTGAGCAACAGGAACACTTCATCGCCCAATTGATACTGTTTTTGCGTGGGAATAAACAACCCGCCCTGCCGGATATAAGGCATGTAGGCGGCGTAGAGTACCGCCTTGTCCTTGATGGTCAGTGTGAGAATGCCACTGCGTGCGCCAAAACCAGGCCCCATAGTAAACACCTTTCTCTGTATTGATAGCTCTGTATTGATAGCAACCGGATTGATAACAACCGGAGTCAATAAACTCCTGATATTCCGCAATCATAGCAGTAGTTGTTAATCACTGCCCTATCCTGCCGCGCCATTGGTCACTCCGTTTATCCCGCAGCTGGCCTGCGGCGCGGCATGAGTTTCTGCCATGCAATCAGCAATCGGCCCGCTTCCAACTCAGGGTTCACGTTGTAAACGCCGGCAGACCTGGACTCGTGGATCGCATCCAGGAGTTCATGGGCCCGCCAGGAAGGATTGTTTCTGGCAAGGAACGTTAACATGTCCGCCGCTTCCGCATCCCGGGGCTGCCCCCCGGCACTGATGCGGGCCAGGTCACCAGCCCAGCCTTCAAATAGCCATAGAGCACTTTCAAGCCCCATTGCCTTGAACGGCTTCGCAGCCTCGGAAAGAGTGAGCTGACCCTTCATGAAATGGCGGAAGTTGTCCAACGCCTCATCCCGCAGGCTAATAAACTCTCCGGTAGCATATTCCAGGGCCAGCCGCGGCGCATTGGCTGCCAGTACCAGCGCCTTGGCGCATTGCTCCGGCGTTGGTCTGTTGTCGCCATCCATCGCTTTGACCGCCGTCGCCAGCCAACCAGCAGCCTGATCCCTGTCCGGCGTAGCAATCAGCAAACTCTGGCAGCGGGAACGGATCGTCGGCAATACCGGCCTGCCACTCTCCTGTAGCAGCAGAAGCACCACATCTTTGGCGGGTTCTTCCAGGGTTTTCAGCAACGCGTTGGCGGAATTGATGTTCAACTGGTCCGCCCGATCAATAATGGCCACCTTGCGGGAGGCCACCTGGGGAGAGCCGACCGCGAATGCGGACAGCGCACGAATCTGATCAATCTTGATCATCCGTGATTTTTCCGGTGCATAAATCCGAATATCCGGATGGGTGCCCGCGGCAACCAGCTCGCACTGCTTACAGATGCCACAAGGGGACCCTGCGTCCATATCCGCCTTTTCACAGACCAGCAACCCGGCCAGCGCGTTGGCAAACAGACGCTTTCCCACGCCGTTCTCGCCCGTCACCATCAGGGCATGGGGCATCCGGTTGCCGGCGATGCGTTGGAGCAATCGGCTCCAGGCGTCTTCAAGCCATGCCATGGTTGCTATGGATGCGTTCACGTATTCACCCCTTTGATGAACTGGTTGACGGTCGATCCGCCTGTCGTTTCATCGTGGCCAGCAATCGCTTCATTTTCGCCAGTTCGCCATGATGACCGGTTTCGGAATCCCGGCCATAGTAATGTTTGTTGATCAATCGGGCAAAAGCCGTTGCCGTGCCAGCCGCTGCGGGTTTTGCCTGGGCGAGCCTGGAGGCCAGTTGGGCGGGCGTTTCACCGTGACGTACCGGCACTCCCGAACGGTCACACAACCGGTACCAGCGGCTGACGAGACGGCCGAGCGGATCCCTGCTTTCGACTCGGCGGTATTGCCAGGCGGTAACCAAACCCGCCAGTAACAGCGCCATACCGACAATGCCCGCGGTGATATAGCCAAGCTCCCGCATTCCTATCCCACCGGGCAAACGCGACATCAGGTCCATCTGCGACTGACCCTGGTACCCGACAACCCACCGCTGCCAGTGGTAGTTGATCTTATCCAGTTGCAGGGAGGCCCACTGCAGCACCGCCAAATCGCCGTAACGCTGTGGCGATGTCCAGTCGTTCTCAAGGAACGAGCCTTCCTCGGCGACCGCCTCCCGCAGACCAAACTCAATACGCTCGGGAGCAATGGCAGCTGTCGGGTCCACCCGCACCCAACCCTGGCCGGGGAACCAAGCTTCCACCCAGGCATGGGCATCGTACTGCCGCACAATCAGGTATTCAGCATCGGCTCCAGGTTCTCCGCCTTGATACCCGACCACAACGCGCGCCGGAATGCCTGCCGCTCGCAACACAAACGTGGTGGCGCCCGCGTAATGGGCACAAAATCCCCTCTTTTCATCGAACAACAGGCTGTCGATGCCGTCCACGGGCATGGCGGGTGGACGCAAGGTATAAAAATAGGGCTGCTCCCGAAAGCGGGTCAGAAGCTGTTGCACCACTGCCTGAGGGTTGTTGTCATGTTGATCTGCCAGTTGCTGCCCAAACACCCTTGCCCTCGGGTTGCCGCTTTGCGGTAATTGCAGATAGCGCTGAAGGTTACCGGGCTCCTCGTTGGCGCCCTCCGTTGGTTGGTTCCTGACCAGTTCCATCCGATAACGAACCGCGCTGTCAGCCGGCCGGTCAAACCGGAACAGGCCCTCGTCCGTCGACTTGACGTTGTTGGAAACCGCTAAGGAGTCTTCCAGAGCGAAGGCCCAGGTCTGGTCCGTCGGCTCCATCAACACGTCGTACTGGTTGGACTCCAGTGGCCCCACGCCGCCGTCCACGGCAACCCGTCCCGGGCGACGAAACGGCTTTGCAAATCCCTGTTGCCAGGTATCACCGTCCAGGCGATCCAGGATAAGCCCACGCCAGTAACGATCCCGGTAAGCCGGCAATTCGCCACCAAAAGTGACGCGAAAGGCTCGCTCACTGCTCTGGGCGAGGCTGGAAATATCGCCGGGAGTCATGGTGTCGCTGATACCGGTTCGAGCTTCCCCTGAGACCAGCGGCACACTCCAGAGCGGTGCCATGCGCGGGAAGAAAACGAACAGGAGTACTACAATCGGCAAGGTCTTAACCAGCATCAGCCCCAAGCGCCGCCATCCCTTTTTTATGGCACCGGGGATTTCGGGCGCATTGACCACCTGCAGCCCAACCAATAACAAAGCAACGCCGGTAATATTAATGACACTCCAGTGAATTTCCTGATGAAACAGAAAATTCACGGTTGCCAGGTACACCAGAATAAAAAACAGCACATAGAAATCCCGAGTCGATCGGGTTTCAAGCCACTTAAGTCCCACCGCCAGCACAAAAAACGACGCGGCGGTATCAACCGTGAAGCGCCCCTGCACCGTCGCAATATAAACAGCCACCAGTACCAGCATGATCCCGGTACGCATCCACCTTCCCGGTAACCTGACCCGCCCGGATTGCGCCAGCCAGCGCCAGCCAGCAAGTACAGCGCAACTGGCCACCAGCCAGATCGGCAATCGGTCCCACTGGGGAATCAGTAACAACCCAAACCCTGCGATCAGCCATATCAACGCGCGGCCCGATACCAATTCCGCAGTCTGTAAGGAGCGTGAACTCGGGGAGTTACTCAGGAACCTGCGAATCATGCCCGTCCCTCCCCAATAACCGTCGACTTGGAGGACCGATTCCCCACCTCATCAGAACGGGTACCATGGGGTAAGGGCCCTCCCTCCCGGGGTTGTTCAAGGCCAAAGATAGCCAGCGCCTTAAGGCACCGGTTGGCGTGAGCGGCGCCGGTGTCCGGTTCAATCACCTGCCCCGGCAGATTCAACCCGAAACGGCTGTTGTTGCGGGCCCGTTCCATCACCTGATGGGCCAGGTAGCCCAGGCGCAGCTCACGGTCCACGCCCCCGAAAGCGTCGTAATCAAGCCAGTGGGGGCTGCCCTGTTCACCTTCCCAATCGGTAATCACCATTTCACCGGTACGGGCGTATCGTTTCCACTGAACCCTCTGGCTCAGGTCCCCCTCCCGCCAGGGCCGAATGTCCGCATGGTCGTTGCCATCCGTGGAGCGGGCTTTCGATTGTTCCTCCCCATCCTGAACCGTGCTGGCCACATCCGGGGCGGCCAGAGGGTTTGGGTAGACAATGCCGGACGTGACCGGGCGCAGCCAGGACCAGGCCTTGAAAAGGCCAAAAGGAAAGCGGGTTTCCACACGGATACGTTCCGGCTGCAGGTAGCCACGTTGATAGGACGGTATCGCCAGGGTCATGTCCTGCTGCTGCCCGGCTGGCACGTGTTGATTTTCGAGCTGACTGTCATCGCAGAACAGGGATATCGCCAGCGAGTCATGACGGGGCGACACAGCCCGCAAACGGAAGGGTATCGTATCGCCAGCAAAGCCATCACCGGCCTGAATCAGTGTCAGTTCCATCCCCGATAGGTTGCGGTGGGTCTGATGCATGGCCGCAACAACCACTGCACCCAGTAGGAATGTGAGCAGGTAAATCAGGCTGTTCTGGTAGTTTATGCCGGTTATCAGCATGATCAGCAGCAAAACGGCAAACACCATACCGGCGCCCGTGGGCAGGATAAAAATATTACGCTGCCCGAATACCCGCTGATCGGCTCGCGGAATCCGCTGGTTGACCCAGCGCTGTACTCGCGAACGAAATGCCTTGAACATAAGCGCCCTGTTATAAACCTGAATGAATCATGCCCTTTATATAAACACGTTTGTCTGGATTTACAGAAGAATACTGACAATAGTCCGATTCTGATCACAAACGCCACACAATCACCTTGAAATCCGGTTCTTTGCGCAGAATACTGCCAGTAAGGAGCCTACTGACAGCAGTTCAGTGTCGGAAGCGCCTCCATTTCGCGTTTGGACACGGCAAGAGGCTACGTCATGACCCGCCGAACACCCCTGTACATTGCTCTGGCTGGTACCGCCAGCCTGGCTGCTTCATTTACGTCCCCGCTAATGGCTGGGGTACAGGCCCTGACCTCCGATGAGATGGTAGAAACCTATGTAAAGGATTCCGCTGTCATCGTGGTTCCCAAGGAGCGGCGTAAAACCGACGCGGATCGGCAGCGGATCATCCGCTCCCTGACCATTTCGCCGGGTGAACCGGTGCTAACGGAAGCGGAAGAGGAAGCCTATCGCGAAGCCCTTGAGCGCTTCGAACGGGAAGGCAAGAAAGGCGCCCTCGAGAGCGCGGAGGAGGAATTCCTCCGTCGTGCCTTGCTGTTGCCACAAGAAGAACTTGCCCGAGCGCAGCCGCCTGCGGAGTTCACCCCCACCATTCCGCCCATTATCTTCGGGCAGCAGGCCCAGATACCGGATGAGCCGTTCAGTCAGACCTTTCTGAACGATCAACTGGGCGTCGGGTTTGATGGCCAGAACCTGAACTTCACCATTGGCAACCCGCCGGGTATTGATACGATCCAGGTGCCCCATGGCATTAACGAAGGCCCGATCACATTAACACCCCGTCCTGGCGGTGGGTTTGATCTGTCTATAGCGGTGCCGGATCGCTAAAACTATCTCTACAGGTCCGAAACATAAAAAGTGGTGACTCCTTGCGAGTCACCACTCAGATTGCTGACGAACCCCGGTTTTCCGGGGTTCGTTGCGTTTGGGCGTTTTAAATTCAGTTGGCGATGGATCTAGCCCGATAGTCCCGACCGGATTGCCAATACGCCAGATAAGCCAGTTTCCGGGCCCATTTCCGAATTTGGCCCTGCAAGCCAGGTATCCCAAGGGATTTGAGCCCTAAAAGACGCTCCAGGATCTGCGCGATCTTCTTCATATTCTGGGCAGCAGCGGCCAACAGGCATTGCTCACGCACCTTCGAGAGCCCTCGCAAACGAGCGTAACGATGACCATGCAATTGCTTGGCATCGGCGAACGATCGCTCCACGGTTTCCTGTCGTCGTTTGTAGAGCGCCTTTCCCCATGGCGTTAACCGGTAACTGTCCGTTCGATCCTTACTGTCCTGCCAGATATGCCGGGTAAGCACTTTGACGTGGTTGGCGCTGCGGGTGCACTGACTCAGCAGCGGACAGTCTTTGCAGTGAGCCGGGTTGGATTTGTACTCCCGGTAGCCTAATCGGTTGGTGGTGGCGTAAATCAGTTGTTGCCCCTGCGGGCAGCGATAGCTGTTGGTATCGGGATCGTAAGTGAAGGCGCGTTTTGGGAGGTAGCCCTTGGGCTTGTTCGGTCGCCGGTAGCCCATCACCCCGTAGAGGCCCCGGTCTTCCAGCCCCTTACAGATGCCGGCGGTGTAGTAACCCGCATCCAGTCCAGCGCCCCAGACATCGAAGCCAAAGCGCTCACATTGACGATCCAGTCGATCAAGATAGGGGCGGCTGTCATGCAGGTTGGCCGGGGTGGCGTAGCTGTCGGTGATGATGGCGTTGCGGCCATCAACGGTGCGGTGGTCCAGGTAGAAGAAGCCCTTGGGCTTACCTTCCCGAACCATATAGCCACTGTCCGGATCGGTACGGCTGATCTTGGTGTCTTTGGTCTTGGCTGGCTGCTCGGACAGCTTCGTTTTCAAAGGCTTTTTACCCTGAGCTTTGCGATCGCCTTCGATGGCATCTTCCAGGCCGTCCAGGTAGGCCGCCACCTTCTCCTCCGCCTGTTTCAGATCGTACTTGTTCTTGTTGGCATTGGCCTTGAGGTGCGTGCTGTCGGTATAAAGCACTTCGCCACCCACCAGGTCATAGCCCATCGCCTGAAGCACGATCTCATCGAAGATCTCCTGATAGATGCAGCTGTCCTGGAACCGCCGCCGGCGGTTCTGGCTCAGGGTGGAGGCATCCGGAATCTTGTCGGTCAGGTTGAAGCGCAAGAACCAGCGATACGCCACGTTGACCTGTATCTCCCGCACCAGCTGCCGCTCACTGCGAATGCCGAACAGATAGCCCAGAAACAGCACCTTGAACAACACCACCGGATCCAGTGCCGGCCGGCCATTGTTCGAGCAATACAGGTGACGCACCCGGATAAATTCGAAATCGATGTACTGATCAATTTTGCGGAGTAGGTGGCTGTCGGGGACCAGCGATTCGAGACTGACCATCTCGAGTTCGTGTTGTTGCGGGGACGGCTCTTTGAGCATGGGGCATGCCTCTGAAAAGTCGATACCCCAAACCCCCGCCGCGATGGCGAGGGTTTGTCAGCAATCTGAAGTGGTGACTCCTTGCGAGTCACCACTTTTTTTACCAGTACTTTTTTGACCGGCATAAAAAACGCCCCGCAGGGTGGGGCGTTCACACCAGAGGTGTTATGCGATCAGCTTATTTTCCGTATACAGCCAGCTTGGTGTTGCTGATGTGCAGGTTGTCGATACCGATGGTACCGATGTTTGCACCACCGATAACGGTTTCGGCAACGTTGATGTCCATCAGAACGTCATCAACATCTACACGCAGTACGTCTGTTGCTGTGGAAGCACCGAGACCGCCACCCTTGTAGATGTCCAGGCCGATGATTGCATAGCCCGCCTGCGCAAGACCGATCTTCTTGGCCTCCGCAGCAGTAGGCGCGGTGGGGTCTTCAGCAAAGATAGCTGCCAAGCCCTGCGCTCCGAGTGTTTCACCACCGGACTCAGAACTACGGACGGTCATCCCCCTGACGCCAATCCCCAAAAACTCAACATCAAAGTTCATATCCTCGACAGTAAACGCGGCATCGATATTAAGCGTACCTGTGCCTGCTTGATTGTCTACGTCGTCAGTATCAACCACGATATCGAGCTGCGAAAGGAGACCCCACGCACTCATATTGGAAACGAGCACGGTGTTTTCACCGCCGTTACCTTCAAGCTCCATGGAGCCAGCAGTCATACCCCAGTCAATGGAGTTGCCATCAAGTGTACCGACTTCGATAACAGCATCGCCATCGTCATTGATGTCGATATCAATTTTCAGCTGATCCAGAAGACCATTTACCGCTACAGTTTGCCCAGCTGCATTCTGGTATTCGGTAACACCAGTTACGCCAGCACCACCCAGCTCAATGTCCTTAACGGCGAAGGTGCCTTCGTCCGTGTAGGTGAACTGACCGATGCTTACCTGGGTTTCCAGCTCGATGGTCACACCGGCCTGACCGGTGACGTTACCCATCATGCTGTCGTCCATCGCCTGCAGCTCTGCTTGAGCGGCGAAGGGCGCAGCGGCAACGGCTGTTGCCAGTGCAAGTTTCTTCAGGCCTTTCATATTGTTCTCCTTGATTGAACTTATTGTTATCCGGTTGAACGTTTTAACTTTGTTGTGAGGCTCAACCTCACCACTCCATTTAAGATTGTTTTACAGTCCGGTTCCGTGAATGCATTCACAAATTGTCACAAAACAACTCGGTTCGTAATAATTGGCCGATATACTCTTTAATATCAGCTAGTTGAAGAACCGCCCTCACCCTTGTCGTCGTAAAATATCTGGAAGGGCTTTTCCTGCGACATCGGCTTTCCAAAGTTGGCTTTACCGTTCTCAAGAGTGACAGGAATCAGCTTGAAGCCGGAAACGCCGAGACGGTGCTCATGCTCAAGAACCAGAGCACGGATAGTTTCACCATCTTTTTCTACACTACCTGGGTAGGCAATCACGGAAGCATGTATTTCCCCGCGGCGGGCGATGGATTTCAGGCCAGCGCGGTACATCAGTACCTTTACCTGCCCCGGTGCTTCCTCAGCCTTGTCCTCCAGCCTCATTTGCTGAACCTTGTCGGACTTCATCACCATGAACGCCATTGGGCGGAAAATGCCGGCTTCCTCAAGCTCTGTACCTGCATTTTTAACTACCGAGTCCGTCAGTTCCGTAAGATGTCGCTGCGCAACCGCGACGACCGCCGCCAGGTCCTTGTCATCAAGCTTGCCATCGGACAGCACATGATCCTCCCGATCAATCGCATCCTGCGCCAACGCCGCCGTGGATAGCGCAAATCCTGCGATAATCGCCAAAACAAATCGCTTACCAATGCCGTTACAAGTCTTCATACTGGTTACTGCCCTCAGGATTATTGTTTAGAATGCACCGGCCCAAGCCTTCCCAAGCCCGAAATCAGGTGACTTGCCTCACAGGCTACCGTGAACCCATGCAAGATTTTGTTAAGTATGTAACATCGTGAAAACATTAAGTGCGGAAGAGGCAGAACGCCTCGTTTCACAGATCAGCAGCCAACATGGGTTTATCGACTACACCGACGCCGGCAGGCAACGGCGGATCATTACGGCGTTCCCGATAAAGCATTGGCCGATACCCAAAGATGCACTCGCCTTTTCATGCCTGACGGAAGAGCTGGAGCAGGCGTGGGCGGTACTGGCCCAAGAACAGGGCCGAGAACTGGCAGGCGGCATCATGGGCGCCCTTTTCTACGAGGCTGGAAACCACACGGTGCCCGGATTCGCCGGCGAGGCCAATACAGGGGATTATGGTTATGTTGGGCTCTACCTCTGGCAACTGACGCTGGATGTTTCGGGTGCCAATTTGCCCAGGCTCGATTTTCACCCCGAATGTGACGACCGAACCCGGGAACGGGTGTTGAACCTCACCGGCGAAAAGCCGGAGCGCCCTGCTCCTTTCCTCATCAGCCAGGGTTTTACAGCCGACCAGCCCGCCGAACACTACCGCAATGGCGTATCCCGGGTGCTGAGCTATATCCATGCCGGGGACTGCTACCAGGTCAACCTGTCCAACAAGTACACCGGCGGCTATCAGGGCGAGCCGTACACAGCCTTCCGGGCTTTATGCCAGGCCGTCCCGGTCCCCCACGCTGCGTACATCAACGCTGGTTCCTATCAGGTCCTAAGCATTTCACCAGAACTGTTCCTGAGCATTGAAGATGGCAACAGGGTCATCAGCAAACCCATCAAGGGTACCCGGCCCCGGGATTTGAACTCGCCTGAGAACGACCAGCGGATTGCTGAATCCCTGGCCGCCGCTGAAAAGGACCGGGCCGAAAACCTGATGATCGTGGATTTGATTCGCAACGACCTGTCGCGGTTCTGCGAGCCGTTTTCCGTCTCGGTGCCACAGCTTTTCAGTATCGAAAGCTATGAAAACGTCCATCAACTGGTCAGCACGGTGGAAGGCCGGCTGAAACCAGAGAACACACCGTTAAAAGCCCTGCTCTCTGCCTTCCCTGGTGGCTCGATCACGGGCGCGCCCAAACGCAGGGCGATGGAGATCATCGACGACCTAGAACCACATCGTCGCGGGCCCTACTGCGGCTCGGTCTTCCGTTGGGATTTTTCCAATAAGCTGGAGAGCAATATCGCAATCCGCACCCTGATGACGGATTCGGAAGGCCAGATTCACTGCTGGGCGGGGTGTGGGATTGTCGCGGATTCAGACCCGGAAGACGAATACCAGGAATCCGTGGACAAGGTTCAGAAGCTGATGAACGTATTGGAAGCTCTGTAGAGAGCGAATCGCAAAGCGGGAAAGCCGGAGCAAGGAGCTTGCCCCGGCCTGCGGTCCGCGCAATCAATTATGGATAGCGCTGGCCTTCAGAAACTCACCCTTAAGCTCTGCAAAGGTATGCACCGCCGGGAACTGGGGGAACTCCTCGATCACGTTCTGCGGCGCGTGGAACAGGATGCCCGCTTCCGCCTGGCTCAACATGGTGGTGTCGTTGTAGGAATCACCCGCCGCAATAACACGGTAGTTCAGCAGCTGGAAGGCACGGACGGACTGGCGCTTGGGATCGCGCTGCCTCAGTAGGTAATCGGTGATCCTGCCTTCGTCGTTCACTTCCAGCTTGTGACACAGCAGTGCCGGGTAGCCCAGTTTTGCCATCAGCGGCATGGCGAACTCGTAGAAGGTGTCGGAGAGAATGACCACCTGGAACCGCTCCCGCAACCAGTCCAGAAATTCCCGGGCGCCAGGCAATGGGTCCAGCTCGCCGATCACTTCCTGGATTTGCGGCAGGCCATATCCGTGCTGGTCCAGCAGTTTCAGGCGTTGTTGCATCAGTACGTCGTAATCGGGAATGTCGCGGGTGGTCGCCTTGAGCTCCTCAATGCCGGTTTTTTCCGCAAACGCGATCCAGATTTCCGGGATCAATACTCCTTCAAGGTCAAGGCACGCGAGTTCCACAATGGTCTCCTGATAGTTGAACGCTGGTCAGCCTGGCGAATGCCGCCGGGGATTGGAATCAGGCGGTATGATAAGAAAAACCGGGGCGGAATGCATCGTACATCTGTGCGGCTATAACGATATACTCCCCCATTCCTTCAGAGTGCAGCCGGTTAATGGTAGATTTATCACACATTTACACTCCAGGTGATCCTTTCAAATGACGGACATTGCACAGTTACAGGCCGAGCTTGAAGGCGCGAGCCCCAGGGCTATCCTCAAGGCTGCTCTGGCGAAGTACGACAACATTGCCATTTCCTTCAGCGGTGCGGAAGACGTCGCACTGATTGAGTTGGCCCATAAGCTGACCGACAACCTTCAGGTATTCACCCTGGATACGGCGCGCCTTCACCCGGAAACCTATCAGTTCATTGATCGGGTCCGCGAGCACTATGGCATTAACATTGAGGTGATGTTCCCCGATGCTGCCGAAGTGCAGGATCTGGTCACCCGCAAGGGCATGTTCAGTTTCTATGAAGACGGTCATGGCGAATGCTGCGGTATCCGCAAGGTCAATCCGTTGCGGCGGAAACTGGCCACCGTGGATGCGTGGATTACCGGCCAGCGCAAAGACCAGAGCCCCGGTACCCGCAATGATGTGCCTGTGGTGCAGATTGACGACGCCTTCTCTACGGACGAGAAAACGCTGGTGAAGTTTAATCCGCTGGCGAACTGGAGCTCGAAGGAAGTCTGGGACTATATCCGTATGACGGAAGCCCCCTACAACAAACTGCACGAAAAGGGTTTTGTCAGCATTGGCTGCGAACCCTGCACACGCCCTATCCTGCCAGGACAGCACGAGCGCGAGGGCCGCTGGTGGTGGGAAGAAGCCACGCAGAAGGAATGCGGCTTACACGCCGGAAACCTGATCGCCCGCGAATAAACCTTCCAGCCAGGCCCGTCAGTAGGTCAGTAGGTCGGCAGATCGATGTCGTTGAACAGTTCCTCGATCTCCGTCCTGCTGCCCTGGTGGGTCACCGCTTCATCCACCCTCTCACGGGTCAGATGCGGAGCAAATCGCTGGATGAAATCGTACATATAACCGCGCAGGAACGTCCCCTTGCGGAAGCCAATCCGGGTCACGCTCGGACGGAAGAGTTGACTGGCGTCCAGGCAGACAAGATCGGGGTCATTCTGCTCGTCGAACGCCATGCTGGCGATGATGCCAACCCCAAGACCCAGCCGCACATACGTCTTGATCACATCGGCATCAGCGGCGGTAAACACCACTTTCGGGGTCAACCCGTGGGCCTGGAAGGCCTCGTCCAGCTTCGAACGGCCGGTAAAGCCAAACACGTAGGTGACCAGCGGAAATTCGGCAAGATCCGGCAACGTCAGTTCGGATTTCTGCGCCAAAGGGTGATCTTTCGGCACAATGATGCTGCGGTTCCATTTGTAGCACGGCATCATGATCAGGTCGTTGAACAACTCCATGGCCTCGGTGGCAATGGCGAAATCCACCGCGCCATTGGCGGCCATTTCTGAAATCTGCATGGGGGTGCCCTGGTGCATGTGCAGGGACACCTCGGGGTAGGACTCGATAAAGCCCTGGATGATGGGCGGCAGCGCGTAGCGAGCCTGGGTATGGGTGGTGGCAATGCTCAGGTCGCCCTTGCGCTGGTTACTGAACTCCTGCGCAATTTTCTTGATGCCTTCCACACGGCGCAGTATTTCACCCGCCTCACGAATAATAATTTCACCGCCAGGTGTAATACGAGTGAGATGTTTGCCGCTGCGCGCGAAAACTTCCAGGCCCAGTTCGTCTTCCAGAAGACGGATCTGCTTGGATATTCCCGGCTGCGAGGTAAACAGACTCTGGGCAGTGGCGGATACGTTGAGATCATGGTGCGCAACTTCCCAGATATAGCGCAACTGTTGTAATTTCATCTACCCTGTCGCTCCCCATAAGGCCCGGTACAGACCGGGCATGTATACGCTGATCTTATTAGAAGAATACGCATAAAAACGTGATTTTTCATTCTTATTGAGTATACAGAATCCCATCCAACACAGTTTAGACCAAAAACGCCAGAACGCAGCATGACGACGGCGTCATTTGTCTTTGCGGCCCTTGACTTAACTGTGACAAAGCACACAATCCGTTATCTGGTGTCCCGTCTGGTTAATTCGTTAACCTACTGAGCCACTGAGGGTCTTGAGAGCTAGGCGCGATGGTGAAGGTTTGGTGGCTCCAAATCGAACCAGCGCAACGCGGCTATCAAGACCCTCAGTGGCTCCCGAAGGGCGAGACGCTGCGGCCTCTGGCCCGTGTTGCCAGCCCTTGATGTGGAACCACCACACCTGCGGACTGACGCCTTGGCCAGAGGCCGCAGCGTCACGCAGTAGGTCAACGAATTAACCATACGGGACACTTGCCATTTACGGGCATTCAGGGAAACGATGCTGCTAACCACCAAATTCCTCAGACCAACCGCGGACCCCCGTTCGGTAAAACGGGAACGCCTGAGCGCCCTGCTGCAGCCGGACGGTGCGAAGCGGTTGAATCTGGTAGTGGCGCCAGCGGGTTTTGGCAAGACCACGCTGGTCAGCCAATGGTGCTCCCAGTCCCCTTCTACCGTTGCCTGGCTATCCCTGGATGAGCATGATGACGAGCCACGCCGATTCTGGCAGTACGTGGTGGGGGCGTTTGAACACAATGGTCTCGTGGGTCTGGAGCAATGCCGTCAACAACTCAGCCACTGCAGCCTCCAGGAACTCGAAGGCCCCATTACCGGGCTGATCAACGTTCTCGCCGCCGATGGAGCGCCCTGGTCGCTGGTCCTGGACGACTATCACTTTATCCGTGACCCACAATTACAGCGCCAGGTGTCGTATTTCATGGACTACCTGCCGCCTGGGGTCCTGGTGACCCTGGCATCCCGTACCGAACCAGCTTTGCCGCTCTCACGCTGGCGGGTGCGCCGCTGGGTGGAGAACATACACCCAGGCCTGCTGGCGTTTTCCGAGGAGGAGTGCCAGCGCTTCTTCCACGACACCATGGGGCTTGAACTCTCCGAGCTGGAGATTCGCAGGATCTGCAGCAAAACCGAGGGGTGGGTGGCCGCCATGCAATTGTCCGCGCTGTCCGGCGGTAGCATCGATGATCAGAAATCCGGGGCCGGCCACCAACGCATCGACCTGGACGAGCGACGCATCAGCGATTACGTATTGACCGAAGTGCTGGAGCAGCAACCTGCACCGGTGCGCGACTTCCTGCTTGATACCGCCTGTTGCCCACGCCTGTGTGCCTCACTCTGCGATGCGGTTCGCGGCACTACCAACAGCCAGGTCCTGCTGGAACAGCTGCTGCGGGAGAACCTGTTCCTGATTCCGCTGGACACCCACAATGAATGGTTCCGTTATCACGACCTGTTCCGGGACGCGCTGTTACAACGGGTGAGACAGTTCAAGCCGGAAGATACCGAAAAGCAGTGGCAGCGGGCAGTCCACTGGTTGCTGATCCATGGCCACGTTCAGGAAGGCATTTCCCAGATTGTCCAGCATCAGGACTGGCCCTGGCTCGCAAAGGTATTGGCTGAACACGGCAACAACCTGATCCACGGTGGTTTTCACCTGCCGGTGCTGAGCTGGCTGGATTCCCTCCCCGCCAACACCCTGCAGGACAGCCCACAACTGTTGATGCTGAGAGTGTGGGCGCTGTTTTTCGCCAACCGGGTGGACATGCTGGAGCCCCTGCTGGGCGAACTGGAAGACATGCTCGACAAACAGGTGGCCGATTCCCACCCCGATGCCGAGGGCGCCCTGGGCCTGCAGAGTGAGATTTCACTGATCCGCTCTTACCTGGCGCGATCAAAAAACGACGATAAGAGCGCCAGCGACCTCACCCAACAGGTATTGCGTGACATTGACCACACCCGCATCCCCCTGAAATCCGTGACCTACTACGGGGTGGGACTGGACTATTACGGTCAGGGCGACCTGGCGGCCGCCGAGGATGCCCTGACCTCCGCTGTGCGTTATGGGGAACTGGAACGCAAACCCAGTACCGTACTCTCAAGCGGCGGCCTGCTTGCCTGGATTCAGTACAATCGGGGCGATATCGACGAAGCCCTGGATACCTGTACCCGTGTGCGGCAATGGGTCGACCAGCACCACAGCGACCCCCGCCAACCCATGTTGATTTCCTGTTGGCAGAACAGCGCCCTGATCGAGATCTACCGGGAGCGCAACGAACCCCAGTTGGCCGCCTCCTACCTGGCCCCGTTGCTGGACCACGTCAACAATGGCACCGAACCCGGGCAGCACGTGGTTATACAGTACGTGCGTGGCCACCTGGCCTTCAGTGAAGGGCGCTACCAGGAGGCCATGGAAGCGCTGGAAGATGCGGCCAGCGTGGCAAAACGCCGTCGGGACCACATCCTGTTCGAGCCGCCCGCCTGCTCTGCCATGCTGGCTCGTTGCTATCTCGCCACCGGTCACCTGGATCTGGCGAAAAAATGGGTGCAACAGGTGAGCACTGACCGGTTCACCAATCCGCTGAACCGGGAGCAGAACCAAATCAGCATTGCCCGTGTTCAGGTGGCGCTGGGCCACCCGGCCGACGCCATTGCAACACTGGCCCCCCTTCGACTCAGCGCGGAGCAGGAACAGCACTACCGCCACCTGGTGGAAATCCAACTGGTCTACAGCGAGGCGTTGTTCGCCGAAGGAAAAACGAAAGAAGCAGAACAGGTGCTGGCCCAAGTCATCCAGCGGGCATCAGAGGCCGGATTTATGCGCCTGCTCGCGGAGGAGAGTCCAACCATCCGCCTGCTTTGCAAGGCACTCCCAATTCTCAAGGCACCGGGCCGCTGGAACAGCAGGGTCACTGCCATGCTCTCTGAACTGGCGGAGACCGAGACCGCTGAAACAACAGAGCCGGAAGAGTCGCAGACGGATACGCGGGAGGCCTCTGGCAACACAAATCTCCCCGACCCCCTGAGCCAGCGGGAACTGGAAGTGCTGGATTTAATCAACCGGGGCCTCGCCAACAAGGACATTGCAAACACGATGAGGGTGGCGCCTACCACCGTGAAAGCCCACATTCGCAACCTTTACGGCAAGCTTGCGGTAGGGTCCCGCACCGAGGCGCTGGCAAAGGCAAGGGAACTTCGGCTACTGCCCTGACCGGTAATCCACTAACGCTGTCTTTCGGGCGCATTTTGTGACGTACGTCACATTTTTATCGAATTTTATACGCCCTCTACGCCCTTTGGACGATCCGGATACGCCTCCTCCTCCCTTACTATGCTATCGACGCTGAGGGAAACCTCGGTAAGATTTCTGAAACTTCAGGCCTTCAGACTTCTTGTTCCGCGTTGTTTCGACGCCCGGGTTCGATAAGGACCCACTCTATAAGAGCCACCCACATGGGTTGGCTCTTTTTTTATGGCTCCCTTTTTATCAGGGCTCTATTTATCAGGGCTCTATGATCCGCCGAAAAGGCGGTAAGGCGTCCAACAACAACTGCCCGTAGCGACGGGCGATGATGCGACGGTCAAGGATGGTGACGCGGCCGGTGTCCGACTCGGTCCGCAGCAGGCGGCCAACGGCCTGCACCAGCTTGATGGAGGCGTCGGGTACGGTTATTTCCATGAACGGGTTACCGCCGCGGTGCGTCACCCACTCCGCCAGGCTGGCTTCAACGGGATCATCCGGTACCGAAAACGGCAGCCGGGTAATCACCACATGGCTCAGGTACTTGCCAGGCAGGTCAATGCCCTCGGCAAAACTCGCCACACCAAACAACACGCTGGGCAACCCCTCATCCACACGGCTGCAATGGCGGCGCAGGACCTCGCCCTTGGCCATATCGTCCTGGGTAGTGATCAGATCCGGGTATTCCGGCGCCAGGGCATCCCGCACCAACTGCATCTGGCGCCTGGAGGTAAACAACACCAGGGTCGCCTTCTCGCCGGTCCACAAAGCCGGTAGCCGCGACACCACTTGATCCGTGAAGCTGTCGTCCGTGGGCATGGCGGTCATGGCAGGCACTTCCACGGTTGCCATTTCGCCATAGCGGAAGGAACTGGGTACCACTACGAAGCGGCTAGCTTCGGGCAAACCTGCTCTGGCCTTGAGCCGATCAAAGCGCCCAAGAGCGGTCAGAGTTGCGCTGGTCAGCACGGCGCCATAGGCCCGCGACCAGAGCCTGGAATAAAGCAGGCTGTCCGCCAGCACCGGGCTACTGTAGAGCGTAATGTCTTCCGCGTGCTCCCAGCGCTGCCGCACCGACCACCGGGCGGCCGGTGGCCCGGACCGCTTCTTCGGCTCTGGCGCAGCATCCTCGCCTTCCGCTGACTCACTGGCTGGTTGGCCCGGGTTGTCACACCACGCGGCCCATAACCGCAGTTGATCCTCAGCACGGCTGTGGAACGATCCAATCACCGGATACCAGGATTCCGCAGTATCGCGATCGACATCACTGGCCTTGCGTTCATCAAAGGCCGTCTGTAATTCGTCCACCATTACACCGAGCTGGCGAACCAGGGTGGCCGTCGCTACCCGGGTTTCCACCGCCAAGCCCGCAAGCAGCTCGGGCAATTCGCCCTCGGGATAGCGCCATTGGGCGGAGCGTCGCTCCTCATTAAACTCCCAACCGGTATTCTGTTCGGCCTCGTCGTACACCTTCGTCAGGCAGATATCCACTTCACGGGAGGCGGAACTGATCCTGTCGATGGTTTTAGCGGCTTGAGTACCCGGCGTCAGGAACGGCTGCATCTTCCCCAGTGCCTGGGATAACTGCTTGAGCCATTGCCGCGTGGCATTCAGCGGCACTGACGCGGCAAAGTGATTCAGTGCCTTGTCCGGCAGGTGATGCGCCTCATCAAAGATAAACAACGCATTTTCCGGCTCCGGCAGGATGGCACCACCGCCAAGAGCAAGGTCTGCCAGCACCAGGTCGTGGTTCGCCACCACAATGTCAGCTTCGTCCAGGCCCTTGCGGGCATCAAAAAAGGCACAGCTGTCGAAATAGCTGCAGTGGCGATTGGTACACTGACGATGGTCGGTGGTGACCTGGCGCCAGATATCATCGGGTATCTGATCCGGCCAATGGTCGCGATCACCATCCCATTTGCGGGACCCGTAACTGGCCAGCATGTCCTCGAAATAGGCCCGGGTACCGGGTTCTTCCTTGCCGGGGCCATCCAGCAGGAACAGCGGCATGGTATCGCTGTCGCCGTTCCCCTCGTCATGCAGGCGAGCTTCGAGACGAGACATACACAAGTAGCGGCCGCGGCCTTTGGCAAGGGTCCAGGAGAAATCCAGTTTGCTGTGCTTTTTCAGGTCCGGAAGATCCTTGTGGACGATTTGGTCCTGCAAGGCAACCGTCGCCGTTGATATCACCAGTGTCTTACCGAGGGCACGGGCCACGGGAATAGCGGCAATCAGATAGGCCAGGGTTTTACCGGTTCCCGTACCCGCTTCCACTACACAGGTGCCAGCCGGCGACGTGCGTTGGCCGTCGTTTTCGGTAATATCACCCATGTAGCGGGCAATCTCGGCGATCATCAGGCGCTGACCATAGCGGGCGCGGATGTCCTTACCGGCCAACACGTCACGGTAGGTTTGCTGAATCAGTTGTTTGACGTCCTCGGTGAGTGCCATTAGTCGGGGCTCACCCAGTTGCGAACCACACCCACCCGGAAGCGGCGGCCATCCATGCTCAGCTCCACGCCTTCCTCGGTAATCCGTTCGACGGTGATACCGGAAAACGACTCCCCTGGGCGCAGGTAGTTGTCATTGATCATGACCCGGCGGGCCGACGGCGCAGACGCATAGATATGGCTGTTAAAAATCAGGTCAGGCACCCTCTTCTGGAAGGAAAGTGGAAGTTCTACAAGGTGCGGCGCCGTTCGCGCGGTAGCGCCTTCCGGCTCGCTGGGGTTGATGGCACTTGGCGCACGCGGCCTCGGCACAATAACCGTTGGTCGCTCCGGCCCATCCGCGTCATCGGTTTCCACGACCGCATCCATTGGAGACTCGGTGTTCGCTCCCGGTGTTGGAATCTCGATAGCATCCTCAAGAGTGTCACTGGTCGGAGGTGATTGGACACGTTCGGGCGCTGATGCCTGGCGCAAAGGTTCCGGTTCACCGTCAACAATGACCGGTTCAACAGTCGGTTCAGGCGCAGCAATACCAGCCGACGGGATTGTCTGATCCGTCGGCGAGGCCGGACGGCCCTGGGGCCAGAAAATCCAGGCCAATACGGCCGCGTTGAGCACCAGGCCAAGCGCCACCCAGACCAGAACCGGAATCGACTTTTTCCTGGGCTTGTGGATGAGTTGTACCTGCTGTCCCAGGTCGGGGATGCGCCCCTGTCGCCTTTCAGTTTCCGATTTTCTGAGCGCATCAAGAATATAGGACATGTCAGTTCACCATCTTTGCCGACGTCAGCCGGGGCACCGCGGAATCCAGGTCGTTATTCATCTGGATAATGGTCATGGCGCCGGCAATACCGTCCACCGTCAGACCTCTTTGCCGCTGGTACCAACGGACCTGCTCTTCAATTGCCATACGGTTAACGCGGTTCTCTTCCTGCCGGCTTTCGGCGTATCGGTTGGCGAGCTCCATCATCCTGGACCCCATCCATATCTGTTCGGACACTCTGGCATTACCCTGTTCGCTGCCGGAAGCATCTCCCAACGCATGAGCGGGTGCTTCCCAGAGCACCGTAAATTCGCCAAACCAATAGGGCTCCAGGCTGGAAAAGGTAACCACCTGGCGGCCACTCGGCAATTCGATGGTGGCACGATTGTCCTGGAGGCCACTCAAAACTGCGTAGTGACTGTCTCCCTTTCCGTTTCGAAGCTGAAGTATTGCTGGTCGGTCCAGAAATTCCAGGCTTCGCCGTGCTCCCTTATTCCT
>OJBS01000145.1_pt1 | contig 29729 bp, 25 predicted proteins | sample 1590941 | NCBI WGS metagenome assembly OJBS01 (sample SAMN05416785, study PRJEB24817) | seawater metagenome | isolation source: Sea water | place: Canada:Atlantic | collected 2013-11
CAGATATAAATCTGTTTGGATATATAAATCCACTTTTTTATATCATTTTTATATTTTATTTCCCTCTCAAAAAAGAAAAAACTGCAGTTTTGTTTTTTAGTTTTTTTCTAGGTCTTTCTATAGATTTCTTTTCAGATACTGGAGGAATTAATACAGCCGCTACATTGTTTATCGCATATTTTAGATTACCAATTCTATCAACTATTTTAGGTAAATCTGACTTTGATTACCTATTATTTAATATCAGATCATTATCTTTTGCTAAATCATTTTGGTACATCCTATCACTTACATTTATTCATCATTTAATTGTTTTTACTCTAGACTATTTTAGCCTAAATGAGTTTGGAACCATCTTTTTGAAAACAATTTCAACAACCACCCTTAGTCTTTCTCTTATTTTTCTTGCAATTATTTTATTTACAAAAAGAAGGTAGTATGAAAAGAGGGAACTTACTATATATATGTATAATCATAGTTGGAGTCATCTTTATTGGTAGACTATTTTATTTACAAGTATTAAACAACTCTTATAAAATTTCACCTCTTAATAATGCGTCAATTAAAAGAGTATATGATTATCCTGAAAGAGGATATATCTATGATAGAAATGGGAAGTTATTAGTAGCCAATCAACAATCATATGATTTGATGATAATACCTAGAGAAGGTAAGCCATTAGACACTCTTGAATTCTGCGAATTATTAAGTATAGACAAAGAAACATTTATCAAAAAATATAACAGGGCTGTAAAATATTCTCGAAGATTACCTTCGACATTTATAAGTCAAGTTTCAAAAGATGATTACGCCTATCTTCAAGAAAAACTCTATAAATACAAAGGATTTTATATTCAGAAACGTTCTATAAGAGAATATCCTTTAAAAACTGCCGCAAATATCGTCGGCTACATAAGTGAAGTTAATCAAAATCAAATAAATAATAATAGTTATTATCAACAAGGAGAATTAATTGGTTTTCAAGGAATAGAAAAAACATATGAATCTTTTTTACGCGGAATAAAAGGTGTCAAAAGAATTCAAAAAGATAAATTTAATAAAGAAATAGGTTCGTATAAAAATGGAGTTTATGATACATTAGCAACTTCTGGAAAAGATTTAAACCTAACTTTAGATGTGATTTTGCAGCAATATGGCGAACAATTAATGAACGGTAAAAGAGGAGGTATTGTAGCTATTGAACCATTAACTGGAGAAATATTATCCTTGGTTACTGCACCTTCTTACGATCCAAATTTAATGGTTGGAAGAATTCGCTCAAGCAATTCTGTTCGTTTATTTGGAGATACAATCAACAAGCCAATGTTTGATAGAGGCTTACAAGCAATGTATCCACCAGGATCACCATTTAAAATTTTAACGGGACTCATTGGTCTTCAAGAAAATGTGATTGATGAAAATACAATTTTCACATGTCTTCATGGGTATAAATATGGACGAAAAGGTTTTATGGGATGCCATCCACATACTAGTAAAGTAAAATTAAATTTTGGTATTTACACCTCTTGTAATTCTTATTTCGCAAATACTTATAGACGTATTATTGAAAAATATGACACGCCAAGATTAGGAATGAATAACTGGAATAAACATGTTAAAAGTTTTGGTTTAGGTGAATTCTTAGGTTACGATTTACCTATTGGAAGAAAAGGTTTGATTCCAGATGCAGACTATTATGACAAATGGTATCCTGCAAAAAATTGGACGGCAACCTACACTTTGTCAAATGCTATTGGTCAAGGTGAAGTTCTTACAAGTCCAATCCAACTTGCTAATATGACTGCTGCTATAGCAAATAGAGGATTTTACTATACACCACATATTGTAAAAAATATAAAAGGAGAAAAAATTGATAAAAGTTTTACAACCAAACACGTCACAACAATTGATAAAAAGCATTTTGAACCTCTAATTCAAGGATTATTTGATGTTTTTGAACATAAAGATGGAACAGCACACGCATCACGAGTTGAAGGAATTGAAATATGCGGAAAAACAGGAACTGCTGAAAACGCTACTAAAATAGGCGGAAAAAGAGTTCAACTTACCGATCATTCCATTTTTATTGCATTTGCACCAAAAGACAACCCTAAAATTGCGATTGCAGTTTTTGTTGAAAATGGATATTGGGGATCTCGTTGGGCTGGACCTATTGCAACATTAATGATTGAAAAATATTTAAACGGAGAAACAAAAAGAAAATATTTAGAAGATCGCATGATGAATGGCAGTCTTCAAGATGAATATGATAGACAATTAGAAACAACTTATAATGCAGAGGGAGAAAAATAACATATTTTCTGGTATTGATTTATGGCTCGTACTATTTTTCATTCTATTAGTTTTTTTAGGATGGTTAAATATTTATGCCGCATCAACTTCAGAAGAGCATTATGAAATTTTAGATTTTAATGCACGTTATGGAAAGCAACTTATTTGGATCGCCCTTACAATACCTTTAATTATTGTTGTTCTATTTATTGAAACACGCTTTTATGAGCAATTTGCAACTATATTTTTTATTATTGGAATATTAACATTACTCGGTTTGTTTTTCTTCGGAAAAAATATAAATGGTGCAAAATCTTGGTATGCTATTGGAGGTTTTACAATACAACCTACAGAGTTTGCTAAAGCATTTACAGCGTTGGCTGTTGCAAAACTACTAAGTGATAAGTCGTTTACTTTTAAACCCTTTAAAAATCATATTAAAGCGTTTTTTATCATATTATTACCTGCATTTCTAATTACTTTACAACCCGATCCTGGATCAGCACTCGTTTATTTTTCGTTCTTGTTTGTTTTCTACAGAGAAGGCTTACCATTATATTACTTTATTATTGGAGGTCTTTCAATTCTAATATTTCTACTTACTCTTAAATTAGGAATTATTGGGATTATTCCTATGATGATTTATATAACTTTAGGGGTTTTTGGAGTTATTTTCGGATACTTAAGTATATATAAGTCTAACATATTAAAAAAAGCGTGGCTACAATTATTAACCTGCTTAGTAATTATAAGTGGTTACATATTTAGTGTAAACTATATTTTCAACTCTATTTTTCAACAAAGACATAGAGATCGTTTTAATATTATCCTTGGAAAAACAACAGATACTCAAGGAATTGGATATAACACAAACCAAGCTATTCAAACTATAGCTTCTGGAGGCATTACAGGTAAAGGTTATCTTGAAGGAGATAGAACACAAGGCAAGTTTGTGCCCGAACAAGACACAGATTACATTTTCAGCACAGTAGGTGAAGAATGGGGATTTATTGGAAGTATCGTTGTGATTTTGTTATTTATAGCACTTATGCTAAGAATAATTCATATTGCAGAACGTCAGAAATCAACTTTCAGTAGAGTTTATGGATATGGTATTGCTACTATATTTTTCTTCCATTTTATGGTAAATATTGGAATGGTAATAGGCCTTTTACCAACAATTGGAATTCCATTACCCTTTTTTAGTTATGGAGGATCTTCACTTTGGGGATTCACACTTCTACTATTCATATTTATTAGATTAGATGCTAATAGATCATATGAATGGTAAAATGTTAAAAAAAATAAGACAACAAAAAACCATACTAAAAATTTAGTACGGCTTTAAATCTTTTATAAAAAAATAAATTATAAAGCGGCTACTTGCTTTGTTAATTTAGATTTTAAATTACTTGCTTTATTCTTATGAATAACATTGTTCTTTGCTAACTTATCTAGCATTGATGCAATTTTTGGTAATAAAGCTTGTGCTTCTTTCTTATCAGTCGTAGCACGTAAATCTCTAAGAGCATTACGCGTAGTTTTGTGCTGATACTTATTTCTAAGTTGTTTAACTCTGTTGCTTCTAATTCTTTTTAGAGCTGACTTATGATTTGCCATTGTAATTTATGTTTTTAAAACTTGTAGTCCGTAGGGGAATCGAACCCCTGTTACATGGATGAAAACCATGCGTCCTAACCCCTAGACGAACGGACCGTTAACTAATTTTCCTCTCATTAGCGGATGCAAAAATACAACTATTTTTAACTTCACAAAACTTTTTTTTAAAAAATTAATACGCTTTTGCAAAAAGCACTCTTCTTTCTGATTTTGAACCTGAAAAAATACAATTGCCATCTTCCTTTTCAGCATTATTAGGAATACACCTTATTGTTGCTTTTGTTAAGTTTTTAATTTGCTCCTCTGTTTCAGATGTTCCATCCCAATGTGCAGATATAAATCCACCTTTAGTTTCTAAAACCTCTTTAAACTCATCAAAAGAATTAACTTCTGTAATATGAGTATCTCTATAATTTATAGCTTTATTAAACAAATTCTCTTGAATTTCATTTAAAATTTTCTCAACATAGAAAACAGTTTCGTCAATAGAGATTGTTTTTTTATCTAAAATATCTCTTCTTGCAATTTCTAAAGTTCCGTTTTCTAAATCACGAGGTCCCATAGCAATTCGCAACGGAACACCTTTCAGTTCATATTCAGCAAACTTCCATCCAGGTTTATAAGTCGTCCTTTTATCATATTTTACTGAAATCCCTTTTTTACGCAATTCAGCAGTAAGTTCATCAACTTTTTGTGAGATCGCATCTAATTGTTCATCCGTTTTGTGAATCGGTACAATTACAACTTGTATTGGCGCCAATTTTGGAGGCAAAACCAACCCTTTATCATCTGAATGCGTCATAACCAACGCTCCCATTAAACGCGTAGAAACACCCCAAGATGTTGCCCAAACGTGTTCTCTCTTCCCTTCTTTTGTAGTGAATTTCACATCAAATGCTTTCGCGAAATTTTGTCCTAAAAAATGTGAAGTTCCTGCTTGCAAAGCTTTTCCATCTTGCATTAATGCTTCAATAGTATACGTTTCTAAAGCACCTGCAAATCGTTCGCTCTCACTTTTAAAACCTTTTATAACTGGCATTGCCATAAAATTTTCAGCAAAGTCAGCATACACACCTTGCATTAATTTTGATTCCGTAACAGCCTCATCTTTTGTTGCATGTGCAGTATGACCTTCTTGCCATAAAAACTCTGCGGTTCTTAAAAACAATCTAGTACGCATTTCCCAACGCACAACATTTGCCCATTGATTTATCAAAATTGGTAAATCTCTATATGACTCAATCCACTTTCTATAAGTATCCCAAATAATAGTTTCTGAAGTTGGACGAACAATTAATTCCTCCTCTAATTTTGCAGTTTCATCAACTACAACATTACCATTTTCATCGGTTTTAAGTCTGTAATGAGTCACTACAGCACATTCTTTTGCAAAACCATCTACATGACTTGCCTCTTTTGAAAAGTAAGATTTAGGAATAAAAATCGGAAAATATGCATTTTCATGACCTGTTTCTTTAAACATTCTATCTAACTCTGCTTGCATTTTTTCCCAAATAGCATAACCGTAAGGCTTAATAACCATACACCCTCGCACACCTGAATTCTCTGCTAAATCAGCCTTTACAACCAATTCATTATACCATTTTGAATAATCTTCTTCTCTAGTCGTTAACTTCTTACTCATACTTAAAAGTTTGGCACAAAAATTGTGTCGTTAATAATAAAATATTAATTTCAACAAAACTACTTATTTTTTGTAGTTTTAACCTAAAAAATCAAAGGATTATGAAAGATTTTTACTTACCCAATTTTAGGAACTCAAACCTTTTACTTGCTTTGATAGCAATTCTAGGCTTATCTTCTTGTGGCACATACCAAAGCGCTTACAATGATGATGACGGAATTTATAATTCTTCAAGCAATACAGAGGTTGTTTCAAATGATGAGGTTTCTAACAACGGAAGTGACTATTTCTCTATGTCTTATGAAGAATATCGTGAAATTTCTAACGAAGATTTAATCACCAATGTAGATGATTTTCAATACACTGATGATCAATATGTAGAAAATGATAGCATTTCAAACGCATCACCTTGGGGATATTCAGACAGTCCTTCAGTAAATGTATACTTAGATAATAATTATGACTTTTTTGGCTATCCAAACTACAATAGATATTCTGGTTTTGGCTACAACTATAACTATCCTTATTACGGACTTTACAACTCTTGGAGATATCGAGGTGTAAATTATGCGTACTTTAATCCTTACGGATTCTTTTACGACGCCTACTACAATCCTTATTATTACAATGCTTACGGTGGCTTTAACAACTTTTATTATGGTAGAAACTTCTACGGACGTAACCATTATTACAGAAGTTATGATAGTTATGGTTCAAGAGTAGCCTATAACACTAGAAGCAATATAAATAGAAGGCAAGCTTCTAGCCGAACAAATGTTAATACTTCTTTAAGAACAAGAAGAACAATTGAGGGGAATACTCAAAGAACCACTACACGTAGAGCACCAAGTAATACAACAAGATCTAGTACTAGAAGCGCAAATGACACAACTAGAAATGTTAGAAACACCCCTAGAACAAGAAGTTCTTCTAGCAATTCTTCAACTCGAAGCTCTTCAACTAGAAGTTCTAGTTCTACCAGAAGCACAAGTAGCCCAAAATCAACCACGACTAGAAGAAAGATGAGATAACTTTAAAAATATATAAATGAAAAAAACACTTTTTTTAATAGTATTCCTATGCTCAATAATTATGAATGCACAATCATTAGGCTATAATGATTTAGGGGTTCTTTTTAGCGGCGATGACAATAATGGGACTGCAAGATATAGAGCAATGAGTGGAGCCTTTGGAGCATTAGGTGGTGATTTAAGTGCCGCCGAAATAAACCCTGCAGGAATTGCAGTGTTTTTAAAAAGCGAATTTTCCGCTTCATTGAATGCACGAAATCAATCAATTAGTTCAAATTATTACGGAAACAACACAACAAGTGACACTAATTTTACCAATTTATCACAGGCTGGAGTAGTTTTTTCTTTTAAAAATAACGGCTCTAAATGGAAAAGAACCGCTCTTAGTATAAATTACAGTATGTCTCAAGATTTCAATAATTACTGGAGAGCAAACGGAAATAGCAACTTTCCAACTTTTATCTATGATGAAAACTTTACTGATGATGGGGACGATACAAATGATATTTTATATTTAAATTCTGATGGGCAGTCATTTGAAAATTATGCCAGTGGGAAGAATGACAAATACACCTTCTCTATTGCATCTCAATATAGTGACGACTTATATATTGGCGCTTCATTTACTACAAATAAAATAAATTTTTATCAAGGAGTACTATTAAGCGAAGATAATAATGATGGAAATGGCAACACAAATAACTCCGTTGCGTATTTAAGAAATGAACTTATAAACACTGCTAATGGCGGTTCATTTTCACTTGGGATTATTTCTAAGACTACAGAAAATGTAAGATTAGGATTGTCTTATCAATCACCAACTTGGTATAATTTTACAGAAGAATTTTTTAGTGATGAAGGTACAAATTTGTTTGAATACTCATTAAGAACTCCAAGTAAAATAACTGGGAGTTTCGCTTATATCTTTAAGAAAAACGGATTGATCAGTTTAGATTACACTCACAAAAATTATCGCAATATTAAATTAAGTCCTTCAATTGATTTCAGTACTGAAAATCAATTATTCAATTCCGATTTTGAATCAACTGCAGAATTACGTATTGGTACTGAATGGAGAATTAAAAAAGCAAGTTTTAGAGGTGGATATCACCACCAACAAAGCCCATATAAAAATGCGCTATCTTCTGACGACTTAAAAGGATACTCTTTTGGCTTGGGTTATAATTTTGGGAATGTCAAATTAGACTTGTCTTATGAAAACTCAAATAGAACGGATGTTTACGATTTCTATCCTGAATATAACGAAGTAAACGCTACAGAATTAGATATTGACACTTCTAAAGTCACAGCAACTCTAGTATTCAATATTTAATATTTGTTTCCTAGTGAAAAAGCCTCATAATTAATTAATTATGAGGCTTTTTGCATACAAGAGTAAATTAACTAATTGCAAAAAAATATCCAACTTCTTAGATATACTTTTAGTATTTTTGTCAAAAATTTACTTTAATTAGAATGGATAATATATCGGTTTCAATTCAACCAACAAATACGGCGACAATTTTAAAATTTGTCCACACCTCTACTATTACAAACGGCAGTTATGAATACAATAATATTGACGACGCAAAAAACTCTGTATTAGCGCAACAACTTTTTCATTTACCTTTTGTAAAAAAAATCTACATTACTGCTAATTTTATTGCTATAGAGCGATATGATATCATTGAATGGGTTGATGTTCAAGAAGAGGTTAAAAGTGAAATTGAACGTTATTTAAATGATGGTAATCTAATAATAGATGCTGAAGTTAAATCAACTAAAAAAGTAGCTATTGAAATTTATGCAGAAAGCACACCAAATCCAGGTGTTATGAAGTTTGTTGCCAATAGAATGCTAACTTCTCAAACATTTGAATTTAAAAATATTGATGAAGCAAAAGATGCTCCTTTAGCAATAGAATTATTTAAGTTGCCTTTTATTAAAGAAGTTTTTATTTCTGAAAACTATGTGTCAGTTGCTAAATTTGACATTGCAGAATGGTCAGAAGTAGCAAATGAAGTTCGCAGTTATATAAGACAATATATTGCTGACGGAAACATCATTCTTAATGAAAATATAGTCCCTAAAATTGTAAAGTCACTTGCGACAACGACAACAGTCGAAAATCTAGATGAAACTTCTCAGCAAATTATTGATATTTTAGACGAATATGTTAGACCTGCAGTAGCAGCTGATGGTGGAAATATACAATTTGAATCGTATGATGAAAAAAGTAAAACTGTAAATGTAATTTTACAAGGCGCTTGTAGCGGTTGCCCATCATCAACAATGACATTAAAGAGTGGTATTGAAACAATGCTTAAAGAAATGATACCAAACAAAATTGAATCTGTAATTGCTATAAACGGCTAATTGAATGTCTGAAAAAGTAACACCCTATAAAAATTCTGAACTTGGCAAAAAAGAGCAAGTTGCTCAAATGTTCAATAACATATCAGAGAATTATGACGGACTGAATAGAATGATTTCTTTTGGTATCGATGTGAAATGGCGTAAAAAAGTAGTGAATCTTATCAAAGAAAAGAACCCTTCTAAAGTCCTAGACATTGCTACAGGAACAGGAGATTTAGCCATCAATATTGCTAAAAATACAACTGCTAAAAATATTATTGGATTAGACATTTCTCAAGGAATGCTTAATGTTGGAAAACAAAAAATATCAAAAGAAAACCTTTCAGACAAAATTGAAATGATTCTTGGAGACTCTGAAAACATACCCTTTGAAGATAATAGTTTTGACGCCATTACAGTTGCTTTTGGAGTTCGTAATTTTGAAACTTTAGAAAAAGGATTGTCAGAAATCCTAAGAGTTTTAAAACCCAATGGAACTTTTGTTATTTTAGAAACATCCGTACCAGAAAAAACACCTTTTAAACAAGGATATAAATTTCATTGTTCAGTTATTTTACCATTAATCGGAAAACTGTTTTCTAAAGAAGGTTCTGCATACTCTTATTTATCAGAATCTGCGTCTAAATTTCCTCATGGCGAAGCTCTAAACAATATTTTACGAAAAGTTGGGTTTATAGATGTAGAAAATAAACCACAAACCTTTGGTGTAGCTACTATCTATAAGGCTACAAAATAACTATGAAAAAAGCTATATTTCCTCTAATCTTAGTCCTAATATTGAGTGTTTTTAATGCAAATGCTCAAAAAGAAGTAATTGAACATCATCTTGATGAAGATGCTAAACATATTTATTGGGGTTATTACCTTGGGTTAAATAAAAAAGATTTCAAGATTAATTACACTCAAACAAATACTTTTATTGATGTTGATGCTGGAGTTGGTTTTAATATTGGATTAATTGGCGGATGGAATATCCATAAAAACATTTCTTTACGTATTGAACCAGGACTTTCTAGTAATACTAAAACACTCGCTTTTACAAATATTCCTGGAGGAGAACGCGATAGTATTAGGGAGGTTGGCGCAACATACTTACATTTCCCTCTTTTATTGAAGTTACATACAGACAGATTAGGAAATATGAGGCCATATATTATTGGCGGCTTATCATATGATTATAATTTCTCTAGTAATGAAAAAAATCCTGAAGATAATTCTGGTGGTGAATTTCGAATGAAATCATCTAATTTCACTTACGAAATTGGTTTTGGAGTAGATTTATACCTTCCATATTTTATATTTTCACCTTCTATTAGAGGAACATTTGCTTTAAACAATGAATTAGTTCCAGACGAAGACCCTAACAGTCAGTGGACAGGACCTATAGATTATTTTGGGACAAGAGGTGTTTTTCTAAATTTCGCATTCCATTAAGCCCTTTTAAATTCGCTTAACAATATTGCTGTTGCAGATGCAACATTCAAACTTTCAGTTTCTTGTACATCACCAAATCTAGGAATAGCTATCTGATTAGTGATCAAATCTAGCATCTCTTTACTTATACCATTTGCTTCATTACCCATAACCAAAATCGCTTCATTTATCAATTTCGTTTCATATACATTTTCTCCGTTCATCATAGCAGCATAAACTGGTAATTTTGTGGATTTGATATATTCTTCTAAATCAGTATACCTCACATTCACTCTTTTCAAAGAACCCATTGTAGACATAACTACTTTAGGATTATAACAATCAACAGTAGTTTCTGAACAAATAATTTGGCGAATTCCAAACCAATCAGATAGTCTAATAATTGTTCCCAAATTTCCTGGATCACTTATTGAATCTAGAACTAAGGTTAATCCTGCTTTAACAATTACTTTTTCCTCTGGAATTTCAAACAACCCTAAAACTTGGTTTGGAGTTTTTAAAAGACTTATCTTTTTTAACTCTTCATTAGAAATTAATTGAAAAGTGTCTTCTGAAAGAGAATGCGAAAAATCTGTAGTACAAAAAATTTTGTGAGGCTTCATTTCAGAATTTAAAAATTCATTTACCACTTTAATCCCTTCAGCAATAAAGAGTTTCTCTTTAGTTCTGTACTTTTTTTGTCGTAAACTCGTTATTAATTTCAGTTGACTTTTGGATAACATAAGAAAGTGTTATTTTTGAGCAAATTTAAACTCTTATTTGTTGAAAAGCAATTATATAATATTATTCGTGTTTCTTGGGTTTACATTGCTGTTTTTTTCAGCATGTAATACAGCAAAATATGTAGCAGAAAACGAGCACTTATTAAAAAAAAATACAGTAATTGTTAACGACAAGAAAAATGTTGAAGATGAGGTAAACGACTATGTCATACAGCGACCAAATAGATTATCTCTTGGCGTCCCTGTTGCTCTTCATTTTTATAATCTTGGTAATAAAAAATACGAAACCTCATATACCAAATGGAAAGATTCATTTCCAAGTAAGGAAAGAAAATTTTCAACTGTTTTTTCAGAAAAGCAAACTAGAGGTTTTAGAAAATTTAAATACAATTTCAATCAATGGTTATTTAAAAATGGTGAAGTTCCAGTTGTTTTGGATACAACTAAAACAAAATTAACTAGAGATAATTTAAAACAACACTTTATTAATCAAGGCTATTTTAGAGCAAAAGTTGATTATAAAACTCATTTTAAAAACAACAAACTTGTTACTGTTGAATATATCATAAAAACTGGTGAAGCTTTTAACTTAGACAGTGTTTCTAGAGAAATTAAATCTCCTGTCCTAGATTCCATATTCAAATTGCACAAAGAAAAATCATTTATAAAAACAGGAAGCCAATTTAAATATTCCTTTTTTGAAGATGAAGCCGACAGAATCACTAAATTGTATAGAAACTCAGGGATTTACCATTTCACAAAGAGCGCTATTGGTTTTAAAGCAGATTCTTCTTCAAGTTCTTACAAATCTGACATAAAATTAAATATAAGTGATCGCTTTATTGAACAGAATGATAGTATTTACACAGCACCATATAAAGTCCAAAAAATAAATAAAATAGATGTTTTTACAGATTACACCTTTAATAGAAAAGATGAACCTTATACTAAAACTGATCAATATAACGGTGTAAATTTTTACGCACACGATGAGTTAAAATTCAACTCGAAATTATTATTAAATTCAATTTTTATAGAACCAAATAAAATTTATAAAGATGAAGATAAAAACTTAACTCGAAAACATTTAAGAGGTTTACAGAATTTTAAGATAATAAATATAAAATATGATGAAATTGATGATGAAAACCTTGCCGCTAAAATTTACTTAACACCATACAAGAAAAAATCATTAGAAATTAATACTGAATTAACACATTCTAATATAAAGCAATTAGGTGTTTCTGGTAAAATATCTTTACTAAACAGAAATACATTTAGAGGTTCTGAAATTTTAAGATTCTCTGTTCAAGGTTCATTTTTCAATTCATCAAGAGATGCTGCAAATAACTCTGGTGGATTTTTAAATGCATATGAGTTTGGTGGAGATGTATCTTTAGAAATTCCTCGTATACTATTCCCTTTAAAAACTGATAAAATAATTTCAAAAAGAATGTCACCAAAAACACAATTAACTTTTGGGTCTAGTTTTCAAAAAAATATAGGATTAGACAAACAAAAATTTACTGGAATTATTGATTATTCGTGGAAGTCAAGCAAAAAGAAGAAACACCTATTAGAACTTTTAAACGCCCAATATATAAGGAATTTAAACACTGATTCTTATTTTAAGATATACCAATCTGAGTATAGTAGTTTAGTTTCAATTTCTGAAGTAATTGATCAAACAGCACCAATACCATCTAACAATTTTGATAGTAACGGAAATTTAATTGCCCTGAATTTTATAGACTACATTACAAATACATCTAATGGATTTCAAAACACAAACCCGACAGAATTAAATTCTGTACAAAATATTGAAAAGCGTAGAAATATAATTACTGAAAATGTTTTAGTCCCTGTACTTTCCTATCAATATACATACAACAACAGTGAAAATTATAAAGATGCAAACTTTTCATTCTTTAAGATAAGAATTGCTTCTTCTGGCGCTTTAACTTCAGCATTAATCAAAAAACCTAATGATGGATCTAAAAAAGAATTAGTTGGTATTCCTGTTGGTCAATATTTCAAAACTGACTTAGAATACAAAAAGTTTTGGGGAACCTCTAGCGACAATGTTCTTGCATTTAGAAGTTTATTAGGTATTGCAATTCCATACGGAAACTCAGATGAAATTCCGTTTAGTAGAAGTTACTTTATTGGTGGTGCAAATGATTTACGCGCTTGGAAAATATATGATTTAGGTCCTGGATCTATTAAAAACGGGCTTGAATATAATGTTGGTACAATGAAATTTTTAGCAAGTTTAGAGTATCGATTTAAGATAATAAACAACATAAAAGGAGCTTTATTTGCCGATGCAGGGAATATTTGGGACATCTCTAAATCAAATTTGATTGAGCCTGAAGGAAAGTTTAATGGTTTGAAATCTTTAAATTCTATTGCACTTGGAACAGGCTTTGGAATTAGATATGATTTTAACTTTTTGGTAATTAGATTAGATTTAGGTTTTAAAACTTATGAGCCTTATCAAAATGATGATTCAAAATGGTTTAGCAATTACAATTTCGGAAATGCTGTTTATAATATCGGAATTAATTATCCTTTCTAGGAATTTCTTATAATTTACTAAAACGTTATAGCAATCTCTTTATTTTCTTATCAAATTTAAAACAAAAAATATGTAATTTTGTGAATACAATTATCAATAATTAACTATGAGCTATAATATAAAACCAGGAGTTGCAACTGGAGACGAAGTACAAGAAATTTTTCGATTAGCAAAAGAGAAAAAATTCGCGCTTCCTGCAGTAAACGTAACTGGATCATCAACAATTAATGGAGTTTTAGAAACTGCTAAAGAATTAAATGCACCTGTTATTATTCAATTTTCAAATGGTGGAGCGCACTTTAATGCTGGTAAAGGATTATCAAACGAAGGACAAAAGGCAGCTATTGCTGGAGCAGTTGCTGGAGCAAAACATGTTCATATATTATCAGAAGCATATGATGTTCCTGTAATTTTACATACAGATCATGCCGCAAAAAAACTATTACCTTGGATTGATGGACTTTTAGATGCAAGTGAAAAACATTTTGCAGAAACTGGCAAGCCCTTATATAGTTCTCACATGATTGATTTATCTGAAGAGCCTATCGAAGAAAATATTGAAATCTGTAAAGGATATTTGGCTCGTATGAGTAAAATGGGAATGACTTTAGAGATTGAACTTGGAATTACTGGTGGTGAAGAAGATGGTGTTGACAATTCTGATGTTGATGTTTCAAAATTATATACTCAACCAGAAGAAGTTGCATATGCTTATGAAGAGTTAATGAAAGTGAGCCCTAAATTTACAATTGCTGCTGCATTTGGGAACGTTCATGGCGTTTACAAACCTGGAAACGTAAAATTAACTCCAAAAATTCTTTTAAATTCACAAGAATATATTTCAAAGAAGTATAGTGTTCCTCATAACACTATCGATTTTGTTTTTCATGGTGGTTCTGGATCAACAGTTGAAGAAATAAGAGAAGGAATTAGTTATGGAGTCATAAAAATGAATATTGATACTGATTTACAATATGGTTTCGCAACAGGAATAAGAGATTATTTCGGTAAAAATGTTGAATACCTTAAAAGTCAAATTGGAAATCCAGACGGTGCAGATGTGCCAAACAAAAAATATTATGACCCAAGAAAATGGCTACGAGAAGGTGAGCAAACTTTTAATGCTCGTTTGAAACAAGCCTTTATAGACTTAAATAACATTGATACCTTATAATTACTATTTGGAAATACCATATTAATAAAGAGAAACTAATTTTAGTTTCTCTTTATTTTTTTAGTAAATTGCCCAACTAAACTTAACTCAAAAACCTACTACTATGTCATCTTGGTTTAAAAGAAAAGACAAAGGAATTCAAACACCTACAGAACAAAAAAAAGATGTTCCAAAGGGCCTTTGGCATAAAACACCTAGCGGTAAAATTGTTGATGCAGATCAATTAAGGGCAAACTTTTATGTTAGTCCAGAAGATAATTACCACACAAGAATTGGAAGTAATGAATACTTTGAAATATTATTTGATAATAATAAGTTTAAGGAATTAAATCCAAAAATATCTTCAAAAGATCCATTGAACTTTGTTGATAGTAAAAAATATTCTGATCGATTAAACGCAGCAAAAGAAAAAACAAACTTAACTGATGCAGTTAGAACGGCTGTTGGAAAATCAAATGGCAAAAACTTAGTTCTAGCTTGTATGGATTTCGCTTTTATTGGTGGCTCAATGGGAAGTGTTGTAGGAGAGAAAATTGCTCGCGCGGCAGATTATGCATTGAAAAACAGATTGCCTTTTATGATTATTTCAAAATCTGGAGGAGCAAGAATGATGGAAGCAGCATTATCATTAATGCAATTAGTTAAAACTTCATCAAAATTAGCACAATTAGCAGACGCTAATATTCCATATATATCTTTATGTACCGATCCAACAACAGGAGGTACAACAGCATCATTTGCTATGCTTGGAGATATTAATATTTCTGAACCTGGAGCGTTGATTGCTTTTGCAGGACCAAGAGTTGTTAGAGACACTACAGGAAAAGAATTGCCTGAAGGTTTTCAAACTGCTGAGTTTCTTTTAGAACATGGCTTTTTAGATAGAATTGTTGAAAGAAAAAACCTTAAACAGCAAGTAAATTTATACCTAGATCTTATTTTAAATCAGCCTGTAAGAGCCTAAATTGTATGTTAAAAAAAGTTGGTTTTTCATTTTTTTCTATTTGCGTTTTATTTTCAATCACAAATTGTAAAACCGTACAAAAACCAATTGTAAAAGCAGCAGAAGAGATTCCATATTTTACTTTTACCACACTTGACAATAAAAGGTTCACAAAGGAAAATCTTGATACTACAAGAACAAAACTTTTTTATTATTTCAATTCAGAATGTGAGCATTGTGAAAAACAAGGCTCATGGATTTCAAAAGATATTGAGATTTTTAACAATTTAGAAGTAATCTTTATTTCATTTGAAGAAATGGACGCAATAAAAGGGTATCAAAACAAGTTTAATTTTGTCAGAGATAACATCACTTTTTTACAAGATACAAGACTTACATTTTCTGACAAATTTGGAGTAGGAGAATTTCCAAGTATAATTTTATATACTAAAAATGGAAAACTCATTAAAAAATTTGAAGGAGAAACTAAAGTAAGTGATATCGCAGCTTCAATAAAATAAAAAAGCCGTTACACCTATATAATGTAACGACTCTTTAATACCAAAATAACCAATTTAATTCAATATAATCACAATTTCATTTCCGTTTTCCAAGGTTAATATAGCTTCATTATCACATTCTCCATCACCAAAATCTAAACTAGCAGCTCTATCATTTCTTTGTAGTTCAACCACACCACTTACAAAAAACCTGCAAACTAATTCTCTTCTTAAAGCTGTTGTGATTTCAGCACTCAATACATTTCCGTTTTTAAGAACTGAAATCCAATTCCCTGTAATTAAATATACATTATCACTCCAGACACCACTTCCAACACCTTCAATCCATTCTCTTATTTTAACACCTTCTCTTGAAGCAAAATCTCCATTATCCCAATTTATACTAATGTCAACTGTTGCAGTAGATTGAGGAGTTCCATTTTCGTTCGCACGCACTCTAACAATAGAATAACTTCCCTCAATTAATTTGTGATCTACTCTAAAATCATCAAATTCAACAGAAATAGTTTTTGTGTGTAATGCTGGATCTTTTTCGTAACTCATAGTCAATATTCCCGCAATAAAATGTCCTCGAACCACACACCCATCTCCAAAATCTAGAGTTACAATTTTAGAATTATCTGTAGTCACTACTGTTTTAGTTAAACATGTAGGGAAAAAAGTTGAATTATTATTCTCTCTTGATGCTGATAAACCACTTTCTTCTTCAATATATGCTTGCTCAACAATAATACTTATCTCTTCAATAGCACTATCTACTTCTTCAGAATTTGAAACATCTTCCACTTCAATTTGCTCTGAACTTACAATCAATTCTTCATCAGTATTACAACTAATAAATGTAACCATTGATAAAACGATTACGACTAAATTTAATTTTAACAGTCTTGTTTTCATAATTTTATATTTTTTATTTAACATTTATACTTCTATGACTTATTGAAATTCAAAAGGTTTAATTTCACCTATTTTAATTGCCCTAAACCATTGTTATTCAAAATAATAATTTTATATTTGCGCCCTTGATTCATGAGAATCATGTACATAAAAATTATTAAAATTAATATTAGCATGTATTTAACAAAAGAAGTAAAAGCAGAGATTTTCGTAAAGCACGGAAAAAATGCAACAAACACAGGTTCTGCAGAAGGACAAATTGCATTATTCACACATAGAATAAACCACTTAACTGGACATTTAAAAACAAATCGTAAAGATTATAATACTGAACGTTCGTTAGTGAAATTGGTAGGTAAAAGAAGAAGTTTATTAGATTATCTAATCAAAACAGACGTCTTAAGATACCGTGCAATTATAAAAGAATTAGGATTAAGAAAATAATTATAAGAGGCTTATCAGCCTCTTTTTTTTTCTCAATTCTATAATAAGAAAGTTAAACTTTTCATTGGTAACACAACACAACACCAAACAGTTTAATTAAAAAAGTTTAAAACATTTATGATTCCAAAAGTTTTTAGAGAGGTTATAGACCTTGGAGATGGAAGAGAAATTTCTATCGAAACCGGAAAATTAGCAAAACAAGCCCATGGCTCTGTTGTTGTTCAATCTGGAAAATGTATGATCCTTTGTACTGTAGTTTCTAACTACGAACAAAAAGATTTGAATTTTCTTCCTTTAACGGTAGATTACCGTGAAAAATTTGCTGCCGCAGGACGTTATCCTGGAGGCTTCTTTAAAAGAGAAGCAAGACCTAGTGATGGTGAAGTATTAACAATGCGTTTAGTAGACAGAGTTTTACGTCCATTATTCCCAAAAGATTATACTGCCGAAACACAAGTAATGATTCAATTAATGTCTCATGATGAAGACGTTATGCCAGATGCAATGGCAGGTTTAGCAGCTTCGGCAGCTATTCAATTATCAGATTTCCCTTTTGAATGCGCAATCTCTGAAGCAAGAGTTGGTCGTATTAATGGAGAATTTATTATCAACCCAACACGTGCACAATTAGAAGAATCTGATTTAGACATGATGATTGGTGCCTCTGCAGATTCAGTAATGATGGTAGAAGGTGAAATGGATGAAATTTCTGAAGAAGAAATGGCAGACGCAATTAAGTTTGCACATGAAGCTATTAAAGTTCAATGTGCTGCTCAAATTAGACTTGCTGAAGCATTTGGTAAGAAAGAAGTTCGTGAATATGAAGGTGAAAGAGTAGAAGAAGATTTAGCAAAGAAAGTTCATGACATGGCTTACGATAAAGTATATGCTATTGCAAAAGCTGGATCTGCTAAACATGAAAGAACTGCTGCATTTAAAGAAATAAAAGAATATATTAAAGCGAGTTTTTCTGAAGAAGAATTAGCAGATTACGGTGGTTTAGTTTCTGATTATTATCGCAAAGCGGAAAAAGCTGCAATTCGTGATTTAACTTTAAACGAAGGATTACGTCTTGATGGTCGTCAAACTGATGAGATTCGTCCAATTTGGTCTGAAGTAGATTATCTACCTTCTGTTCATGGTTCTTCTATCTTTACAAGAGGTGAAACTCAAGCTTTAGCAACAGTAACACTTGGTACTTCTAGAGATTCAAATAAAATAGATATGCCATCTTACGAAGGTGAAGAAAATTTCTATTTACATTATAACTTCCCTCCTTTTTGTACAGGTGAAGCTAGACCTATTCGTGGAACATCTCGTAGAGAAGTTGGACACGGTAATTTAGCGCAACGTGCATTAAAAGGAATGATTCCAGCAGATTGTCCATATACAGTGAGAGTTGTTTCTGAAGTATTAGAATCTAACGGTTCTTCTTCAATGGCTACTGTATGTTCAGGTACAATGGCATTGATGGATGCAGGAGTTCAATTAATAAGACCAGTTTCTGGTATTGCAATGGGATTAATTTCTGATGCAGAATCTGGAAAATACGCTGTATTATCTGATATTTTAGGAGATGAAGATCACTTAGGAGATATGGATTTTAAAGTTACTGGTACTGCTAATGGTATTACTGCTTGTCAAATGGATATTAAAGTAAAAGGTTTGTCTTATGACGTATTAGAAGCTGCATTAAAACAAGCTCGTGATGGTCGTTTACATATCTTAGGAAAAATAACTGAGACTATCTCTGCTCCAAATGCAGATGTGAAAGCTCACTCTCCTAAAATGGTTACTAGAAGAATTGCTAATGAATTCATTGGAGCATTAATTGGTCCTGGAGGAAAAGTAATTCAAGAAATTCAAAAACAAACTGGTTGTACACTTGTAATTAATGAAGATCCAATTACTGAAGAAGGAATTGTTGAAATTCTTGGTACTGACCAAAATGGTATTGATACTGTTCTTGCAAAAATTGATTCTATAACTTTCAAACCAACAAAAGGAAGTGTATATGAAGTGAAAGTAATTAAAATGTTAGATTTTGGTGCTGTTGTTGAATATATAGACGCTCCAGGAAACGAAGTTTTATTACACATTTCTGAACTTGCTTGGGAACGCACAGACAACGTAACTGATGTTGTAAACATGGGTGACGTATTTGACGTTAAATATTTTGGTAGAGATCCAAAAACTAGAAAAGAAAAAGTTTCTAGAAAAGCTCTTATGCCAAGACCACCACGTGAAGAAAGTAAACCAAGAGAAAATAGTTAAACTATTTTTTTATCATATTCTTAAAGCCTCAAAATTAATTTTTTGAGGCTTTTTTACTTTTATATACGAAAATTAACAGACTGCAAAATAAATTGGTACACGTTGTTTTATAAAACAGTTTTTTTAATCCCAATTTTAATAACCATATATAGTTCAACCATCATTTATTTTACAATCCTATCACTTAACTCATCATCACTCAAGTTAAACATTTGATTTTAAGCAGTTAAAACTATCACTAACTACTTATTATTTTAAGACACTACTATTTATAAAATAACACCCTAAAGGCAAACTTTCACAAAATAAAAATAAATATCTTTTATTTTGTAACAAAACAATAACAACTTGCGTATATATACTTGATACCTAAAATTATTAGATGAGACAACTAAAAATCACCAAGCAGGTTACAAATAGAGAAACTGCGTCATTAGACAAATATTTACAGGAAATTGGGAAAGTAGATTTAATTACTGCAGACCAAGAAGTAGAATTAGCTCAGCGAATTAAAGCAGGAGACCAATTAGCTTTAGAAAAATTAACTAAAGCCAATTTACGTTTTGTTGTTTCTGTAGCAAAGCAATATCAAAATCAAGGGTTGACATTACCAGATTTAATAAACGAGGGAAATTTAGGTCTTATTAAAGCTGCAAAACGTTTTGATGAAACTCGTGGATTTAAATTTATCTCATATGCTGTTTGGTGGATTCGTCAATCTATATTACAAGCACTAGCAGAACAATCAAGAATTGTTAGATTGCCTTTAAATAAAATTGGTTCTATCAATAAGATAAATAAAATGTACGCTTTCTTAGAACAAGAAAATGAACGTCCTCCATCTGCAGAAGAAATTGCAAAAAAGTTGGACATGACTATAAGTGATGTAAAAGAGTCAATGAAAAATTCTGGCCGTCACGTATCTATGGATGCGCCATTAATAGAAGGTGAAGATTCAAACTTATATGATGTATTAAATACTGGTGATTCTCCAAATCCTGATAGAGTATTAATGCATGATTCTTTAAAGATAGAAATCATTAGAGCATTAGAAACTTTAACTCCAAGAGAAGCAGATGTAGTACAACTTTACTTTGGTTTAGGAGAACAACATCCTATGACTCTTGAAGAAATTGGTGAAACTTTCGATTTAACTCGTGAGCGTGTAAGACAAATAAAAGAAAAAGCAATAAGACGTTTAAAGCACACCTCTAGAAGTAAAATCTTAAAGACTTACTTAGGTTAATCTATATCTTATTTAAAATAAAAAGAAAACTCTCGATAATTCGAGAGTTTTCTTTTTTTAGTTAATCCCATATTTCGCAAACTCTTTTATATATTTGCCTTATTCTAATTATATACTTCATAAAATGACTAAAATTATTGCACCATCAGTACTAGCTTCAGACTTTGCAAACCTTCAAAGTGAAATTGAAATGCTAAATAAAAGTGAAGCTGAATGGATTCATATCGATGTAATGGATGGCGTTTTTGTTCCAAACATTTCTTTTGGAATGCCAGTTATACAAGCGATTAAAAAGCATGCGAAAAAAACAATGGATGTGCATTTAATGATTGTAAATCCAGATCAATACATCAGCACTTTTAAAAAAGTTGGAGCAGATATTTTAACTGTTCATTACGAAGCATGTACTCACTTACACAGAACGCTTCAAGCAATACGAAATGAAGGAATGAAGGCTGGAGTAGCATTGAATCCTCATACGCCAATTAGTGTCTTAGAAGACGTTATTTTAGATCTTGACTTAATCTGTTTGATGAGTGTAAATCCAGGTTTTGGAGGGCAAAGTTTTATAGAGAACACTTATAAAAAAGTAATTCAGTTAAAACATATGATTGAACAATCTGGATCTGACGCTAAAATTGAAATTGACGGAGGCGTAACTGATCAAAACGCTCACAAATTGGTCACTGCTGGCGCAGATATTTTAGTTGCCGGAAGTTTTGTTTTTAAAGCAGAAAGACCAATCGAAATAATTAAAAATTTAAAAGAATTAGCGAATAGTTAAAACTCCGTTTTAAAATCAAAAGATAAAAACCATAAAGTGAACTTTATGGTTTTTTTCAACTATCTTTTATTTATTAATTTTATGGAATGAAAAAAGAGATGAGATACAGCAGTAAAATAGATTTGATACTGTTATTAGTGCCTTTTCTATCTATTGCTCAAATACCATCAGGTTATTATAATACAGCAGAAGATAAAGCAGATGAGGTTTTAAAATTTGAATTAAATCAGATTATAGATAGTCACACAACATTCCCTTACACAAGTTCTAATACTGACACTTGGGATATACTAAAAGAGACAGACAGAGACCCTAATAACTCAAGCAATGTAATATTAATATATTCAGGTGTTTCAGTAGATGGTGCGCAAGAGTATAATAGTGGTTCTGGTTGGACAAGAGAGCATATTTGGGCTAAATCAAGAGGGGATTTTGGGACTGCTACTGGAATAGGAACAGATGTCCACGCATTAAGACCGTTAGATAACTCAACTAATAGCACCCGAAATAATAGAGGATTTGATAATTGTAGTGATTGTATTGATGTTTATGACCAATGGTCAAATTTTACAGGTTCTAAAAGAGATAATACTGAATGGTCATTTGAGCCAAGAGATGAAGTTAAAGGAGATGTTGCGAGAATGATATTTTATATGGATGTCCGTTACGAGGGTTATGATTCGTATGTAGATTTAGAAGTTTCAGAAACCATACTTCCTAATAACGATAACTCACCTTTACACGGTGTACTTTCAACTCTTATAGAGTGGCATAGAAACGACCCTGTGGATGCTTGGGAGGAAAACAGAAACGATATCATTTATTCGTATCAAAACAATCGCAACCCATTTATAGATTATCCTGAATTAGCAGAACATTTATGGGGAAATCAAATTGGTGTCGAATGGAATTCTTCTGTACTTGGTGTAGTTGATAATACAATAAGTAATATTAATGTTTATCCAACAGTTGTAAGTAATGTACTATTCATTACGAATGTCGAAAATAGTGTAATAGACATTGTTGTTTATAATATTTTAGGCAAAAAAGTAATCTCTACAAAAAACACGAATAAAGTAGATGTAAAAGAATTGTCAAGTGGAGTTTATATCATTAGAATTTCAGATGGTATAGGTCAAACCAATAGAAAGTTTGTAAAAAAATAGTTGAGGTGAAGAGAATGGCAGAAAAAGAGTGTTTGAAAGCATTATTGTACCATTTGTAACAAATAAAGAGCATAAAAAAACCTATACAACTGAAATTCAATTATATAGGTAATTTAAGTAGTGACCTCGACAAGATTCAAACTTGTAACCTCTTGAGCCGTAATCAAGTGCGCTATTCAGTTGCGCCACGAGGCCATTTTTGAGTGTGCAAATATACTAACTTTTGTAAGACTACAAACTATTTTTAGTCACAAAATATCTCCAGCCAATTAAGGCTAATTGCCATTTTTTAGCATTCATTATATTCAACTCTCTTTTGGTAAATGAAGGTAAAATCATTTTGTTGATTTTAGCGAGTATTTTAAATAGGCTTTTATTCATAACAGCAAAATTAAGCAATAAAAAAACAAGTAAGAATGTTTTCTTTATACTCACTTAAATTAAGATTAATTAACCTTTTAAAAAGGTGCTCAAAAGATGATGGAAATGGTGTACTCCTTTTTCTCTAGTTGGAGAAAATCTCCCTGCTTTATAAAAGGAAGAACGAATTCCTTTATGAACATTTTCCACAACAAATTCATCTTCACGCTCAACCTTTTCCAGACCGCTACCAGCACCTCTGTCTAGTTTTATAGGGTCATATACATATGTTATAAAAGAAACTTTAGTTCGGTTTATATCCAATGGCTTTACAATGTTTACTGATAAGCCCCATGGATAAAAATTAAACATCATATTTGGGAATACCCAATAATAATAAGCGCCAACATTCTTTCCGTAATCTAAATGTCCTTTTGGTAAATCAAAAACTTCAGTTGCATCATCTGTGTAGCCAATTTGAAGATTGCAATGCTCATACACTTCCGTTTTATAATTGCCATAATCAAGAACTTTATTTAGATCTTCGTGTACAAAGGGTACGTGAAAACCTTCTAAATAATTATCGCAATATAAAGCCCAATTAGCATGTACTAAAAAATCTTTATTTAGGGTATCATCTAATTTAAAGTCCTCCAATGGAAGAAATCCAATGCGCTCTTTCATTTTGTCAAAAACGTGTTGAATGTCGAAAGTAGGATTTAAGCCAGCGAATAAAAAAGGGCCTAAATTTCTCAATGGAAATCGATGTAAATTGTCACAAGCTCTTGGGAAGTCTTCGGCTTCTTCAAATTCTGGCATATGCTCAAATACGCCATTTAAATTAAACCGTCTTCCATGGTACATACAACTTAATTTTTTTGATTTCCCTGAGTTAAGAGCAACTAAATTCCCTCTATGAGTGCAAACATTAGTTAAACAGCTAATTTCACCTTCTTTATTTTTAGTTAATACCAAAGGTTCGGTTAAAAAACCTTCTAATAATACAAAAGGATACACGGATTGTGGCAATTGAACTAAATTTTCATCTCCTACCCATTGCCAAGATTTTAAAAACACATTTTCTTTAAGGTCATTAAAGACTGATTGGTTTTTATAAAAAGTTGCGGGTAAAGTTTCTGCTTTCTTTATGTCTGGGTCAATGTAAAAAGTATTCTTCATGTAGTATAAAGTTGTATATTTAAAACGTGCCCACTAATTTACATAAATAATAAATAAAATTTTAAAGATGGCAGAAAAAAAGCAAAAAATTGGATTACTCACAACAACCTCATTAGTAGTTGGAGGTGTTATTGGTGCCGGTATATTTTTATTGCCATCGACATTAGCTGGATATGGAAGTATTAGTATTTTAGGATGGCTATTCACAGCAACTGGAGCATTAATTCTGGCTAAAATATTCAGTAATTTCAGTAAAATAATTGTCAATAAAAGTGGAGGCCCTTATACCTATTCAAAAGCCGGTTTTGGTGATTTTATTGGTTTTTTAGTTGCTTGGGGTTATTGGATATCTTGTTGGATAAGTAATGCTGGACTTGCTTTAGCAATTGTAGGTGCTTTAAGCGTCTTTTTCCCTACATTAAATACGGATCCAATATTGAAAGTTGGGGTAGGATTAGGAATGATATGGTTTTTTACATGGGTTAATTCTAGAGGTATTAAAGCAACTGGAAAAGTGCAAGTGGTGACTACAGTTCTAAAATTATTGCCATTAGTATTTGTGATTTTAGTGGGTATTTTCTTTTTTGACACTGCTAATTTCCCTCCTTTTAACTTAACTGTAGAAAGTGATTTTGCTACAATTCCAGTAGTTGCAGCACTAACCCTTTATGCGTTTTTAGGTATAGAAAGCGCTACAATACCTGCAGAAAATGTTGAAAATCCAGAAAAAACGATTCCAAGAGCAACAATGTTAGGGACTATAATTGTAGTGTTAGTCTACATTTTGAGTACCATAGTCTTATTTGGAATATTACCTGTAGATGTTTTGGCAAAATCTCCAGCGCCTTTTGCTGAGGCTGGAGAGATAATAGGAGGTAAATATGCTGGCTATTTTGTGGCTGCAGGTGCTGCTATTTCTGCAATAGGCTGTTTAAACGGTTGGATATTAATGACAGCTCAATTGCCTATGGCTGTAGCCAAGGATAATATGTTTCCGAAAATTTTTACTAGAGAGAATAAAAAAGGAGCGCCAATATTTGGGATAGTTATAGGGAGTCTATTGACGACAGCAGTTTTACTGCTTAATGTTTCAGAAGGACTGGTTGAGCAGTTTACATTTATTGTAAACCTGACTGTACTTGCGTGTTTAGTGCCGTATCTTTTTGTTTCAGCTTCCTATATTATTGTTATAATCGAAAAGAGAATACACATTCATAGTTTTCTTAAAACTTTTGTATTGGGTAGTTTAGGATTTGCGTATTCTCTATGGGCAATTTTTGGGTCAGGATCAGAAACAGTGTTTTATGGCTTTTTACTATTATTAGCCGGAATCCCATTCTATGTTTTAATGCAATGGAATAAGCAAAAAAATAAATAAATGAAAACTACACATCATTCAGAATACTTAAAATTAAAAGAGGTATATATTAAACCAGTTGAAAATGCTTTCGTGTCCGAAAGTAATATTAATTCTTGGTGGAAAAAATTAAATTTTCTTTCAAAGCCAAATTTAGAAGTAGCGCTTGATGAGTATAGGAAATTTGAAGCAGTTTTAATTAATTATGGAAGTGATATTTCCAGATTTCCAGTGCATTCATCAGTAAATATGGACTCTGTTTATTGCAGAGACGCTGCAATTGCAACTGATTTTGGTATGATTATCTGTAATATGGGTAAAGAGGGAAGGAAGAACGAGCCAGAAGTTCAAAAGCAGTTTTATTTAGAAAATAACGTTCTTGTTTTAGGTGAAATATCAGGTTTAGGTACTGTTGAAGGAGGTGATGTTGCTTGGTTAGATAAAAACACATTGGCTGTTGGCCATACGTATAGGACCAATGAAGAGGGGATTACACAATTAAAGGAGTTATTGGAGCCGAAAGGAATTCATGTGTTAGTTGTTGAGTTACCACATTATAAAGGAAAGGATGATGTTTTTCATTTAATGTCTATTTTGAGTCCTGTCGATAAAAACTTAGCAGTAGTGTACTCTCCTTTGATGCCGATTAAATTTAGAAACGAGTTGTTGAATAGAGGTTTTGATCTCATTGAAGTTCCAGATGAAGAATTTGAATCGATGGGTTGTAATGTTTTGGCAATTTCACCAAGAAAATGTTTGATGGTTGCAGGAAATCCAATAACGAAAGCGTTATTGGAAAACTCAGGCTGTGTAGTGATTGATTATAATGGGTCCGAAATTAGTGTAAAAGGAGGAGGAGGGCCTACGTGTTTAACAAGGCCAATGTTAAGATCTTATGACTAAGTTGCTGATTAAATTTCATTTTCACGAATATAGATCTTGGTAAAATTAAGCAATAAAAGCAATCAAGAATGTTTTGATTATTTAGAAGCTTAACTTTAATTAACTTATGAAGTAATAGTAAGATAGTTTTTAAGTTAAGAGAGATATTAGATATTGAATTAAATCTCCACTTAGTATTAATGAAATTAATTTTAGAAAAATGAGTAGCATAAGTTTAAGTTTTTAGGTTCGTACTTTATATCAATTTTGTAATTGTTTTATCAATATATAACGAAAGAAGATTACCAGCCAAATACAAATTATAGTATTAATTAAAGTAGTTGTTAAGTGTAATTTAATTTATACTTTTAGTTATAATATAAAACATATATACCTACAAATTAGTTTTAATAGTAAATAGAAATTAGATTATTTGACTAAATATGTAATTAAATAAAGGGGGATTTTAGTTTATTTATGTAAAGTAAAGGGAAAGTGATCATTTTTATACTTAAATTTTGGTGTTTCATCATTGGTTATGTAATAATAGTTATTTTTAAATAGATTTAAATGTATGTTGAGTATTGTTTTTTGAACTTCTTTTTTTGAAAAATTTAGAACTCTTTGCGAGTTTTTTCATATAAATAAATTGATGATACAACTCAATAACTATTTTTTAGTTATTGAACGATTAATGTCGTTTTAACATAATTTTATAAATTAATATCCAACGTAAAATATTTTTTGAATTGAAATAAACACATAGAATTAGTATATTCGCAACAAAATTAGAGAGGATGAGTATTGCGTTAATTATTATTGGTTTTATATTGTTAGTAATAGGAGGAGAGTTCTTAGTCCGATCTTCTGTAGCTTTATCATTTAAATTAAACCTATCTAAATTAGTAATTGGGATGACTGTTGTTTCATTTGCTACATCGGCACCTGAATTATTAGTTAGTTTGAATGCCGCTCTTGATGGTTCTCCAGATTTAGCATTAGGAAACGTTATTGGATCTAATATTGCTAACATCACTTTAGTATTAGGCTTAATAGCTATTATTTCTCCAATGGCTATAGATAAAAATTTTTATAAGATGAATTGGCCAGCAATGATGATAATTTCGTTATTGTTTTATTATTTTTTGATAAATGATAATGTAATTAGTCAGTTAGAAGGAATTATTTTGTTAGTTTTCTTAGTAGTTTTTGTTTTTATAATGATTTATAAAGCTAGAAAAGATAAAGTGGTTGAGGTAGATGATGTCGATGATACTTTACAAGATGTGAGTTATTTTAAAATATTTTTTTGGTTATTAATAGGAGGCTCTGCTTTATATTTTGGTTCAAGTTGGTTGGTAGATGGAGCAAAAGACATCGCTTTAAATTTTGGGGTTAGTGAAGGTGTGATTGGCGCTACTGTCATCGCTGTTGGAACTAGTATTCCTGAACTTTCAGCGTCTATTATTGCAGCACTAAAAGGAGAAAAAGCTATTTCTTTAGGAAACTTAATAGGTTCTAATATATTTAATATTGGTTCAGTTATTGGATTGACGGCAATAATAACTCCCATAAAAGCAATAGAGCCTAATGTGATTACAAATGTTTATTGGATGCTTGGTGTTGCAGCTATTTTAATTCCATTAGTGTTTAGTCCCAAAAAGTTTGAAATTAATAGAGTAAAAGGATTATTATTATTAGCCACTTATATAATATTTATTTATTTGGCTTTTCAATAAAAAACAAAAGCAATAAAAAAAGCGCCCTATTTAAGGCGCTTTTTTTATTTTAAAGTTGAAGTTTATAAAGCAGCTTTAACTGTTTTTATAATTCTTCCAGCAATTTTATAAGGATCAGCATTAGAAGCAGGTCTTCTATCTTCTAGCCAACCTTTCCAGCCTTTTTCTACAGTTATAATAGGAATACGAATAGAGGCTCCTCTATCAGAAATACCAAAACTAAAATCAGAAACATGTGCTGTTTCGTGTAATCCTGTTAAACGTTCATCGTTAAATTCACCATATACATCCATATGCTCTTTTGTAACAGGTCTAAACGCTTCACATATTTTTTCATACGTTGCTTTATCACCACAAGTTCTTAAAATTGTATTTGAAAAGTTTGCGTGCATTCCAGATCCATTCCAATCTCCTTTTACTGGTTTTGGATGATATTCAATATAGTAACCATATCTTTCAGTCAATCTATCTAATAAATAACGTGAAATCCAAATTTCATCTCCTGCTTGTTTAGCGCCTTTTGCAAATAACTGATACTCCCATTGTCCTGGAGCAACTTCTTGGTTAATTCCTTCAAAGTTTAAACCAGCTTCAATACAAAGGTCTGCATGTTCTTCAACAAAATCTCTACCCCAAGTATAACGACCACCAACTGAACAGTAATATTTTCCTTGAGGACCAGGAAATCCACCTCTTGGGAAACCTAAAGGTAAATCTGTTTTTGTATCCATCAAGAAGTACTCTTGTTCAAAGCCAAACCAAAAATCATTATCATTATCATCAATCGCAGCTCTTGCATTTGATGGATGTGGTGTTCCGTCTGCACTTAATACTTCTGACATTACTAAGTATCCGTTCTTTCTAGTTGGATCGGGATAAATTGCTACTGGTTTTAATAGGCAATCAGATGCGCCTCCAGAAGCTTGTTCTGTTGAACTTCCATCAAAAGACCAAACAGAGCAGTCTTCTAATTTACCGCTAAAGTCATCTTCAACCTTTGTTTTACTTCGCATATTCCTGTCTCTTATACACATCTGACGCTGCCGACGAATAGAGAGGTGTAGA